>JACCDO011235301.1_pt1 | contig 17431 bp, 19 predicted proteins | sample 7446101 | NCBI WGS metagenome assembly JACCDO01 (sample SAMN15323440, study PRJNA562643) | freshwater metagenome | isolation source: river surface water | place: USA:Blue River Watershed | collected 2017-08-16 | reverse complement strand
CGAACACGCGGCCAGCCTGCGCATCATCCCCAACCTGGACGTCTGGCGTCCCTGCGATACCGCCGAGACCGCAGTGGCCTGGGCGGTGGCCCTGCAGAACGCCACGCGTCCGACCGCACTGCTGCTCTCGCGCCAGAACCTGCCCTATGCGCCCAAGGCGGGCCTGGACGAAATCAGCCGCGGCGCCTACGTGCTGGCCGAGCCCTCCGAGGTCGGCATGAAGCGCAAGGCGCAGGCCGTGATCATCGCCACCGGCTCCGAGGTGCAGCTCGCGCTCAAGGCGCAGGAGCAACTCGCCGCGCAAGGTGTGTCGGTGCGCGTGGTTTCCATGCCCTCCACCACCACCTTCGACCGCCAGGACCGCGCCTACAAGGAGCAGGTGCTGCCCCGTGGCGTGCCGCGTATCGCGGTCGAAATGGGCGTGACGGACTTCTGGTGGAAGTACGGTTGCGCCGCGGTGGTCGGCATCGACACCTACGGCGAGTCGGCGCCTGCGCCGGTACTGTTCAAGCACTTTGGCTTCACCCCCGAGAACGTGGCGGACACGGTCCGCGCCGTTCTCGCTCACTGATTCTTCAACTCCTCACAGGAACCATCCCATGGCTCTCAAGATCGGTATCAACGGCTTCGGCCGTATCGGCCGCATGGTGTTTCGCGCCGCGGTGCAGAACTTCAAGGACATCGAGGTCGTCGCGATCAACGACCTGCTCGAGCCGGATTACCTGGCCTACATGCTCAAGTACGACAGCGTGCATGGCCGCTTCGAGGGCGAGGTGAGCGTCGAGGGCAACACGCTCGTCGTGAATGGCAAGAAGATCCGCCTGACCGCGGTGAAGGACCCCGCCGAGCTCAAGTGGGGCGAGGTCGGCGCCGACCTCGTGATCGAGGCCACCGGCATCTTCCTGGACAAGGCCGGCGCGCAGAAACACCTGGACGCGGGCGCGAAGAAGGTGATCATGTCCGCCCCTTCCAAGGACGACACGCCCATGTTCGTGTACGGCGTCAACCACGACACCTACAAGGGCGAGGCCATCATCTCCAACGCGTCCTGCACCACCAACTGCCTGGCGCCGCTGGCCAAGGTGCTGCATGACAAGTGGGGCATCAAGCGCGGTCTCATGACCACCGTGCACGCCGCCACCGCCACGCAAAAGACCGTGGACGGCCCCTCCAACAAGGACTGGCGCGGCGGCCGTGGCATCCTGGAGAACATCATCCCCTCCAGCACCGGCGCGGCCAAGGCCGTGGGCGCGGTGCTGCCTTCCCTGAAGGGCAAGCTGACCGGCATGTCCTTCCGCGTGCCGACCTCCGACGTGTCCGTGGTGGACCTCACCGTCGAACTGTCGAAGGAAGCTTCCTACAAGGACATCTGTGCCGAGATGAAGGCCCAGTCCGAGGGCGCGCTCAAGGGCGTGCTGGGCTACACCGAGGAGAAGGTGGTCGCCACCGACTTCCGCGGCGACGCCCGCACCTCCATCTTCGACGCCGACGCCGGCATCGCCCTGGACAGCACCTTCGTCAAGCTCGTGTCCTGGTACGACAACGAGTGGGGCTACTCCAACAAGGTGCTGGAGATGGCGCGCGTGGTGGCGGGCCGCTGACCGATCCCGCGCCTCGTCCATCGGGCAAAGAAAAACGCGCCTCCGGGCGCGTTTTTGCTTGGCGCTGGGGCTTCAGGTGCTGCGACGCTCCGGTGCTCTCCGGCGCGGCCTCAGTGGTGATGCCCGTGCGCCCCGTGCGCGTGGCCGTGCGCCACTTCCTCGGCGCTGGCCGCGCGGACCTCGGTGACGGTGATGGCCAGCTTCAGCGTGCGGCCCGCCAGCGGATGGTTGCCGTCCAGGTGCACGGTGTCGCCCTTGATCTTCATCACCGTGAACGGGTGCGGTTCCCCTTGCGGCCCGGGCAGCTCGAGCTGCCCGCCCACCTTCACGCCCGGCGGGAAATCGCGCTTGGCGATGGTTCGCAGGAGGCTGGTATCGGGCTCGCCGAAGGCGTCGGCCGGCGCCAGCACCAGGGACAGCTGGTCGCCTGCGGCCTTACCTTCCAGTGCTTCCTCGATCTTGGGCAGGGTGTTGCCATGCCCGCCATGCAGGTAGGACATGGGGGACTTGCCGTCCTGAATCAGCTGGCCCTTGTCGTCGGCGATGCGACAACGCATCGTCACCACGGTGTCTTTTTCGATCTTCATGTTCGCGATTGTGCCCGCGCCGGGCTACAGTCTCGGCTCCATGACCGAGACCCCGCCCCGGATTCCCCCTGCGGCCGAAGCCGCACCGGCCCCCGCCGCCGCGCGAGGGCGTCGCGCTTCACCCCCGGGCAAGTCGCCCGCCCCGACCGCTGGACGAGGGGACCGGGCCCCGCGTCCGGTCCACCCCCTCCTGCAGCGCCTGTGGGAGTTGCACCCGCGCCTGTTCGGCGCGCGCTTTCGGCCCCTCAAGCTCGGCATCTTCGAGGACCTGATGGCGCGCCACCCCGGCGCTTTCCAGAAAGAGGACCTGAAGCAGGCGCTGGGCCAGCATGTGCGCTCGACCCGTTACCTGGAGGCGGTGGCCAGCGGCGACCTGCGGCACGACCTGGACGGCCAGCCGGTCGAGCCTGTCGCCCCCGAGCATGTGCAGCATGCGATCTTCGAGGTGTTGCGGCGCCGCCAAGGCCGCAACGCCGAATCGGCGCGCGCCTGGGCCCGCGCACGGCTGGTGCAGGCCATCGATGCCAGCGGGCTGGACCGCGACGCCTATCTCGAGCGCGTGCGCACGCAGGATCCCTTGGCGCTGGGCCTGATCGACGAGGCCTGCGCCGAACTGGCCGGCCAGTCGGCGCGGCGCGAAGCCCTGGTGCGCGCGTTCCGCGCCAGCGGGCAGGCCCCCGAGGCCTTTGCCGAGATGTACGGCCTGGACGTGGCGCTGGTGCGCGACGCCCTGGCCCGCGCCGGCACGGCCTGAGCACCTACAGGTCCGCTGCAGCGGCGGGCCTAGAACGGCGCCTCTGAGTTTTCTCCGGAGGCGAACCGCCATGAACCGCCTGATCGAACGCGTCGCGCCCCAGGCGACGCAACTCGTGCGCCGCGACCATACACGGGTGCTGGACACCTTCCACCGCTATCGCGCCACCGCCTCGCCCGCGGTGCGCCAGGCCCTGGCGCAGACGGCCTGCCTGGCGCTGGAGGTGCACACCCGCATCGAGGAGGAACTGCTGTATCCCGCCGTGCGTGAAGCCAGCGACAGCGACTTCCTGCGCCGGGCCGTGCCCGAGCACGAGGAAATGCGGCGCCTGATCGCGCAGCTTCGGCGCATGCACGCATCCGACCCCGAGTACGACGCCACCTTCCTGACCCTGATGCGCGATGTGATGCACCACATGGCCGATGAAGAGACGGACTTCCTGCCGCAGGCCGAACGGGTGCTGCGCGGGCGCCTGGGGGAGCTGGGGACGCAGATGATGCGGCGGCGCGTGGCGCTGATGGCACCGCGGACCGCCGACCTCGTCTTCCACCGCGTGCGCGCGGCGCCGGGGCGGTCGCTGCTATGGGTGGTCGGCCTGGCCCTGGGGGCCGCCGTCGCGGGGCGCTACCGGTCCGCCGCACGCCAAGCTTGAAAGCCTCCTGACGGTGAGCAGTCCCCAGTTCCTGACCATGACGGGCGGCCTCTTCCTGGAGTGGAACTGTTCATTTCGCGTTCGCCACTTAGCCCGGGCCTGGCTTAGTTGAGCAGGTGCCCGAGCGCCAGGGGTCCAGTCTGGCGATCGCCCGCCCCGCCGCGCGACGGAGCTTCATGCAGGTAGCAGACATCATTCAATGCCTCTCGGCGTTTGCCCCAGGCATCACGCCACGATCTGAGGGGTCAGACCTTCACGTGTTCGATGGGGAGGCGGGTCGTCTGGAGGTTCGACAGGACTCTGGTGGACGCACTTTCAGCCTGAGCGTGCCCGTTGCGCAATTGGCAGAAGACAACTTCGATGAAATCGCTGCCCAATTGCTGGCAGCCAACATGGCATGCGATCCCCACGCCTTTGCGCTGGACGACCAAGGCCGGGTTGCCCTGATCCAGGCGTTCTCGTTCGAACAATCAACCGTACTGTCCCTGCGCCAAGCCTTGCAGGCGCTCTCGGAACTGGCGGCGGTATGGCGCACCTCCATTGAGCGCTCACCAACAGACGCGAGGAGGACGCGCCCATGAGCCCGCACAGCCGTCTGGAGATGCTGATGCAAGCCCTGGGCCTGTATGCAGCGGATTTGCTGCAGGGAAAGCCGGTGGGCCTGCGCGTCGGGGATGACCAGTGGCTGGATCTGCGCTTCGATACCGAAACCGGGCGGTTGACGGTCCTGGCCCTCGTTGGAAGCTCTCTGGCTCATTCCAGGGCCTACCTCATGGCGGGGCTTCTCCAGGCAAACGCAACGCTCACCGCAGCCAGTACCTTGCGGCTGGGTATGGAACATGGCTCGGGCCGTGTGGCCTTGGGCGGTTTCTTTGATCTGGCGCGGGTGGATGCCGACATCGTTCAAACCGGACTTCACGAATTGGCGCAGGCATGTCGCGAGACGCGCAAGCAGTTGTCCAGGCTGCAACTGCTCGATGCCGAGACATCCGTCCATCCGGACTGGATGTGAATTCATCTCAATTTTTAGAAAGGGTCTATCTCTATGTCAGCTGCAACTTCGGGTTCATGGTACTCCTCGTTGATGTCAAGTTGCTGCGGTGAAAGCCGCAAGCCTGAAAAAGCCTATAAGCCCTCCGCTGAAGGTGCCGCGCAGGTATCCGCCTCGGAAGGTGTCGGCGCTTCAATAACCCTTGTGCGGCCTGCTTTCAGCGAAGCGGCACTTCGTGAGAGCAAGTCAGCGCCCCCCGGTCCCCAAGCGGTTCGGTTCGCCGACAGCAGCCCCGCCGACGGCACACCCGAGGCTGGGGTGCCAGGAGCAGGCGTCGAGCGAGAAGTCAGCGAGTCGGGTCAGTATTCACGTACACCAAGCCACGCTATTTTTGATGCCGATGGTCAAGATCCGGACTCCCAAGCGGATGAGCCGGAGCAGGAGCCAGCTCAAGTTCGGGTATCCATCCCTGCATCCCCAGCGGTGACCGCCTCGCCGCGTCCCGCTGAGAATGGTCCGGAACATCAAGTCATGCAAGAAGAAGCAGCGCCCCGCCGATCCTGCCGGGAGGCCGCGCAAAAGTGCGCCAGCTCTGCGAAAAAGTGCGCCAACTCTGTGCAAAAGTGCGCCAACTCCGCCGGAAGGGCAGTCAGCAAGTGTGGTCAGCGCCTGGCCTACGCCTCCAGTGAATGCTGTCAATGCGCCATAGAGTGTTGCAAGTGTTGCGGCAGCTTCTTGCCGACTTGATGCTGAACTCCTGGAACCGTCATCGCCTGGGCAGGCCTTTTTCGATCACGCAGGTTGTTCCGACGTGTCGCATCGTCCTACGCTTGCGGACCCTCCGTGGACGTAGGTTGACGGCATGACACGTGAAGCCAGACGGCCTGCCCGCCCTGTGCGCCCCGGACCGGCGCCGGATGAAGCCGTCAATCGCTCCAAGCCGCGGCCTGATGCACCCCGGCGTCCGCCACAGGGATCAGCCCCGGACCCTGCGGCCAACGGGCGCTCACACGCCCAATACCCCGACCCCGAGCCACCTCCCGGGCGGGTGTGGGAAGACCGGGCGGGCTGAATCCCGCGGGGCGGGCCTTAGAGCACCAGGAGATGCTCGGTGCGGGCTCCCTGCACCGCGGTCAAGGGGATGCGCTGGTCGAAGGTAACGAGACGTCCGTCATTGCGCACGGCCAGCGAGAGCAGATAGAGATCAGTAAGCTGGCGCGCGCTGTGCATGTGCCGGTGCTCGAAGGACCCGCCATCGAGCACGCTCGCATCGTCAGGCCAGAAGGCATGCTGGGGCGCCTGCGTGGACCGCTGCAGCATGGACACCAGCACGGCGAGCGGTTGTGCGTTCGGATAACCGGGCTGGCTCATGATCCGCAGGCACCCGTTCTGTGTGATCGGGCAGGTCGCCCACCCGAGCCCGGCGTGGCGCGTGAACCAGTGCGCGGCCTGGGGATGATGTACGTGGTCCTGGTCGTGTAGGGCGATCAGGACATTCACATCGAGCAGCGCCCGCATCAGATGCCTTCGTCGTCGCGCAGGCGGTCGATCAGCTCATTGCTGACGATGCCGCCCCGGGCTGGCAAGGGGTGGATGCCGTAGCTGGCCAGGGGCTCCGCCGCCCGGTGGCGGGGCAATGCCGGCGCCGCACCGGCACCTTGCGTGAAGGCCTGCCTCGCGAGGTCGCTGATCACCTCACCGAGGGATTTTTTTTCGCGCCGGGCGAGGTCGCGCGCGGCAAACAGGACGTCGTCGGCAATGTCGAGGGTGGTTCGCATGGCGTCCCCAATTTGATGCGTGATGCTAACGCATCACGCATCAATTGTCCACCTGAAAGTGTTACTTCCCTCTGGGGGCTTCAGCCCCCGCTCTCCAGGTGCTTGCCCACGATCCCCGCCAGCTCGAACATCGTGACCTGCGGCTTGCCGAAGACCGCCTGCAGCTTGGCGTCGGCGTTGATCGCGCGCTTGTTGGTGGCGTCCTGCAGGCCGTTGGCCTTGATGTAATCCCAGAGCTTCTTGATCACCTCGGTGCGGGCCACGGGTTCGCTGCCCACCACGGCGGCGAGGGCGGCGCTGGGCTTGAGGCCGGCGGAGGCCTTGCGCGGCGCCTTGGGCGCGGCGGCCTTTTTCGCCGCCGGAGCCTTCTTCGCAGCGGCCTTCTTCGCGGGCGCGGCCTTCTTGGCCACGGCCTTGCCAAACGGCGTACGCGTGGGCGCGCCCGCGCCTGCGGTCTTGCGCGGCGGGTACTTGCTTTCGCGCGGCTCGAACGCGAAGTTCACCTTGCCCGCCTCGGCGTCCCAGGCCAGGAAGGCCTTGAACGCGCGGCGCGTGCGCATGGAGACGAACTTGTCCAGCAGGTCGGTCTTGCCAGTGGCCAGAAGCTTTTGCATCTGCTCGCGCTCGATCGGCTGCTGCAGGATGATCTGCCCGCTCTTGAAGTCGCAACTGGGCGTGGCTTGCGCGGGCGTCGGGACGCTCTTTTCGCACACGTAGTTCTTGCCGAACTCGAACACGCGTGCGCCGCACTTGGGGCACGGCCCCAGCGGCTCCTGCGCGCCGAAGTCGACGAGTTCGCCGGTTTCGGCCGGATCCGCCTCGTCGCCGAAGTCGAACTCCAGCTTCCAGTTCTTGTCTTCATCGCTGTATTTCAGCGCCATCTCGGCGACGAAGGGCCAGCCCGCCTTGGAGCGGAAGCCCTCCAGCGGGCCGATCTTCTTGTCACGCAGGAACTGCTCCACCTCGGCCAGCTCGAAGGCGCGGCCTGCGGGGATCTTGGTGAAGGAGAAGCCGCAGGCGTCGTCGCCCGAACCGGACTTGCCCGCGCAGGTGTAGCGACGGTAGTTCTCCTTCACGATGCCGCCGCAGTTCGGGCAGGGCGTGGAGAGCGTCGCGTAGTCGCCGGGCACGGTGTCGCGGTCGTACTCCTTGGCCTTCTTGACGATGCGCTGCGTCATGTCGGCGATCTGCTGCATGAAGGCGTCGCGTGAGAGCTGGCCTTTTTCCATCTGGGCGAGCCGGTACTCCCATTCGCCCGTGAGCTCAGGGCGTGAGAGTTCTTCCACGCCCAGTCCGCGCAGCAGCGTCATCAGCTGAAAGGCCTTGGCCGTGGGGATCAGGTCGCGGCCCTCGCGCAGCATGTATTTCTCGTTGATCAGGCCTTCGATCGTGGCCGCGCGCGTGGCCGGTGTACCCAGGCCTTTTTCGTGCATGGCCTCGCGCAGTTCCTCTTCTTCGATTTCCTTGCCGGCGGTTTCCATGGCGCGTAGCAAGGTGGCTTCGTTGTAGCGCGCAGGCGGGCGGGTCTTGAGCCCCTTGGCGTCGGCTTGCTCGGTGGTGATGGTCTCGCCCGCGCGCACCGGCACGAGGGTCTTGCCGCTGCCTTCTTCGCCAGGCGCCACATCGAGCGTGGCCTCCTTGCCGTAGATGGCCAGCCACCCCGGCTTGACCAGCACCTTGCCCTCGGACTTGAAGTGATGGGCCGCCACGCGCGAGATGCGGGTGGTGACCATGTGTTCGGCGGCCGGGAAGAAGGCCGCGATGAAGCGACGCACCACGAGATCGAACAGCTTTTGTTCGGCCTCGGACAGGCCGGTGGGGATCTTGCCGGTGGGGATGATGGCAAAGTGGTCGCTGACCTTGGTGTCGTCGAACACTTTCTTGGTGGGCTTGATGTAGTCCTTGTCCAGGGCCTCGCGCGCGAAGGGCGCCAGGTGACCCAGGCCGCTGTCGGCCAGCGAGCCCAGCGTGCCCTTGACCACCTTCACGTATTCCAGGGGCAGGTATTTCGAATCGGTACGCGGGTAGGTGAGCGCCTGGTGCCGCTCATAGAGCGTCTGGGCCAGGGCCAGCGTGGTCTTGGCAGAAAAACCGAAACGGCCATTGGCCTCGCGCTGCAGGGTGGTCAGGTCGAACAGGCCCGGCGAGGCCTGGTTGCTGGGCTTGGACTCCTCGCTGACCTCGGCCGTGCGCCCGCGCACGGCGTCGGCGATGGCCTGGGCCGCTTGCTGCGACCAGACGCGGTCGGCCTTGCGTTCAGCGTCGGCCTCGTCCTTCTTCCAGGCGGGGTCAAACCACTTGCCGGGGTAGCTGCCGGCCTCGGCGGCGAAGCTGGCGTGGATCTCCCAGTAGTCGCGGCTGATGAACTTGCGAATCTGTTCTTCGCGCTCGACCACCACGGCCAGTGTCGGCGTCTGCACCCGGCCCACGGTCGTCAGGAAAAAGCCTCCGTCACGTGAGTTGAAGGCGGTGAAGGCGCGCGTGCCGTTGATGCCCACCAGCCAGTCGGCTTCGGAGCGCGAACGGGCGGCGTCGGCCAGGCCGATCATCTGCTGGTCCGGGCGCAGGGTCTCGAAACCCTGGCGAATCGCGTCGGGCGTCATGGACTGCAGCCACAGGCGCTGCACCGGCTTGCCCAGGGGTTTGGCGCCGCCAGCGTACTGCTCGATCAGCCGGAAGATCAGCTCACCCTCGCGACCCGCGTCACAGGCGTTGATCAGGGCGGTCACATCCTTGCGCTTGGCCTGCTTGACCACGGCATTGAGCCGGGTCTTGGTCTTGTCCACCGGCTTGAGGTCGAAATGCGGCGGAATCACCGGCAGGTGGGCGAAGCTCCATTTGCCCCGCTTCACGTCGTACTGCTCCGGCGCCTGGATCTCGACCAGGTGGCCCACGGCGCTGGTGACCACGTAGCGGTCGTTCTCGAAGTACTCGTCGTGCTTCTCGAACTTGCCCGCCACGGGCGTCAGGGCGCGGACGATGTCCTGCGCCACGGAGGGTTTTTCGGCGATGACCAGTGTCTTGCTCATGTCTGTCGTTGGCTGGACCTGCACGTTCTGCAACGGGCGGGTTCTGGGTTGTTCCTACAATCGGCCCTCACGCGCATGCGCGCGCGCATGTGCACACATTCAACTTAACAGAGTTTTTCAATGGCAGAAAAAGAGCGGGGGCGCCCGGCCACCCAGGCCACGGCGCCGGCCCGATTCTCGGGGCGGAAAATCCAGGCACGCAAGTCCGGCATCCACGGTCGGGGCGTGTTCGCCCTGGAGGACATTGCCGAAGGGGAAACCCTGATCGAGTACGTGGGCGAGATCATCTCCTGGAAGGAGGCCCTGCGCCGCCACCCCCACGACCCGAAGGACCCCAACCACACCTTCTATTTCTCCCTGGACGACGGCCGCGTCATCGATGCCCTCCACGGCGGCAATTCCTCGCGCTGGATCAACCACGCCTGCGACCCCAATTGCGAGGCCGACGAGGTGGACGGCCGCGTCTTCATCAAGTCACTGCGCCGCATCCGGGCCGGCGAGGAGCTCAATTACGACTACGGCCTCGTGATCGACGAGCCCTACACCAAGAAGCTCAAGGCCGAGTACCCCTGCTGGTGCGGCGCCAAGAACTGCCGGGGCACCCTGCTGGCGCCCAAGCGGCGCTCCTGACCCGGCGCGAGGCCCCTTGACCGTGCAGCCGCCGCTCCCGTGGCCCGCCGAAGCGATCTGGGAGGCCGTGGTGCCCCGGTTGCCCGGGTTCACCGTGGAGGTTCTGCCCGAGATCGACTCCACCAACACGGAGCTGATGCGCCGGCTCCGCGAGGGCCGTGCCGACCCGGTGCTCCTCGTGGCGGAGCGCCAGACCGCCGGCCGGGGCCGGCGCGGGCGCGGCTGGGTCAGTTCGGCGGGAGATTCCCTGACCTTCTCCCTGGGTCTGACCCTGGCCCCGGCCGGCTGGTCGGGCCTGTCGCTGGCGGTGGGCGTGGCGGTGGCCGAAGCCTTGGGCCCCGGGATCGGGTTGAAGTGGCCCAATGACCTGTGGATCGAGGGCCGCAAGCTCGCCGGCATCCTGGTGGAAACCGCCACCGTCTCGGCGGCCGTGCCAGCGAGTGATTCAACGCTGGCGCGCTACACGGTGGTGGGCATCGGCATCAACATCGCGCCCCGGCCCGCCATGCCGGACCAGGACATCGCACCGGCCGCCTTGTGCGAGCTGTGGCCCCAGGCCGAGGCGCCGGCCACCCTCGAGCGCATCGCCCTGCCCCTGGTGCACGCCTTGCAGTCCTTCGCGCGGGACGGCTTCGCGCCGTTCCAGAAGGCGTTCGACGCCCGGGACCTTCTGCGAGGACGCAGCGTGACCCTCAGCGACGGCACGACGGGCACGGCCGCTGGCGTGGACCGCACAGGCGCCTTGCTGGTGCATACTGCGGCCGGCTTGCAGCTCGTTTCAAGTTCCGAAGTGAGCGTGCGACCCGCCCCCTGATGTTGCGTCTCGCCGTCCTGCTCCTGCTGGTTGCCAACGCGGTCTGGTTTGCCTGGACCCAGGACCTGTTTCGCCCCTGGGGCCTGGGCCCGTCGTCGCAGGCCGAGCCGCAGCGGCTGACACAGCAGGTCCAGCCCGAGGCGGTGCGACTCGTGCGCGGGGATGAAGCGCAGCGGCTGGCGGAATCCACCGCGCCGGTGCGTCCTCCCGAGTGCCTGATGACGGCACCGCTGCCCGATGCCGCCGCCGCGGTGCTGCGCCAGCGCCTGGCCAACTGGCCGGCCGGCAGCTGGCGCCTGGAAGCGGGCGTCGAGCCCGCGCGCTGGATCGTCTACATGGGCAAATACCCCGACGCCGCGATGGTGGAGCGCAAGAAGGCCGAGTTGCGCCGTCGCGGCGTTTCCTTCGAGCCCGTGGCCAACCCGGCCCTGGAGCCCGGCCTGTCCCTGGGCGGCTTCACCAGCCAGGCAGCGGCCAACGACCACCTCGCGGCGCTGGCCACGCGCGATGTCCGTTCGGCCCGCGTGGTGCTCGAGCGCGCCGAACTGCGCGGCCCGGCCCTGCGTCTGCCCCTGGTGGACGACCTCCTGCGGCCGCGATTGGGCGAGCTGCAGGGGGCGCTGGGCGGGCGGCCGCTCCTGCCCTGTCGCTGACGTTCCGGCGGCTCTCGCGCACGGGGGTGCGCCCTGGCCTCAGTGTTCCCGGATCAGGAACCGCAGGCTGATGCGCGTGCCCGGCATCGGCGCGCCGGGGTGGACCGGCTCGATCTGGATCTCGCCGCGGTGCTGCTTGATGATCTCGTTCACGATCGGCAGGCCCAGCCCCGAACCATCCACATTGGTGCCCAGCGCCCGGTAAAAGGGCTGCAGGACCAGCTCGCGCTCGCTGGCCGGAATGCCGGGCCCCGAGTCCTCCACCTGCAGCACCAGCACCTGCCCGAAGGGGTCGGCCACGACGCGCGCGGTGATCACGCCCGGTTGCTGCACGCTCGAAGGCGTGTAGTTCAGGGCGTTGTCCAGCAGGTTGCTGACGGCCTCCTTCAGCAGGGTGCGGTTGCCTGGCAGCGTCACACCGGGCATGTCCGCGCTCGCGCCCTCGTAGCCCATGTCGATGTGCTTGTCCATGGCGCGTGGCAGCAGGTCGCGCACGGCATCCATCGTGATCTCCACCAGGTTGCACGGATGCAGGGTCATCGCACGGCCGCTGTCCTCGGCGCGGGCCAGCGCCAGCAGCTGGTTGACCGTGTGCGTGGCGCGGACGCTGGCGCGGCCGATCTGCTTGAGGGACTCCTTCAGGCTGTCGGCGTCGGGGCCTTCGCGCTCCGCGAAGTCGGCTTGCATGCGCAGGCCGGCCAGGGGCGTCTTGAGCTGGTGGGCGGCGTTGGCCAGGAAGCGTTTTTGCGTGGCCAGCGAATCCTTCAGGCGTGTCAGCAGGTCGTTCACCGACGACACGAGCGGTGCCACCTCCAGCGGCACGGCCCGGTCGTCCAGGGGCGACAGGTCATCGGGCTTGCGCGCGCGGATACGTTCCTCGAGTTCGGACAGCGGCTTGATGCCCCGCGCCAGCGCGAGCCACACCAGCAGCACGGCCAGCGGCAGGATCACGAACTGGGGCAGCATCACGCCCTTGATGATCTCCGTGGCCAGCACCGAGCGCTTCTCGCGCGTTTCGGCCACCTGCACCAGGACCCGCACGGAGTCGCCTGCGGGCATCGACAGCTGCTTCCAGGTGGCGGCCACACGCAGGTCCTGCCCCTGCATCTCCTCATCGCGCAGCGTCACGGCGCCGGCAGCCTGCGGCTCCCGGGGGGCGGGCAGGTCGCGTTCACCCGCGAGCAGCTGCCCGGGCCACAGCGTCACCTGGTAGTAGATCTGGTCGGCATCGTCGGCGCGCAGGATCTCGCGCGCGGGCTGCGGCAGGTTGAAGTTGGGACGCCCGCCCTGCACCGTCACCAGCTGCGCCAGGGCCTGCACGTTGTATTCGAGCGCGCGGTCGAAGGGCTTGTCGGCGAGGGCCTGGGCCACCAGCCAGGTGAGGGCCAGGCTCACGGGCCACAGCATCAGCAGCGGCGTGAGCATCCAGTCCAGGATCTCCCCGAACAGCGAGCGCTGCTCGCGCTGGAAGATCCTCATGGCCGAAGGCCTGCGCGGTGCATCAGGCGGTCAACCCGGGATCTTCTCGAGGCAGTAGCCCAGGCCACGCACCGTGGCGATGCGGATCGGACCCTTCTCGATCTTCTTGCGCAGGCGGTGGATGTACACCTCGATCGCGTTGTTGCTCACTTCCTCGCCCCACTCGCACAGTCGCTCCACCAGCTGGTCCTTGCTCACGAGGCGGCCGGCGCGTTGCAGCAGCACCTCGAGCAGGCCCAGTTCACGCGCGGACAGTTCGACCATCTTGCCGTCGATGGTGGCCACGCGTCCCGCCTGGTCGTAGACCAGCGGCCCGTGCTTGATCGTGCTGCTCGCCCCGCCCATGCCGCGGCGCGTGAGGGCGCGCACGCGGGCCTCGAGCTCCTGCAGCGAGAAGGGCTTGGCCATGTAGTCATCGGCGCCGTAGTCCAGACCCTTGACGCGTTCCTCCACGCTGTCGGCGGCGGTGAGGATCAGGACCGGAAGGGCCGAGCCGCGACCCCGCAACTTGCGCAGGACTTCCAGGCCGTGCATCTTGGGCAGGCCCAGGTCGAGGATCAGGAGGTCGAATTCGGTGTTGGCCAGGAGCGCGGCATCGGCCTCGGTGCCGCTGGCCACGTGATCGACGGCCGCACCCGAGGCCCTCAGGCTGCGCAGCAAACCATCCGCCAGCACCTGGTCATCTTCCGCGATGAGGATACGCACGCTTGTCTCCTAGGCAAGGCCGGCGCAGTGCTGCGCGTGAGCCTTTCATCATTGTCCCGTCGATTCTAGGATTCGCGGTCGAGGGCAGACCCTGATCGCTGCGTCGGGAAGCGCTCAGGCCGCAGGGCCGACCTGGGTGTCAGGCCGCAGGGCCGGCGTAGGCCTCCAGGCCCATGGCCACCACCGTGGCGATCTCGTCGCCTACCTCCGCGCGGAATTCGGCCTCGGCCTGGGCCACCGCGTCTCGAAACGCCTGCAGCCACGCCAGGCCCGTGGGCGTGAAGCGCACCTGGCGCGCCCGCGCGTCGTGCGGGTCGGGTTCGCGCACCACCAGGCCCCAGGCTTCGCATTGCGTGACCAGGTCGCCCATGGCCTGCTTGGTCATGCCGGCGCTGGCTGCCAGGTCGGTCAGGCGCGAACCGCCCCGGGCCAGGTGCCGGGTGATGTGCACATGAGCCGCGCCGATCTGATCGCGAGCGGCCAGGTGCGACAGCGCCAAGGGGACGTCCACGTTGTGGGCCATCAGGTACAGCACCCGCTCGTCGAAGCGGCGCATGGCGTGCCCCAGCAGGCGCCCCAGGTGGGTCTGGCGCCAGCCGTCGTCGGGCAGGGAAATGCTGTTCTCAGACACCGCCATATGGTAAGGCAAACTGACCAAAAAACGGGTTTACATCCTCGAATCCGCGGTTAAAGTGCTGGTCATGCATCCAGCCTGTGATTAACAACACTGGATGACCCGGCAGTAACTCATTGATCCACAAGGAGAAATTTCATGGACGCACAAGTCAAGGGCACCAAGATCGCCGCCGCCGATTCCGAGAAGTCCAAGGCCCTCCAGGCCGCGCTGGCCCAGATCGAGAAGCAGTTCGGCAAGGGCACCATCATGCGCCTGGGCGAGGGCGAGAAGATCGAGGACATCCAGGTCGTCTCCACCGGCTCGCTGGGCCTGGATGTCGCCCTGGGGGTGGGCGGCCTGCCGCGCGGCCGCGTGATCGAGATCTACGGCCCCGAGTCCTCGGGCAAGACCACCCTGACCCTGCAGGTCATCTCCAACATGCAGCGCATCGGCGGCACCTGCGCTTTTGTGGACGCCGAGCACGCGCTCGACGTGCAGTACGCCCAGAAGCTGGGCGTGAACCTGCCCGACCTGCTCATCTCCCAGCCCGACACCGGTGAGCAGGCCCTGGAGATCGTCGACAGTCTGGTGCGCTCCGGCGCGGTCGACCTGATCGTGATCGACTCGGTCGCCGCGCTCACCCCCAAGGCCGAGATCGAAGGGGAGATGGGCGACTCCCTGCCCGGCCTGCAGGCCCGCCTCATGAGCCAGGCCCTGCGCAAGCTCACCGCCACCATCAAGAAGACCAACTGCACGGTCATCTTCATCAACCAGATCCGCATGAAGATCGGTGTGATGTTCGGCTCGCCCGAGACCACCACCGGCGGCAACGCGCTGAAGTTCTACGCGTCCGTGCGCCTGGATATCCGCCGCACCGGCACCATCAAGAAGGGCGAAGAGGCGATCGGCAACGAGACCAAGGTCAAGGTCGTGAAGAACAAGGTCTCGCCCCCCTTCAAGACCGCCGAGTTCGACATCCTGTTCGGCGAGGGCATCAGCCGCGAGGGCGAGATCATCGACATGGGCGTGAACGCGCGCATCCTCGAGAAGTCCGGCGCCTGGTACGCCTACAACGGCGAGAAGATCGGCCAGGGCCGTGACAACGCCCGCGAGTTCCTGCGCGAGAACCCCGAGCTGGCGCGCGAGATCGAGAACAAGGTGCGCGAGTCGCTCAACATTTCGCTGATGCCCGCTGGCGTGGACGACGGCGAAGACGAGGCTGAATAATCTCCTGTGCCCGGTCCGCGCTGGCCCTCGCCGGCGGGGCCGGGTTTTTTTGGGTCACACCGCGCCATGCCGGCTGCACCGCGTTCCACGCCTGCCTTTCAGCCTTCGCTGAAAGGGCGGGCGCTGCGCCTGCTCTCGATGCGCGAGCACTCGCGCACGGAACTCGAACGCAAGCTCGCCGCCCACGAGGAAACGCCGGGCGAGCTTGAGCAGGCACTCGACGAGTTGCAGGCCAAGGGTTTCATCAGCGACGAGCGCGCGGCGGAATCCGTGCTGCATCGCCGGGCCGCCCGTCTGGGCATGGGGCGCCTGAAGCAGGAGTTGCAGGCCAAGGGGCTCGACGCCACGCTCGTGGCCCAAAGCCTGGAGCGCCTCAAGGGCACGGAGCTCGATCGCGCACGCGCGGTCTGGCGACGCAAGTTCGATGCGGTGCCCCAAGACGCCACGGAGCGCGCGAGGCAGTCACGTTTTCTCGCCGCGCGCGGTTTTGGGGGCGAGGTGATTCGCAAAGTGCTGGCCGGTGGCGCTGGCGAAGACGATTGACCCGACGCAGATTGACGCAGGACAGAGAGCCGCTGCCAGAGTGAAGTGCATCGCTCGAAGTGAGCGCGGCGTGCCTGGGGCGGATGGGCGGAGGGTTCCCTTTGGAGGCGAAGCCTCAGGGAGGAGCCTGTCCGCCCCAGGTGCGCCGCGCGTCTCAGCCGGAGAAAGTCGCAGCGGGTGGGAGGAAGCCCCCACCCCCCAACTCAAACCCCCAGCATCAGCTTCAGGTTCTGCACCGCCGCTCCGCTGGCGCCCTTGCCCAGGTTGTCCAGCCGCGCCACCACCACCGCATGCCGGTGCTCGGTGTTGTGGAAGACGCGCAGCTCCATCTGGTTCGTGTCGGCCAGCGCGAGCGCGTCGAGCTTCCCGCTTTCGGTGGCCGGCTGCACGCTCACCCATTCGCTACCCGCGTAGTGGCGCGCCAGCGCCTCGTGCAGGTCCTGGGCGGAGGGCTGCCCCGGCAGCAGGTCCAGGTGCAGCGGTAGCTGCACCAGCATGCCCTGGCGGAAGTTCCCCACCGAGGGCGTGAAGATCGGCCGGCGTGTGAGGCCGGTGTACTTCATGATCTCGGGCAGGTGCTTGTGCTTCAGGCCCAGCGCGTACAGCTCGAAGGCCGGGGCCCGTCCGGCTTCGTAGTCCTCGATCATGGTGCGCCCGCCGCCCGAGTAGCCCGACACCGAGGGCAGGGCCAGCGGGAAGTCGCGCGGCACCAGGCCGGCATCGACCAGCGGGCGCAGGATCGCGATCGCCCCCGTGGCGTAGCAGCCGGGGTTGCTGACGCGGCGCGCCGTGCGCACCGCCTCGGCCTGGCCCGGGGCCAGTTCGGGAAAGCCATACACCCAGCCCTCGGCCGTGCGGTGCGCGGTGGAGGCGTCGATGATGCGCGGGCCGCGGCCCTGGGCTCTCTCGATCTCCGCCACCATGGCCGCCGATTCGACCGCCGCCTCGTCATGCAGGCACAGGATCACGAGGTCCACGCCCGCCATGAGCTCGCGCTTGGCCGCCAGGTCCTTGCGGCGTGCCGGATCGATGCTCACCACCTCGATGGCGGGCATGTGCGCGAGGCGCTCGCGGATCTGCAGTCCGGTGGTGCCGGCTTCGCCATCAATGAATACTTTGGACATGGTTTGGCTCCCGAAACAGGGGCACCTGTAAGCGCCACGGAAGATGAGCCGCGCAGGATTGGTGCTGTGCAGCATGATACAGTCGAAGGCTGCTATCCGGCACCCGATGCCCGGCGTTCAGACCTTGCCGGGCACCCCTGACCCGTTCTCAAGAGAGACCCCCTCATGAAGATCCACGAGTACCAAGGCAAGGAGATCTTGCGCAGCTTTGGCGTGCCCGTTCCCCGCGGCATCCCCGCCTTCACGGT
>JACCDO011148479.1_pt1 | contig 17436 bp, 18 predicted proteins | sample 7446101 | NCBI WGS metagenome assembly JACCDO01 (sample SAMN15323440, study PRJNA562643) | freshwater metagenome | isolation source: river surface water | place: USA:Blue River Watershed | collected 2017-08-16 | reverse complement strand
TGATTTTACCTGCTTCTGTATCAACCAGATAATCATATTTCATTGATTGTGTATAGTTTGAACGATCTGGACGCCAACCACCTTCCATTTCTGAACCAGCTACATCACCAGTGTAGATGGTTTTATCTCTAACCCATTCGTATTTTTTGATTACTTTCGCTCTAGATGTAAAGAGACTACAATATGTTTCGGTTAAAAGATCCAAGCCACTATCTTTAATAGTTAATGCCGGTAAATTAGGTAAAAAGTCATTACCAATCATAAAGCATAAAAAGATATAATCATCAATCAATGGTAACTGGTCAATCATATCCATCTTATGTGGAATCTTTTCAGTTAATTCGGTAATCAGTGAAAATTTAAAGAGATCAATATCTAAGTAGCAAAACGATGTACTAGCATCAAAGTATTCTTTCCCAAATTCATTGGATTCTCGAAGAAGATATAAACGATCCACATGTGAACTCATTGAAAGCATAATTAGGTCAGCATCTAATCCATAGATAACTATATTATGTTTGGGTAGAATTTCCTTTTGATGTTGTGGATCTTTGAGATAATTGAAAATTTTGTGTTCACCTTCACCAGGATCATTGGAATCAGATATGATAACAGTGAGAGATTCTAAGATGGGGTCCTGGGATTCCTTGAAATTTTTTTTAATAGCATCAGATAATTTGGCCATAAAAACAGTTCCTGGAGAAATAGAGTTAGTATCCCAGAATTCATCTTCATGTTCTTTGAGTTCTTTAGAGACATTTGGATCAGAATAATTATTACGTTTTTTCATGTCATTATCAAGTTCACGTTCTTTGATGGCTTTGAATCGACGGTTACGTTGTTGAACCATTTTTGCGCGTGGTGCGACACCATCAATAGCTAGATATACAAGGCGTCGAGGGTTAGTATAACGAATAATTTTCATTAAATGTGCGATACATTCGTCAATCATATGTTTTTCACAAATATCTTTGCGATTATGGCTATAAAGTTCTCGAGCAAATTTTCGACAACAAGGGTGGATAGCACAATTAAAATCAAGAAATAAAGCATCAATAAGTTCTAATTTATGTTTAATAATAGTATTAGGGTATCGTGTGGCATATTTATTAAAGTAACCTGGAATTCCCATATTATTTTATCTTATCTAACAAGTAATATTATAATCTCTTATATATCTTAATATCATTATTCCTTTATTTCAATTTTATTTATTCAGGAAAAAAAAGAAAAATAAAGAAAAATAAAGCAAAATAAAGAAGAAAGAAAAAATTATAAATAACCTATTATATTCTAAATATATCTGTTATGATCATGCCATTCGAGGCTGCTTTGAAATAACATTCCGACGATGCTCACGATCAGTGGGCTGACCCTGTAGGGCCAAATTACATCGGTATGAACAAACCAGTCCCTCACCACTCTGCAAGCTATTATGGCAATAATAAACGGATTTGCATGGACATAGAATAATGTCACATCCCAAAGCAATAGGGCAGAAAATGAAGCAGCAACAGCGAGCGTCATCTGTATCTGACTCATGCTTAATTCCTTCATTACACAGAACAATCGAATATATTGAAAAATAGAATAGGCATTCCCAACAACTGCCACAGTACTCATCCATTGATTCGGGGACAAAATAGTCTCCGATCTTTTCAATGATTTCACCGCAACAACAGCCCTGACGATGGGTAACAATAATATGATTATCGGTTACCATAGTGCTAGAAACAGGTACAGTATTGGAATCATTGGCATTAAAAATAACACCAGATGTAGGTTGATTGACAATATTGGACGATGGATAATCATCAGCACCATCCACGCCATAGTCACTATCATCCTCATCATCATCCGTACAATAGTCACTATCATCCTCATCATAATCACCATCATCATAGACGTCAAAAATAACAGCTTGGACTTCAGATGGAGGTTGATTGACGATACTGAACGATGGGTAATAATAATCACCATCATCGTAAGGGGGCGGAGCATCCTCTGCTACACCTTGGGGATTTTCTTGGTTTTGGTTATGACCAGGAAAAGGAGACGTCATTTTTTGAGATGACATCATGTCTACTTTGGGTTAAGTAAACAGAAGTTGCTATAATTTTTTATATCATAGCAATATTTATTTTAATAGATAAAAAAAATCAATTTTAGGTATTTCTAGTAATATAAAAAATCTAAATTCTACTTCTACTTCTATTTCTATTTCTACTTCCATGTCTACAAATCATTCCTAATTATTATTGTTGTGATAACAAGGAATTCCCTTACCATTTTTGTATTTCTTGTACGCATAGTGGGATGTATAACAAGGACACAAAACAATGTCAAATACAAAAGCAATTGGTGTAAAAATCCAACAACAGCACCGAGAATCATCACCGGGAGCTTCACAGCCTTGTTGACAAGTGTTAAGTGTATACGTAGAATATGGAAGAACTGGAGACTCCATACAATATTCATTCATCATACAAGGTAAACAACAACAACAGCTTGAGGTGGAATCGCAGATACATTTCTTACAGTTGCAAGATTTAGTATCATTGACTACCTCAGTAGCATGTGTAGTTGTTGTGTGGCTGGTGGGTATGGATATGGGTATGGGATTGGATGTTGGTTGGGACTGAATGGGACAGACTTTAGATGGATATCCATTCATACAGAAATCGTAAGCCGGTGGTCTATCTTTTTCTTGTTCCTGCTTCTCAACACACCCCTCTTCCTCCGAATAAGTTATGTCATCTTCAGGATTAATATTAGAATCAACCACCGAAGAAGTTTCCAACAAGGAAAACGTAGAACCCAGCATTTTAAGGAAAATGATAAACTTATAAAAAGTCTACCTGAAGTGCTATAATCTCAAAAATCACAGCAAGAGTAATTTCAATAGATAAAAAAAATCAATTTTACTTATTTCGAATTATTTAAAAAACCTAAATTTATCAATATAGATATGTATCTATAACGGTTGCGATTTAATGACACCAGGATCTTTAATGGTACCCGGATCTTTGTAATAACAAGGAATTCCATAACCTTCTTTTTTTCTATTATTTACATATACGCCAGTGACACAAGGGCATAATACAATATCAAGTACAAAGGCAAAAGGGGTACACACCCAACAACAACATTTAACATTATCCATACCATACATACCATCACATGCGTTTTCACATTCAGATATTGTATATCTCGAAAATGATACAATTGGAAAATCATTGCAATATTGATTCATACAACATGGAAAACAACAAAAAGAACTTGTTAAAGAGTCTCCTACACATTTTTTACATGAAAAAGAATTAGTTTTAGGTTGTGACTTGATAGTGTCTTCGGGATTGAACACAGCAGGAGAAGCCATTTTGAAATATGAATACTTTTTTTAGCCAAGTATATCGATTTGCTATAATTTATATTAAAAATAGCACTATTTAATTATTAACTATTGAAAAATCAATTTTTTTTATCATTTTTGATATGAAAAAATCCTAAAATAAAACTAAAAGCATATCAATAATATAAAAATAAAATTGACAGATAAAATTGACTTAACATCTGATTATATATAAATAATTAATAGTATCATATTAAATAATATTAACGATTAAAATGTCCTCTACACGTGAATTTCGTAAAAATCCTACTCATGCTCTTAAAATGTACAGCCAATTCTTTCTTCCAATGAAGAATTTTCTTGACGGTCAAATTAAAAAACTTAATCTTGAAGTAGATGTTGATCAACTTTACCCTGTTAATGATGCTTGGGCTTATTTCTGCTCGGATAGTATTTCACAAATTAATCGTCGTAAAAATCGTATGAAACGCAAAGATGCTGCGGATGGTCACCTTAAACGCCCTAAGACAGCTTTTATGTGGTTTATTACCGAAAAACGTACTGATTACGTCAAGAAGAATCCTGAAGCCAGTATTACAACTGTAACTAAAGAACTCTCGAAGGTTTGGGGTAAACTTTCTGAAAAAGAAAAAGCTGTATACACTAAGATGTATGATGATGATAAAGCTCGTTATGAAAAGGAACGCAAAGAAGTCCTTGATAAAGTCAAGGAAGAAGGTCAAGAACTTATTGATTCTAAACCCAAGAAACCACTTAATTCTTACCTTTACTTCATGAAGGATGAAAGTATCAAAGATAAACTTAAGCAAGAACATCAAAAACTTATCGCGACAGGTGTTAACAAAACTCATCTCCAATTCATTTCTAGTAAATGGGAGTCAATGAACGAAAAAGAAAAGGCTCCATATGAGAAAAAAGCTGAAGAAGATACCAAACGCTTCCAAAAAGAAATGGAAGAATATAACAAAAAAGTTAAAGAATCCGAAAGCAAAGATACAACTGCTTAATGATCTAAAATATTGATTATATTATATTTATTAGGTTAAATTTGAATTTTAGGTACATAGTAGATGAAACGTTTCTGACTACCAATGTATAATTCTTTTTTTTCTACTTTATTTCCATATATATCATCAGGTTGATTATATATATAAAAAATCCGATTATAATCAGATGGTAGTTTGATGTTAATTTTGATATCAGCTATTTTCTTCTTATCATAATCTCCCCATGTTAATATTTTACTATTATCATAAATTTTTTTCAATTCCTTATCTTCAATATCTTTAATTTTTCTAAATGGAGATATTTTAGATATATATAATATGTCACTTCGTAAGTAATTACCTATACCACTTATAACTTTTTGATCCATTAAAACTAATCCAATTTCTCTTCCTAAATTTTTGGGTTTTTTGATTTGACTTTGAAATAATTCGAATGTTGTTTCTTTTTCCATAATGTCTGGACCGATTTCATTTAATTTTTTTTCTAAGTTTTCACGACCTTTAACAACTTTCATTGAACCAAATGAAAGAACATCAAAATAATATAGCGAACCTTGGTTGGTTTTGAATTCAACATTAAGGTGATTTAAGGCATTTTTAGTATACATATTCAATTTACTTTCTGGTAAAAATTTAGCATAATCTTCAAAATTTTTTGAAAATTCATAATCTTCAAAATTACCATTCATACCTTTTTTCAGATAACACCACCCACCGGATAACCCCATCGTACTAAATAAATATAATTCATTTTCTAATTCAATATATAAAAATTTCCCCTTGGTTTTTACATCTTTAACTTTGATTGGTAATGATCTTTTAATCAAATCAAAATTAACAAAAGGTCCATGAGTCTTGTATCTTCCATTCAATATCTTAATTTCGAATATTTCTTTATTTTTTATTTTTTGACTAATAAAATCAGCGAATTTTCTAATCTCTTTGATCTCTGGCATTTTTTACGATTATATAATAATTTATATATTATATTATTACCTACCATAAAAAAAAGAAAAAGAAAAGGGAATTAAAATTAAAAATAAAATTTAATGGATTTCTTTTATTAATTGTGGTAAATGTTTATCATATTGTGATAAATTATGATGTTCGTGTATTCTTTTTTTAATATCTGTATAATATTTTTCAGAATTTGAATTGGAAAAATTAATATTATAATTTTGATAATCTAAATGTTTATAAAAAAAACGTTCTTTTTTTTCTTCTTCTTTCACAATATAATATGTATTATTTGTGATATCATAATCATACAAAATTGGTTTAACTGGATAAAAATCATCTATATCTCTACTATCGTATTCCTTTTTTTTTTCTCTTTTAATACCTGGTGTAAAACAATATGGATCATTTGTATTACAAAAATTAAATATTTGAAATTCTTGTTTTTCCCACCATTCAAACCATTTTATATTACCTACTCTAGTAGCTCCTGATGTAAATAACTTAATTTTTTTTATATTTTTAACAAGATTTTCATTTTTTTTTATAGCCAAAAGATAAAATAATGCTAATTGAATAATAGATGCTCCCAAACTGTGTCCCGTAAATAATATATCTTGTATTTCATCTAATGCAAAATTATTAATATATCTATCTAAATTATCAATATTTTTTTTAATTAAATCATTATACCCTTTATGTACTTTAATGACTTTAATGTCTTTAATGTCTTTAATATCTTTATCTTTTATCTCTAAATCTAAATCCAAATCTAAAACAGATAATAAAGTGTCAATATGATAAGGACGGAAATAATCTAAATATGGTTCTACAAACATTGGGAAATTAATTATTAATTGTGATGATTTTTGATTCATGTAGAAAAAAAATGAACCTGAGCTTACAAATTTATAAATTTTAGATTTAACTATTTTATTAATCATAGAATCTAAATTAAATTTGTTTGATTGATCTAACTGACTTTTTTTCATTAAAAAATCAACTTTTTCTTTTTTATCTAACACATCCAATAAATAAATTGCTCTTAAATATGCTGAATTTCCACCTGCTTGTATTACAGTTTCATCAATACTGTCAACCATACTTGGATATACTATTTTAATGAGCTTAAAAGTATCATCATTAATCCCTTGTATTTTAATTTTGACACCTTCCTTAAATAATTGAAAATTTTTTTTTGTATGACATCTAAATTTATTTCCAAATGAATCAACTGTAACAATACAATCATCATATTTATTATTATTAACGGTAGTTTCATCTTCATATTGACATTTTTCCATTAAAATATGAACAGGGGATAGATTAGGGTTACTTTTTTTTTTTAATTTAAATTCTTTATTAATTTTCATTTTAATATCTATATTTGTATTATCATTTTTACCAAATTTATCAAATTTACCAAATAAATTTATTTCTTTAATTATTTTTTGTTTGCTTTTTTTTTTACTTTTTTTTTTATTTTTTTTTTTACTTTTATTATCATAAATTTTAAAAGAACATTTATCGGTTTCCCATTCATCATTAAGAAGAATTCTATAATTTATATAATAATTTACTATTCTATTTAATCCTTTCCATAAATAAAAAAAATATTTAAGAGAGGGTTGTTCTGTCTCTTTAGAATTATTTTCATTTTTAAGTAAAGTAGTTTTAATTTGTTCTGTTTGGTTTACGACAGGTCTAGATGATTTTGGTTTAATTCTAAGATTTTTTCTAAAAAAATCACCGATTTTAACACCACCTTTTTTACTTAAAAAACTTTTATTATTATATTTTTTTATTTTATCCCTTTTTATTGTTCCCATTTATATTAGTAATTATACATTTTTTATTTAAGAAAAAAAGCATTTTTTTGATAAAACTTTTTTTCTAAAAAAGTTTAAAGCCATCCATGTGATTTAAGCATACGATTAAAAGCATCTTGTGCTTCATCTAATGTATAATTTCCTTTACTAGCAGGATCAATTTCACCTTCACCTTCTAGTATAGCTGATTTTACATACGTAATTACAGTTGAAACACTAGTTGTAATATCCCATCCTTGATTAGTTAAAAGTTCCATACAAATACTTCCACCTAAAGTGATATGACCTGTTCTATAAATAAATCTAGGTGTAATGATTCTAACAAATGGTGGTTGAACAGGATAATTTTCATTAAATCTAAATTCTAATACTACTTCTTTAATTTTATATTTTTCCATATCTTTTTGAATCTTTGGATTACCTTCGAATCCATCAGCATGAATACTAATGTTCCATAGGTCTAATGAATCTTCTTTAGGCAATTTTAAAGTAAATCCTAATTTTTTAGGATCTTGTTCAACTAGAGATTTATATTCTTTCATCAGTCTTTTATTTCTTAAAGTTGATACTTGATTTTGCTTGGTAGCATTTTCTTTATGTATTGTGGAGTTAAATTTATAATCTAGGATTTTCATCATGTCAGAATTAAAATTTCCACTAGTTCTGTATCTAGAATATGATATTTTTGAAACATTTAGTTTTTCATTATCATTTAAAACTAATAAATATTTTAGGATTACATTACTTTCATCAGGAACAACGTAAATATTAGTGGTCTTTTTCCATTTATCGCGATTTTCCATAACTTGATATACACCAATAATGATATTATCACTATTTGAATAAGTTAAAGAAAAATCAATTGCATCTGATAAATAAATACCAGCACCATGAACAGCACCATTAATAAGTAGTTTATTATCATTAGATCCAACTTTTAAACCATTTCTCATAATAGAATACCAATTTTCTTGTTTACTACCATGATATAAATAACATGTTTGTTTTGCTTTTTTAAATTTGTTTTCAACTTGTTGTGAATGAACTACACTAAATTGTGTCAAATTCTCAATATTATTACCTAGACAATTAATATAATTTTCCAGTTCTTCATTCTGTTCAACATTTTTACCAATAATATCATATACATCAGATGAACTAATTAAATTCCCATGGTAAATCATTGTGTTATTTGATTTGATTGTAAATTTAATAAATGAATATCCAACTTCTCCTATTTGATTGTACAAATCAATATCAGAATCATGACTCTTAAGTATTTCTAGGATATGTTTTATAGGAAATTTATTCGTAAAATTAATAATTAATTTTTTCCAATCCAATTCCATATCATTTTCTCTTTTGGTTTTAGCTAAATATTCAATATATAATGGGGATGGTTTAAATATTACATCAGATCTTGATGAATTAATAGACCAATAAGCTGTCTTGATAATAAATTCTAATACAGAAATATTAGGTGTATTTTTATATTTTTGAAATTCTTGTGTAATAGTATCATCTAGTAAAAGAGAATTACAAATATTTATACATTCTTCTTTATCACATGATATAAATTTATTATCTGTGCTTATTAAATCTAGCATATTTCCGCAATGAAAACAATAATTGTATATTTTAATAATTTCAATAAATTCAATTAAATTTTTAATATGTTTATCAATTTGTACTTGTACTTTATTATTTTTTGTTGAAGATGGAATATCTAATAAATTATATTCTTTTAGAAGTTTGAAAAGAATTTTATGATTGTTATCTTGATTAGAAATAGAACTAGAAATATTCCATGAAAAAAAAGGTGAAACTGTTTCTATTTCAAAAAATAATTCTGAGTAAATCTTTGAATAAATATGTAATTGGATATATGATTCATTTTTGCTTTGATTTTGGTTTCTACCTGAAATAAAATAAGATGTATTTTGTTCTTTATTTTGTTCTTTATTTTGTTCTTGGTATTGATCTTGTTCTAAAAGTTTACTTTTAAGAGAATTTAATATATATGTTTTAGTATCCATTAAAATAAAATATTAAGAAATTTATATATTTGTATTATATTTATATTATAACTAGAACATGAACATAAATTAAATTTTACTTTAAAAAAAAAATAAAAAATTTCCTAAAACTACAAAACACAACAAGATTGAATTATTCTATAAAACCTAAATTAACACAACCACTTTATTCCCATTTTTCAAAGGAAGGGGGAGGTGCGCTTTCAAGGTCCTTGTAGTCTTTGTCAGGACGAGGCCAATAAATACTTGTTTTCTCATCATAATAAATATGTTGGGAAGTTCGTCCAATTGAACCCGCTACGTAGACAGCAGTGACATGTTTCGGTGCGGAGGATCTGGTAAGACCCTGTGCTCCAGTCATCCACGAAGATATAACTCCATCATATTTTGCGGGTTCGTATCCGGGAGGGTAGTAGAACTCTCCACGGACAGTTGAGTTGCGGTGCTTGAAATCACCAGAGTCTATCATTTTTGATAATAGAGATTGCCAGAACTTAGTCAAAAATTGTGGCAATCTATACTTAGCAAATAAAAAAAAATCAATTTTGATTAATGAAAAAGATCTAAAAATATTAAATTGTATTTAATTATTAATTATTAATTATTTAATAAAAAAAAAATAAAAATGGTTGGCCGGATAAATCCGACCCCGAATGTCGCAAGGGACATACAACCATGAGCGCGTTAGCACTCACTCACAACCGGTTCCCCAACAACGGCAGGGGGGGTGGCATCAACATCACCTTCGGCAGGGCCGTCGGTGTTGCTAATGGGCGTGCTCGCGGAAACGCGGGCAGCCTTGCGAGCAGCCTTGAGATATTGCAGCGTAAATCGGGCGTACGCTGTGTCCTTCTCCTCGGGCCAAAAGATGGCAAGGCTCTGGTCATAGATCCGGCACTTCGCCGTCGCATCCGCAGTATTGGTGTTGGCAAAATACTCGAAGCTGGTAGGGGGAACTGGCGTGACGGCCAAATCCACGGTACCAACAACTTTCTTCACCTTACCGTGACCGGGAACGAAAGGGGCGAGATGCATGTCCTCATTCTTGAACTCAAAACCAACACGCTCGAAAACGCGGTGACGGTGAGTGAACGGGGGCACTTGAGGCAGAGGCTCCGCAACGGCAGCGGGCTTCTGCTTCGGGGGAAGGTCTTTCGTGACCTTCGGCGCGGGTGACTTGTCCTGGAGGGTGGCCTTCGCGGCAGCTACATCTGCGGCCTTCTGGGCAGCAGCGGCGAGCTTCTGAGCTTTGGCGGCGGCGGCCTTGGCGTCAGCAGCAGCGGCCTTGGCAGCAGCGGCGATAGCAGCGGGGTCCTCGATGGTGGGCTTGATGGCACGCGGGGGCTTGGCGCCCTTGGGCGCAACAGTACTGGTGGACATGTCTGTTTTCTGATATAATTTAGAAATACTAAATAAAATCAATTTTTATATGAATAATTACCTAAAAATCACTAAAAATTATTAGGATTTAGTAATAACAAAAAAAATAATAGAATAGAATAAAATAAAAAAAATCGTGGGTATCCGATTAAAGACACCTCGCAACATACGACTCCTCTAGCAGTCCGCCAGCGCCCGAGAGATGAACTTCGCGTAGAACGCGTCCTTCACTTCCGGGGGCCAGTAGAAACCAAACTCATCATCGTACGTCCATTTCTCCAGGTCCGAGGGGGCGGTCTCGGTGTCCTTAAAGAAGATGAAGTCCTGCATACCTTCGCGTAGCAAGCCAACAGTCTGCACGATCCCGTGCGACTTCTTCCATGGAGCGATGGCAAGAACCGGGAAAGTAAGCCCGGGTCGCAAGAGAGTGTCCCGGCGATGGGTCATCTCCTCCGACTTCCGAACGTTCTGGTGGAAAACCAGCGGCGGCGGATTCTTGTACAAGGGCTTGTTCTCGGGCGCAGTGGGCGCGGCCTCCGTACCAATAACGGGCGTCTTCTTATGGGCTGACATCCTGGTTCGGGGGTGATATTTAATATATATACATTTCAACAAAATAGATCAATTTTTATGTTTACATAAATCTAAATTAAGCTAAAAATAAAAAAATTATAAATAGAAATGTAATAAAAAATTAAAAGTATTTTCTATTATATAATAAAAGATATATAAATATAAATGAATAATAATTGTAGAAATCAAGAATATCAATCTGTAAAATATTGCCAACCTCAATATAAAAAATCGATATATAATTCTGATTATCCAGTAGATGTTAAAAGTGATATTGCTCCTGAATTAAGAGCTAATACACCATTTGAAGCTTTACCACCAAGTCCAGTAAATGGAGGTTTATTTAGTGGTCCCCAAGCAGTAGGTCCATATGCCTCAATACCTGTACCTCCGTCAGGTACTTATTATATACATGAAAATTTAAAATCAGCAAATCCTCCACCTGGTGCGACAACTCACTACATTGGTTATAATAGATCAACTAATAATTACTTACCAATGCCAGGTATATTTTGGCTTAATGATTCACATGCCAGATATCCTGCTGATAACAGATATCATATTAAATTTTCTAAAGATCAACCAGATCAACGATAAATTAAAATTTCATTTCCATTTATTTTTATTATTTATTTTTCTTATTTATTTCCCTTATTTTTAATATATTTTTCTAAAAATCGGATTAATGATTTTTTTTTTATAGGTTTAATCAGTATATCATCAAATAAACCTGGTGTTATATGAGTAATAAAACCATCAATTGATGATGTTGCTATGATAGGTGGTTGTGGTTCTTTAATACATTTACGTAATTCTTCACATGTTTTAATACCATCTATTGTAGGCATACATATATCTAAAAATATAATATCAAATGTATAAGTATTAACTATTAATAAAGCTTCTTCACCTGATGATGCTAGAATAGTTTTAATACCTAATGTTGTTAGTATTTGTTGTAATGTGATTCTATTATTTGGATTATCATCAATAACTAAACAAGAAACATTAGTGTAAATAGGTGAAGGTGGTGTTTTTATTTGATATTTTTCATCTTCAATATTATTTTTAAGTGGATTAATAGATAAAGTTGAAGATGATGTTGGATCAACTGCTTCAATTGTTAAAGTAAAAGTAGATCCATTACCTAATATGGAATCAGCTTTAATATCTCCTTTAAGTAATCTAGATAATTGTCTTGATATTGAAAGTCCTAAACCAGTCCCTTCATATTTACGACTTAATTTATTATTTACTTGAACATATGGTTCAAATATTTTTTCTAAATATTGTTTGGCAATACCAATCCCGGAATCATATACAGTAAATGCCAAATAAATTTTAATCCCAACTCTTTTTATTAATGAAATATCAGTTTTGACGAATCCATTTTCTGTAAATTTAATAGAATTTGATAATAAATTGATTAATATTTGTTTTAATCTCTTTTTATCACAATATATGAAATCTGGTATTGTAGGGTCTATATTATAGCTAATATCTAATTTTTTTCCATTTGATTTAGGTAAAATAATATCATGAATTTCTTCAATACATTCTCTTAAATTAAAATTAGATGGTAATAGAGATATATTACCAGATGTAATTTTAGCATAATCTAATATATCATTTAATATATCCATTAACTGAATACCGCATGAAGAAATAATATCGACATATTCTTGATAATTACCATCATCGTTTAATTTATCTTTTAAAATTTGAGTCATTCCTATAATACCATTTAATGGAGTTCTAATTTCATGACTTATATTAAATAAAAAACATTCCTTATTTAATATATTAATATTATCATCATTTTCATCTAAATCAGAATGATATTTTTTTTTTATAATATATATTTTATTACCATCTTCTTCAATAATTTTATATGTATGTATTCTATTAAATAATTCAAAATCTGTAATTAATTTATTTATATTTTCTCCAATTATATTTAATTCATTATTGATTTTAAACATAATTTTGGCTTGGTGGTTTATCTCTATGATTTGATTATTTGAATTAATTATGATTATAGATTCATCAATGTTATCAAATATTGACATATTTAGTTTTGTATTTGTATTTGTATTTGTATTTGTATATGTATTTGTATATGTATTTATATTTTGATGTTCATGGTAATATTCATGTTCCTGTTCATGTTCGGTATTTATTTGTGATATTTTTGAAGATATATGTGAGTTAGATATAGATATTGGTGAGGATGATAATGAAGAAGATGATGAAAATAATGGTGAAGGTGAAGATGAATTAGATCTAGATCTATTTAAAAAGCATTTATGTATATTTATGTTATCTTGTTTTTTATTTTTATTAACATTAATGTCTACAATTATATTTTCAGTCATTAGACTGATTACAAAAAAAATCTATCTTATTAAGAAAGAAAGATAATTTCATTTGTTTTCAAATTTAATAAAATTAAATAAAATAAAAATGAAAGATTGTACAATTATAGGTATACTTTTAATAATATTAATTGGGTATATTGTTTATAAAAATGATCCGAATATGGGAAATAAAGTAAATAAAGAAAAATGGGGTGATGTAAAATTAGATTCATATTCACCTAAATATGATGATCTTTATTATTCTGGATTAGATTATGATAAAACAAAAAGAACCAATTTTGAAAATGGTTTTAAATTAGAAGATGATAAAACACAATGTTTATGTGAATGTAAAACAAAAAGGGCTTGTGATTCTTCACCTACAACAATGCCAACTCCCACACCAAAAACGACTTCAGAATCTGAAGAAAACTCAGTAATGGGTTATCGTATTAATTATTATCCTTGGTTTATACCATATGAACATAAATCGACACCATCTCCTACCTCATCAACATCTTAATTTAAGATGTATTTTTCTCGAATATTTTTATTTAATATTTTTGTTATTTTATTTGAATTGATTTTTAGCTAAATTTTTAAGAAAAAAAATTGATTATAATTATAATATTAAATATCATTGATACGATTATTTTAAAAGGTATCATTTCATCTATTTTATTTAATAAAATGGATTTCTTTAATAATATTGTTGAAACAGGTTTTTCTGTTAAGTGCTTGTATGGAGATGATGAATATCAGCATAATAAAGGAATTTTTAAAATTATTGTTAATGAAAATATTACTATTCCAGATGTATTAAATGAACTAGATATATTACTAATTGCGACTATTGCTGTACATTTTGAAAATGATGTAGGTGATATTTTTAATTATGACAACTCATGTAATCTAGGAGAATTCTATATTAACAATACAAAATATCAATTTAGTCTTCCTTTGGATGTTCAATCATTATTTTATATGAAACATGAAGAAACTATTGCTGTATCAGAAGAAGATGAGACATTTGTTGATTTTTCTAATACTCAAATTGAATTATTTAATAAAATTTTAGGACATATTAAAGATTTACAAAATGGGTCATATTTTTATGAAGATAAATTCTTTAAGTTTAAAACAGCTCATGTCCAAACTAATGATTTGGTTGTTATTCGAAATAATAAACGGATTACTATCGGGATTGGTAAAATTTTTAAACAATATAAATACTATCCTCGTATGTAAGCTTAATCTTAAGCTGAAACTATTATTTATCAATTTTATAAATTATAAATTTATATTTTTTTCTATATAAAATAGTTTAATTTAGAGAATAATTTATCTAAAAATTGAAAATTATTAAACTAATATTATAATATTGGAGAAAAATGGTTACACTGATCGTAATCATTTTTCATTTTTTATTTCATTTTTTATTTCATTTTTTATTTCATTTTTTATTTCATTTTTTATTTCATTTTTTATTTTTATTTATTTTTTCAGATAAAATTATATATTTTCTATAATAATATTAATAGTAAAATATAAATATAAATTGAAATGGAAATAACAATATTTGTAGTATTAGTAGTAATTTTTGTTATTGTGGAATATTATTACTTTACAAAATTAGGAAAAGAAAAATTCTCTAATTATTTAGGATATGGACCATTTAAACCTATTGATAATGATAATGGAGAAACAAGATTAGTTGATCCTCTAGTATGTTATCCAGGAACATATTGGAGAACTGGAACTTATAATGATGTTTGTTTACCTATGAATAGAAGACGTAGAATGAGAATGTCTGTTGATGGAGAAAGAATGCGTGCCCCTGAACCTAGATATGAAATGGTTTGTTCACCTGATCAACACCTTAATCGCAATTGTCAATTGGTTAAAGTTTACAATAGATATTATTGATTTGATTTATTTCACGTCTTTTTATTTTTTTATTTTTTGAATATAAAGTATATTTATAAATTATTATATTAAATAAATTAAAAAAAATATTAAAATGTCATCTGCTGAAAAAATAGCCAAAATGGTCTTTAAAAAAGATCCAGCCCCTCCTTGCTCTATTTCATTATCAATTGAAGAATATATGGAATTAAAAGAAATATTTGAAATGCTAATTATGATTTTTACAGAAGGAATGAAAATATTATTTGGTGATTCTGAAGGTAAAGTAGACTTGAATTCTTTAAGAGAACAGGATTTTATTAAAGTTCAAGAATATTTTAAGAGTATTGGATTTGTATGTAACTATAAAGTTTATTTACCTAGTCAAGCGAATGTAATAGACTTTCAATCTAGAAAATATACTAATATTACAATAACACCAAAAACAAAACTCTCTGATCTCCGTCTTCCTTTAAAATGCGGTCCACGAATATTTGAAATAAATTTTGATTATTTTATTTCAGTTCCTAAATAGTAATTAAAAAAATTGATTTTTATTTTTATTTTATTTATTTTATTATTGTTAGCTTTAATCATTTACCAATAATAAGATAAAATGGATTTTTACGATAACAATAACAATAATAACATCAATAATAACATCAATACTAACATCAATACTAACATCAATACTAACATCAATACTAATACTAATAACAAAAAAGTAAATTATCAATTAGTTAAGCAAATTTCAACAATTTTAGATTATTATAAACATAATGATTATACTATTTATGAAAAACTGATTTATTGTTTATGTTATTATCAAGAAGAAGAAGAGTTTATATTTTGTCATAATGAACATGATAATGGTGGATATGGAAATCCCCCTAAATATTTCATTGAATTTAGCAAATTTATGGATTCAATTCGACCAATTTATAAAATGATTAATTTATCAGGGACAGAATATACAAATTTGAAAAAAAAATATTACTTTAATATTTTTGGAAATAAACATTTTGATTGGGATAACTTAGATAACATTATACAAGATGTTTATTCACTTTGTTAATTATTCAAAGATTATAATATTTAATTGCATTTAATAGAATTTTAATTAATAGAATTTTAATTTTAATTTTAATTTTAATTTTTATTTTTTGATGTATTATAAAAACAAATAAATAATAATAGATTATAATAAAGGAATACATACATAAATAAAAACAAAATAAAATGATATATTGGATATTTGATATGGATGAAACTTTATATAGGATGGATGGAAGTTTTAAATATGAATCATTGAAACCTGATCAAGAGTTATTTAACTTAATCAAAAAATTAAATGGATTAAAAATATTGTTTACAAATGGTACTCATCAACATACAAATATTGTATTACAAAGAATGGGATTAATATCATTATTTGATTTAATTTTAGATCGAAATATTTTACAAGGTCTGAAACCAGATCCAAGAGTTTTTCTAAAATTAATTAAATGGTGTTCAATAACCCCTAATGATAAATGTTTCTTTTTTGAAGATTCTGTACATAATTTAATTGTTGGATATTCTTTGGGATGGCAAACTATTTTAATAAATGATAATAATGCCAATACAACAAATAAATTATTAGAAATAGATGTAATAGAAAATGGTAAACCTGTAAAAAAATATGCTACTATTCATTATACTTTTAAAAATATCAAAGATGCAATCAAACACTTTGTTAATAGAATGCCATGATTCATCCAAAATAGTTATTTTTTTTTTATTAAAAATTGAAGTTTTTATTGATTTTAATAAATAATGTTTTATGATTTAAACATAAAACATATTGAATTCTTAAAATAAAAAATGAATTCATCTTCTAGTTTTAGTATTGAAAATATTATACAATCACTTACTTTAAAAATTAATGAAATTGAACAAAATAATAAGATTCCTGTAGTATTTATTTTGATTGGTACTTATCCCGGTTTTAGTAATATACATCAAACGCCTCCTTATATT
>JACCDO010666805.1_pt1 | contig 17436 bp, 15 predicted proteins | sample 7446101 | NCBI WGS metagenome assembly JACCDO01 (sample SAMN15323440, study PRJNA562643) | freshwater metagenome | isolation source: river surface water | place: USA:Blue River Watershed | collected 2017-08-16 | reverse complement strand
GTTTACGATCATCATCTAACCATTCTTTGATATCTCTTAACCATGGATCATTTCTGAGTGATGCCTTAATTAAAACAAACACATTCCAATTAGGATTATAATTATATAACATATTATAGACATTGATTGCTGTTGCAGTTTTTCCTGATCCTAAACCATGATAAACTAATATATCACGAAAAGGTGAACGATAATCTAAATATGATCCAATAAATTGCTGATATTTTCTTAATTCTTTTAAACCAGATGGTGTGGATGTATTACACGGATCTTGTCCTTCAACTTTGATAATGGGATCTAATTTATATCTTTTAAAATTTTTTAGGATCCAAAGTGGGAAGAGTCGTCCATTAATTTTTAAATTTGGATATATATTATTTTCTGACATTATATTAAATATATATTAGATAATTAAAATCCTTTTAATTTATTTATTTCATCAACTAATCTATTTACTGAATCATTTAATTTATTTATTTCAGTTATATCTTTTAATGATCTAGCCTTATATTCTTCCATTACTTTTGATAATTCATTTGATAATCTGCTATTCTCTGATAATAAATTTGTCTTATCAGATGATAAATCATTATTAATTGTCTTTAATCTGTTATTCTCTAATAATAAATTATTATTGTTTATCTCTAAATTTGTCTTATCAGATGTTAAACCATTATTAATTGTCTTTAATGTGCTATTCTCTGATGATAATCTATTAATGTTTGTCTCTAATTTCGTCTTATCAGATGATAAACCATTATTAATTGTCTTTAATCTGTTATTATCAGATGTTAATCTATTAATTTCTAATAATAATCTAGCATTCTCTGATGATAAACTTTTATCATCTGATTTATCTGATGATAAATTATTAATTATTATCTTTAATCTATTAATTTCATCTGATAAACTTTTATTTGATACTTTTAATGTTTTTACTTCAGATTCAGCTTTTAATGCTCTAGTTTCTTCTGCACTACAATCAATTGACTTAGAACTAGACAGTTTTTTAATTGGTACTGGAATAGTTGATGGAGGAGGAACAGTTGGAGGAGGAACAGTTGGAGGAGGAACAGTTGGAGGAGGAACAGTTAATGTAGGAGGAACAGTTAATGTAGGAGGAACAGATGATGTAGGAGGAACAGTTAATAATTTTTGATTTTGATTTAAAATAATATATGATAATTGTTGTTTTTCATAGGAAAGTTTATTTTTAACATAATTATTGTGATTAATGACATCAGTAATTGCAGATTTAATAGAGATATTATTATTAGTTTCAAGTAATTCTTTACATTCTTTAATTAAAATTAAATATTTTGTATTATCAAATTCAAATATATTATTCATTACTATATAATATATTGAAGATTAAAATTAACTTATTTAGCTAAATTATTAATTTCGTCAATTAACTGTTTATTTTTTTGAGCTAATTCATTTATTTGATTCATATCAGTTTGGATTTTATTTAATTCATTTCTAATATCATCATTTATTTGACTATTAACTGTTCTCTTTGAACTAATGTTCGTTCGAATTGCTTCAAAATTAATAGAATTCATGAGATCTGTTAATGTTTTACTAATATCTGCAAAAGTGATTGGCTTAGGAATAGATTTTAAAGTTGTTCCTGATAATCTTTCTGGAGTTATTGAAGAAATTTTTGTTGGAACTGATGATACAATTGGTTTTTTAAATGGTGGTGGTACTGGAGGTGCTGGTGGAGGTGTTAATGGTTTAGCGATTACTGGAGGTGTTGCAATAGTTGGTTTGGGAAGTGTAGTTAGAGATTTATTATATTCAGTTAGTTTATTATTAACTTCTGAAATTAATCTAATTAAATTAGAATTAATCTTTTTATCTCCTTTAACAAGATCATTAATTTTATTAGCAATATTTAATAAATTTTGTGTATTTTGAACAATATTATTTGCATTTAATCTATCAATATTAACTTCAATAAATTTATTATATTCAGTTCCAACTTTAGTTGAATTTAATTTATAAATTCTTACAACTTCTGATTTTACTTTATTAAGTGCATTTTTAACTTCATCCAGAGGTGTTGCAGCACCACCTATCATATCTATTACATTATAACCATTATCTAAAATAGCATTTATTTTTGTCAATAAATAGTTATCTACTGGAGTTATGAACATTCTTATATAATACTTTTAGAAATTAAATTTTACTTAATCCACTTTGAATTCTACTAAAAAAATCATTTGATTGATCATTAAAATTATCTAAATTATTAAGTGTTGATTTAACTTCATCTAAAGCTTTCTTTAATACAAGACTATCTATCTGATTATTATTTTCTAAAGATTTCTTTAAGTTTTCTAAAGTAGTTCTAATTTCGAGAGTTTTTCTATCAGTATTTGATTTTGTTTCATTTAATAGATCATCTTTAAATATAGATAATGATTTAAGTTCTCTCATTTGATTAGCAATAGATTCAGGTAAACTAACTAAATTTAAAGTTTGTTGATCAATTCTCTTGATCATATCTTGTGCTCTTTGTTGAGTGAGAATCTTAATTTTTGTAATTCCTGGGAATACAATATAATAAAATTGATTTCCAGGTTCATTATAACGATCGATATCACCTTGACTAAGAGTATATGATTGTTTATTGATAGTTATTTGATTTCCATTTATTTTTGCATTAGTTTTAGATTCTAATGAAATAATAGAATTAATAGCTCCACCTAATTGTTCATTTTGAATTTCTAAATATTTCTTAACATCACCTGTCTTTTTAGCAACCATGATTTTATGAACTTCAGTCAAATCAGAGTTCATTTGTTTTAATCTATTGTATAGATCAGAATGTTTTTGTCCAAATAAATTAATTATATCCATGATTTATTATATATATTAATATTATAAAATATTTCATGAATATGATTAATGATTATAATTTATACCAAAAAAAATTTATTCATTATAAATATTTGTTAGATAAAACTTATAAAAAAATTAAAAATAAAATCTCTAATGATCCTGATCTAAAAGAGATCCAATATTTAGTTACACGTTTAGAACTATTATTATTATTAGTAAATAGTTATTACTTAATGCTTAAAGATTAATCGAAATCTTCAACAATTTGATCAGGATATAATAATCCATATTTTAATAATGATAACATAGATGCTTTTTGTTCAGCTTTCTTTTTGGTGGTTTCTTGTGCTCTACAAATTTCATTATTATTATTATCTTTGACACAAACGGTGAACATTTTTTTATTATTAACATAATCTGTAGAAATATCATCAAATACAGGATGTTGCCAACCATTTTGATGAAAAAATCGTTGTAATCTATCTTTAAAATTAGTATCAATATATAATATATCAGCATAGTCAATCTCAGTTTCCAATAATTTAGTTAAATATGCTTCACAGAAATCAAATCCTTGATCAAATAATAGAGCTCCCATAAAACCTTCAAATGCATCTTCTAAAAATTTATCAGAATCACGATTACCAGCTTCTTCATTTTGTTTAGATATAATAAGAAAATTATCGATACCTAATTTTCTTGCGAAGTTAGCTAATGATTTTCGATTTTCAATCTTAGTTTTAGTTTTAGTTAAAAAGCCTTCAGATTCAGTTTTATATCTTGTATATAAATATTTAGCCACAATACATTTAACAACACTATCACCAAAGAATTCAATGCGTTCACTTGATTCAGGCATTAATTCAAGGACATCTCCCATACTCTTTCTTATTTTCTCTAATATTGTTTGATTATACTGGGTATATTCTGATATTATATATGATTTATGTGTTAATGCCATTCTATATAAACTCAAATCATTTACCTCTAATTCTAAATCATATTTTTGAAATAATAATTTAATATCATCTTTAGATATTAAAACATTATTGATATTATAAGGTATAATAATTTCATCAGACATTATTTAAAGATTTTACTATATTATAATGTATATCTATTTAAATATGTTCATCTATAACATTACAGTTTTTATTTCAATTTTTTATCATTTTATGAATTATCTTCATAATCTGTATATTAATATGAATAACAAATTTAGAATCTATATTATCATGAAACATATTGAATATATCCAATATGAAATTAATATCCTTGCCAAAAAGAAAAACTATATCGATATCAATAAACAAAATACTGTTAATCAACTTAATAATAATATTCTGTATACTATTAATCAACTTAAAAATAATGTTCTAATACTTGAAAATTATTCAGATGATTATTATGAAGATTCAAGTTCTGATGAATCATCTTCAGAGGAAGTAGAGATTATTGAAGAAACAGATTCAGAATCATCAGAAGAATCATCAAAAGAATCATCAAAAGAATCATCAAAAGAATCATCAAAAGATTCGTCTGATGAAGATGATGATATAGAAATTAAAGCGGAAGATATTCAATTAAACAAGAATTCGATTAGTGATGAAGAATATTTATCTCGTATATTTGGTGGAAAACAAAATCAAGTTATTAATACTGAAGACAAAATCTTAAATGATTTAGTAAAGATGGTAAATAAATATTATAGATATAGAATTCCATTAAAGATGTCTGATGATACTTTGGATGATTATGTTAATTTGAAATACGAATAATTAAATCTTTATCATTATTGATGATATTACCGGAAGTATTATTAAAATAGTAGCTATCAGTAGGATAATTATCTCGTTTAGATTCTGGATCATATGGAGTTATAGAAGATCTTGATAATAAGGTTCTATCTCTCATACTTTTATAATATTTACGCATAGGTGATTCAGTAATACCAATACAATTAATTTTAAAGTCTTCAAAGATAGTTTCATCAAGAACAGTTTTATTATTATCATTTAAGAATTTATTTTTAGACATTAATAATGAGTATAGATAATAGTCTTGTAATTGTTGTTCATTTTTATCTTTTGTAGTAAAAGATATATGATATTTAATAAGTGAAAACATAAATAACATATTAAATGTTCCAATATTAATTGGTGATAATGACTTATCAATAGTAATGGAGATTTCATTAAATGGTATACATTTCTCATTATTTCCATATATTATTAAAAATGGTTGATTCTCATATTTGAATATTACTTTTTTATCAGTAAACTGAAAAAAAGGATAATATTGTTCTATTACTATCTTTTCAGACATTTGTTCTGATTGATTGTGATCCAAAAAATATTTAATAATATTATTATGAATATTTTTAGTATCAATTACGAGGTTAGTGCTAATAACTTCAATAGGAGTCATGCCATCATATATAGTTGTTTGTTTTTTGATATTAACATTAGGATTAATATAAGCATTGAATGCGATATTACCGATAAAGATGAGTGATTTCATTTTAAGTAGATCAGACAAAAGATTTTCATTGATTGTAGCACCAGATATTCTCTTATTAGATTTAAGTTTTGATTTAACTTGATCGATAGATTTTTGATTAAAAATCAGAGGGAAGTTTTGAATTAATATTTTTCCTCTTTTAATATTTTTATCTAATCTTCTGAAACTTAATATTGGATCATTAAACTGTCTTAAAATATCGACATATATAAAACGTGGATGAACTAATTTTAATCCATTAATAGTTTCGGTCATCATAGTATTAAAAATATGTGTAGGCATATAGGAGATATCGCAACATGGTGTAAATTCGACGAATATAGTATATGTTTCTGAATGTTGAGCACTTTTACCTTGAATAAAACTAAAACCTTTATCAAATAAAATATCACATAATTCTTTCATATCATCGATAGGTTTATTAGAATAAAATTCAACATCAGTAAAATGATTTTCTTTATAGAATGCATCTTTTGGATTAATATTTGAAACTAAAGTATTCCATGCATAACCACCATATATAATTCTTTTTTTAGATTTAATGAAATCTAATATTATATTCTTGATTTTATTGAATTCTTCTAATGTTGGTTTAAGAAGTGATATTTCTTTATTATGAGCTCTCTCTATGATATCATCAACATTTTCATTAACAATATCAATGTCTTTATCACGCATCAAAGATATCTTACTCATTTTATTATATTATTAATAAATATAATAAAAATAGATTGTTATTAAATTATTTTAATTTTTAATTATTAATAGTTGGATTTGATTCCATCTTTATATCCTTTAATACCTTTATCGGGATTCCATGAATTTGAACTATAAATGTCATCTTGTTTTTATCCTCTTCTGTCATTATTAATGTTATAGAGTTTCCTAATTTATCACCTCTTCCTGATCTTCCTATCCTGTGAACATAAGTCTCTACTGTAAATGGTATATCATAATTAATAACTAAAGTCACATTTGGAATATCAAGACCACGAGATGCTAAATCTGATGCCAATAATACTTTATATTTTCCAGCGACAAAATCAGAGATAGAATTAACTCGTTCATTTGGTTCCATTTTACTATGAATGCAAACATGAGATATATTAATATCTTCTTCCATTAATATTTGACTAACTTTTTGTAATCTAGAACAACTATTAAAGAAAATAATAATAGTTTCATCAGGATTAGTTTGAATAGCATCGACGATACAACCATCTTTATCACCTAAAGATGGACATTTAACATACCATTGAGAAACTAATTCTGTTATAACTTGATTATCTGGTAATATAACATATGCTGGTTCACGCATGAAACGAGTACATAATTCTAATATCCCATTTGGTAATGTTGCTGAAAATAAACAAATCTGTACTGTATCCGCTAATACTTCAATGATATTTTTAATCTGATCACGAAATCCCTGTTTTAATAATTCATCTCCTTCATCCAATATTACTGTTTTTAATTGATTTAAATTAATCTTCTTACGTTTAATTAAATCATTAATACGTCCTGGACATCCAACAATTATATGAGGAACCTTTCGATCAGATGGTTGAGGTAATCCACCACGATAACAATGAACCACTATACCAGTATGTTTAGTTAAACTTTTAACAACTTCCATTGTTTGATCTGTTAATAATTGTGTTGGTGATAAAATTAATACTTGTGTTTTATATAAATAAGGATCGATTCTTAAAGCTGATCCAATAGTAAATGCTGCAGTTTTACCATTACCAGCTTTAGCTTGTGCAATTAAATCACCACCTAATGATATACGTCCACTTGTGACACATTGAATAGGTCTTGGTGATTCAAATCCATGATCAATAATAGACTTAATTAAATTTCGAATATATGACTTATTTGGATTACAATTTGGTAGAACTAAAAAATCTTCCCATTCTTTAACAATCATAGTTTCATCAATACCATTTACATCAATCCCACGTTCTTTGAAATCTTCTAACATAGTTCTTCCTTGAATCTTTAATTTTTCAACTTTCTCTGTTAAATGTTCATCAAGTTCTTCAACATTATTCTTTTTCATCTTTAAACGTTCAGCTAATTTAGATGGTTTTGTTTTTTGTTTACTTTTTTCTTCAATTGACCATGAGTCCTCGAATTCATTCTCTATATTGTCCATTTGTAAAATAGACTATATTATATTATATTCTATTAGCTTTATAATAAATTAATTCGTTTTATTTAATGAAATTTCCAACTATGACCACAAACTTTACAACAAACAAATGTTGTCATTGGTTCATCTGCTGATGCAATTTGCAACTGATATGTCGTACACTTAGTTTCATGACATTTACGACATTTAAATATAGTAATAGTAGCCATTTTATCTTTTGTTTCACGATTCTTTTCTGTCTTATCAATATAAACTTTCCATAATTTATCATCCAATTTATGTGGTTCTAACCAGGGTAAAATATTAATTGGTATTTCGTTTTTATTAACAGTATCTAATAAAGTATTATTATTCAACAAATTATATTTTATGTCTAAATATTTATCCAATTCAATATTTGGTCTCATCTTCGGTGATAATCTATTATCAGATATATAATAGTTTACATATTCTGTTATTGACTTACATAATGTCGTCTTCTGATCATTTGATAATATATCTATGTCGTGTTCTAATGGAATTTTAAACATTATTAACTTTTTTATATCTATTATCTATTATCTATTTAAATTAAAAAAATTCAATTTTAAAAGAACTTAGATTCAATGATAGCATCAAATATCCATTTTTTGAGTGGATTAATTGTTCCATTACTATTAATCGTAGTCAATGAATTCAGATTAATTGTATTATTAATCGGCATATCTTGTGTGGTATATAATTTCTTAATATATTTTGGTATTTCACTATCATCATTTGAAAATGCATATATATCTATTTGTCCAAGATTTGGTTTAAATGCTTGTTTATTATCCAAAACAGTTGATGGTCTGAAAAAATTAATATCATTTGCTAGATGACCATTCATTTTAACAGGAGCATTTGATGTACTAATATTATATAATTGTTTCCATTTAGAAACTAATGATGAATATTTATATAATTTTGTTCTTTCCTGTTCATTTAATATTGTTCCAAATCCACGCATTCTGTACTTATTAACAATCTCTAATGGATCCTTTGAACCAGCAAAATATTTATAATCTATATTTAGAAATGTCATACATGCTGATATACAAGATGGACATAAATATACATTATCACCATCATAATAAGATCTTACAATTGGTAAGTGAAACTTAGATACTGTAGAAAAGAATTCTGGATATTTTATCTGAAAGAATTCAATATTATGTGGTAAATATGATGATCTGATTCTAAATTTGTAATTAACTTTTGGGGAAAATATAATAATATCAGGATCATCATTTTCATCTTTTGATTCATATTTATTTGTAACAAATACAACATTAACATTTTCATAAGATACTGGAATAAATAGTTCATGATATTTTGGATTTATAAATTGTTCATAATTCTCATTAATATTCTGTTTAATCTGATCTTGAAATGATTTAATATAATGATTATAGATTATTGTTTTAATACTTGGATTATTTAAATTTATCAATATATTATCATAACTCATATCAATCTTATCCATAATATTTGCTTTAATAAAGTTTTTGTTAATCATAATACTCATAGATTTATTAGAAAACAATTGTGAAACATCAACAGTATTAATAATATTTAACTTATATATTTTATCAATATTGACATCTAATTGTTTTTTGAATTCGTAAATTCTATCAACATATTCATATATATTAGTTATATTACACATTATATCAATATCAGCATCTTTATAATATTCTTCAATGAATTTAACAAAATCAATATTGATATTATTATTAATATTATTCATAAAATTGAACATCAAAGGATTAAAATTAGGAACACAACAAGCCATTATACTTCCACTTATCGCTAAATTATCCCATTTAATATTCTCTAATATGTTCTCATTTACTAATCCAGATATAAATATATTAATTCTCTTTATAAATGTCTCTTTAGTACATACACCATAACGAAGAATTTTTTTTTGTTCTGGATTTACATTATTACAATAATATTGTCTCACTCCAAGTATATTATTATAAGCATTAACTACTTTAATATCAACTGTTAGTGAAATATATGGACATACATATAAATTAGTCGTAGCATGTGGAAAAAATGGCAATAATGATGCAGTATCAATATCAAATATAAATCTATCATTCTTTGTTATAAAACTACGTTTAATTGATTCTTCCATATAAAAAGTTAACCATGCATAACCTAATGTATATCTTATTACTTGAGCATATTTTGACATAAATACTGAATCGTCTGACATAATTCTTGTTAACATATCCTTGTTATTAACTATCAAATGACATAACTCTTTCGATGCCATGCCATTTAATACTAAATATGCTTGAGCATTATATGATAAACAATCAAATAATTGAACTATATTATATTTTGATATATGATTTATGATCTTATTATTTGTTATTTTGTATTTATGATTACCATCTGTATTATTGCTTTCTGATATATCAACAAAATTATTAAACTTTGGAAGACCATTTAAATAATCACCACCACCTTCTCTATCATTATTATTCAAAATCTGAAGCACCTTATTAATATTTATATCGTTATTTTCTGTTTGATTAATATATGATAGATTTAAAGTTCTATTCATAAATTTATTAGTAATATTAACACAACAATTACGATATAATGTGTAATAATTAAACTCTCTCATTGATTTAATCATTTCACAGATATTATGTTTTGTTTCACTTAGAATTGTTGGTTGCCCTAAAAATCCATTCATTAATACTAAATTATAAAGATCTCTTATATTTGATATTCCATCATATTGTTTCAAATAATTTATTACATTATTGTATCTGAATCTTGATAAATTATATATTAAAACTTCTTTATCTGATCTCATTACATTACCATTATTATCATATGCATTTAATGAATTGAATAAGTCTGAACTAATCGCTGTCATATATTTAGTCATTGAACCAAGATTAACTTTATAACTTGCTTTAATAACTCTGATAGAATCTTTAAATACATCTAATTGATCTGATGTTATTACATTATTGTAAAAATATTCATGAAAATATTTAGAATCATCCAAACATATAATATACGGTAATCCAAAATTCTCATATAAAATCTTAGAACTTATATCATTATTAAATCTTATTATAATATTACTATATGATGGATATAAAAAATTATTAATCATTCTTTCAGGAATAATTATATTCTCTTGATGAATGATTAATTCATCAATCTCATTATCGCTATTAGAATCATCAGACAGTTCAAGACCAATATCTAAACTATCCATTTTATATGTCTTATTGATTTATTTAATATATTATCCTATATAATTAAAGTATTATTTATTGCAATTTTTTATTAAGTCAAATATATTTGACTTAATAAAAAATTATTGATACTTGTTGTTATTTATTGGTTTATCATTAATAAAAGAAATCTATACAACATATCTGTAATTGTTAGTTTCACTAACTTTCTCAATAATGTCTCGTTTTTCAATATCAGATATTTCATTAATTAATTGATTATCAGATACATTTGGTAAATTCATTATTATATTCTTTAATACATCACAAAACTTATTAGAAGCAATATAATAATCAATAAATATTTTAAATTCATTATTGATATCTTTAAGTTTAAACGTTTTTGTCGAATTTGTTTTAAACATCTTAATCAATAATATAATTCTTAAATATGATAAACAACAGTCTGTCATTATTATAGATCCATCATTAACAGTTTCTTTATTATCATTATTATTATTACTATCAGTTTCAATAGTTAATGATGGTTTGAATGAACTAATATCTATACTATTATTCTTTAGTTTACTAATTGTTAAACTTCCATTTAATTTAACAATATTCTTCGAAATTAAATTATTTAAATATGATTCAAGATAAAGTTTTGCATCTTTCATATCATTTTCATTTAATTCTTTATTAACAATCCCAATAATTAAATCATCTTTTGTTAATGCCTTATAAGTTTTTATATGATCAATCATTGTAAATTGTATAATATTAGATATCATATTACAATTTTGAATATTGAAGTTAATACTAGAATTTTCAATATCCCAATCAAACTTTCTATTTTCATAAAGTTTACTATAATATGTTTGTCCGATAGTATAATAATTGTTAATTGCAGTTGGATATTTAGATGCATCAATAAGATTATAATTATATGGAATAAGACTTTTGATATTCATTACATTTTTATCAAAAGTGATATAATCAACTTTAGATAGATCAGGATTAACGAAGTTTTCTCCAGTATTTTGATAATTAATTTTACATTGATTAAGATTCTGATTATTGGTAATACTTGATTGAATATTATTAAGATACATATTAGTTTTTGTAATAAATTCATTATTATCATTATTTTGTAATAAATTATACATCTTAAGTTCAAAATTAATTATCTTATCATTAATACGACTACTTTTGAGAATCTTATTAACTCTTTTTTTCATAGTAATAAAATATTGTTTCCATAAATTATTTCTATTTTGATATATCGAAATAAAGTTCAGAATATTTGTAATATCATCATTTATTTCTATATTATCACTCTTGTATATATTCTTTATTAATACATTGAGACCAGTTAATATGTAATCATATAAATTATTCTCGAATTTATAAACATCTTTAAATAATCCCATTATATCATCTGACATATTATGTCCTCCATTAAATACTGTTATCAATGGACATATATTTTTAATATAATTAAATAGATCTGATGTTTTATAACTTTCTTTATAATGATTAATACTAATTTTCTTACGAACTTCATCATGCCATTGTTTGACAAAATCAAAATTAATTATCTTAAAATTAGTATTCAATAAATTTACACGATTAAAATGTTTCAAAATATTAATATCAATTGATTTCTCATTAATATTAATCTCATTTATATATTTATTATAAAATGGGATTAGTTTTATTGTTATCTGATCTAAATAATATATCTGATTTGATAATTCTAAAAATATTTTATTGATATTGTTTAAAGTTGATATTTTTTCAAAGATTGATAACAAACTCATATTTGTAATATTTTTAATGAAATACTTATTACTGAACTCAATATATCTATCAAGAAATTGTGTGATTAATTTATTGCGAAAACTTGTTTCATTATGATCATTTATTAAATATTTCTTTAATATCTCAATCCCTCTATGATATTTAGATTTTGTTTTATTTGTATTATCTTCATCTAAGATAATATTATTAAATATACCATTGAACCAATGATCAGCCAAATTACATGTCTTCAAATCAGTTATCAATTCTAAATAATAATTCTGTAATATTGATATAGTTTGATAACCATTACTAAAATTCAAATAATTATATGATACATTCACATCATGAAGAATTCTGAATTTTTTATTAATATGAAAAAAACTGCCTAAACTATTATCTAATTGTTGAATGATCTTTTCAACAAAAAAATCTTTATTGTTATCATTAAATGTTAACGGATCTTTATTAAATGTATATATATAATTTGGATAATCAATCTTAAAGTTATCTGATTCCTTGAAATCCATCACTTCTTTGACATAATTAAATGAGTTAACATCATCAGGACCATTGCAGATACCAAATATATCCTCCATTTAGCTATATGATATAATATATTATAGTATTAATCTATTATATCTAATTAAAAATATTATCAATTTTTTTAAAATTTAGTTGCTACGCTTACAATTTTTTTAAAATTTATAGATACTTAACAATTAGAGTAAAGATGATTGAGAAAATAAGAGTTCTAATAATAATATTTTTGTAAATATTATCTTTTAATATTTTATCTAATGAGTTAATAACAATTGGTAATGACAAAAAGAAATATAAGAGTGATCCAATAATTGCTTTTTTTGATATATCATATAATCTACTATTTCTAATATTAGAGATAATAGTTTTCTTCTTTGATTTAGATTTAGATTTAGATTTCATTTTTCTTCCTAAATTTGTTTGTTTTCTCATTCTAAGTCTTTGTTGAGGTTGATTAAACTGCTGAGGTTGATTAAACTGTTGAGGATATTGTTGATTAAACTGTTGAGGTGGTGCTGATGTTTGTATTTGTCGTCTTAGTTCAGCTAAACTTGTTGTATTAGGTGGTTGAATATCTGACATTACATTATCAAAAACATTAGATATATGATTTTGTTGAAAATTCATTTTATAATATTATATTATTATAAATTATTTATATAAATAATATCATTGTCTGATAAATTACCATAATAATAGTAATTATTTGTATCATTTCTTTGATCCTTTATTGAATTCATTATATTATAATGACTTCCTGGTAATATGTCATGTCTCCTTATATAAATTGTCTTATCTTTGTATTCTAATTTTATTATACCTCTTTCTAATAATTCATATTTATTATTTATTACTAATTCATCTATTACACATCTATTATAATAAAATGTACTATTATCTGGTTTAGAATAGATCTTCACATAATTTATATTCGCAAATGATTCTATCAAATTATATAACTTGAAATCAAAATATATCTTACTAAAATCAACATCATTGAAAATATTAGTATCTTCCATCTTATTTAATAAATCAATAAATGGTTTCGATATACACATCACAAATACATCATCAAATAAAGCTACGGAATTACAATGATATTTTGTTAATGATGAACCAATTAAATTAAATTTTGATTGTTTATCATCTTCTGATAAGTTATTAATATATTCTGTTGAATTAGTATTTTTATTAGTCAACATGATATAATACTGATCATTATTATAATAATTTAGATCATATGAGATGATATCATAATTTTGTTGAGATTCGGATCCATTAAAGAAGTTATTAATAAAGTAGATAGGATTATTATTATTATGTAGAACAACGATATCATCGAGAGAATCAATTAATTCTTCAACAGAACTAGACCATGGATCAAGTTTTTTTTTATATAATAGGTCGAGAGTTGTTTCAATAAGTGTATTATTGATATCTCTATTTTTATTAGGTTTAATTTGAACGAAATACATATTTAGTTAATATTAATATTAATCTTGAGTTGTTTAAATTGATTTAGGATATTATCAATTTCCAACATTCTATTAATTTTAATAGGTTTAACAGTGAAATATTTATAAATATTATGTTTAGTTGGGAATGGTAAGAAATTTTCAGTATTAGTAATTTCATATAGATATCCTTTTTTATTTAATAATTGTGATTGTTCTTTTGATATATTAATATATGCAACATTATTATTAATCCCTTTTTCTATATTATTAGTGATAGCAGTTAATGCTAACCATTCTTCATTATAAACATGAACAATAGCATCAGCAATTGGTATTTTCTTATCATATTTAGTAAAAGATGCATAATATAATGTTTCTGGTATAGAAATCTGACAATTTAGTTCGATAGTATTGATAACATTAGGTAAACTCATAATAATGTAATTGATTTTTGAATATATATTTTGTAAAACCACTCGCTTCTTTATTAAAAATGATGCATCTAAATAGTTTAGATCAAAAGTACCATTGACGATATCATCATGGAAATTTCTAAGATTATGACTAATAATAGTTTTAGCATGATTATCATAATCAACTTTTATAAAGAATTTGGTATTTATATTTAAATTAATGTAAATTTTATGATTCTTAAAAAAACTTAGATAACCAATTAATAAAATCTTTTTAGTAGATGTTGATGAGATTTTATTAATATAATATTCCATTCTAACTTTCCAATATTGAAACATTTTTTTCTCTAATTGTTTAGCTTTAGTTGTTGCAGCTTTGTTTTCAATTTGTGTATAATTAAGATTTTTTGATTTTTCTGTATAAAATTCAAATTTAGAAAATAATAATTCCATATTATTATCTTCAATGATTTTATTAGTGATTATGTCAACATCAATAATCTCAATCATTTTATAGATGGAAGATTTTTTTAAATAATTATGTAATTCATTTTTTGTAGTATCAGTTAGTCCAGCTATATGTCCAATTATAGTGTTTTTATTTATTTCAGTATCCATATTATATTATTTATGAAAAAATATAATTCTAAAGTAATAATATAATAAAATGTTTCCTGTTAATTATCTGCCTATACTTATTATAGCTTTATTTGTTTTTATACAATCTACTATCAAACCAGATCATCGTAAATCATCATCTAGAATTAGAGATAAAAATTATATTAAAAATATGATGAAGAAACAAGATCTTATTTTAACACAATTAAAAAATAAGATGGATAAAATAAAAAAAACAGATGAAATTCAACCAATACCTAGACCAATAATAAATGAACCTCAAATTGATCCAGTATATATTAGAGATAATCAAGTATTAAATGATCGTTTATATCCTCCTTTAGGTAGAACAGAACGACCACAATTTGATATCTTACAGAATTTTATAAATAATCAATCTGGACTTTTTAATGTTTTCACTAGAGGACCACCTGATACATTCAGACCTATCGGATATTTGACACCAAAAAATAAAGAACAAACTATTGATTCAACATTGATTCTCTATGGAAGAGCAAAATATCCAAACTCTGATTTAGGAGAATTTTATGTTTCATCATCTAATAAAATGTCAGATATTAAAATTCCATTAAATGATAATAATTCAAATGTTAAAAAAATTACTGATGTTCCTTATGATGTATTAATCAAAGGTAATATGTTAAATGGAGAATACGATTATACTGAATTACCAAAAGCTGATTTAACATACCCATATATCTAACTGACTTTTTATACTAAAAAAATATTTCAGAATGAGACCTCCCAACTGCCGCGCAAAGTCGTCTCTCTCTCTCGCACTTTAAAATATTACGGCTATATAAAAATACTAAAAATATACTAAATATTACTATATTTTTACTAAATTTTACTATAAAATTACTAAAAAAATAATTCATATAAAAAATAAATCATTATTGTATATTATAACTATATAATGATTTTTCAATGTTTTACCTGTAAAAAGACATTCAATAGACGTTTTAATTATCAAAAACATCAAGATCGTAAATTCAATTGTTCACTTTATTTATGTCAGAATAATGATGATAAAGTTGAAAATGATAAACAACTAGCCAAAGATATAGCCATATATGTTCAACCACTAGCCGATAGTATAGTCAATGATAATAATATTGACGAAAATGAATTAGATGAAACAGTTAAACGAAAAAAGAAATATAATTGTAAATTTTGTAATAAAGTTTTTGCTTTTTCATCATCTATGTATAAACACCAAAAAAAACATTCTGATGATGAAATTCCAAAAACTGATATCGCTATAATTGAAAATCAAAATACTGATCTAATACCTATCAATGATATAAAAACATTTAATGAATTAAAAGATATCATCGTTCATCAACAAGAGAAGATTGATGAATTAGAAATAATGGTTAAAGCAAAAACGAAAACAAGATCTAAAACCAACAATAGTCATAATAATACAACTAACAATATTAATACAACTAATAATACAACTAATAACACTATTAATAATATTAAGATTGTTAATTTTGGATCTGAAGATATTTATTCATTACCAAAAGACGTTATTAATAAAATATTATTTCAAAATGGTTCTGATCCATTTAATGTCTCCTTGGAAAATATTCACTTTAATGATGATCTTCCTCAATATAAAAATATTAAATATACAAATAACAGATCAAATATTGGAGAAATTTATGATAATGAAAAATGGATATCTAAATTGATTCCAGAAATTATAGATGAAATAATTGATAATCATAATTGCTTCTTACAAGAAATAAAAAGTAATGCTGGTAATAAAAAATTAAGAAGAATTTATACAGAAGCTATTAGAATTACAAATCAAAAAGATC
>JACCDO011142985.1_pt1 | contig 17437 bp, 10 predicted proteins | sample 7446101 | NCBI WGS metagenome assembly JACCDO01 (sample SAMN15323440, study PRJNA562643) | freshwater metagenome | isolation source: river surface water | place: USA:Blue River Watershed | collected 2017-08-16 | reverse complement strand
ATTAAAACCTTCTATTTGATAATTATCATTATTTATTAAATTTTTATTTATCAATAAATATTTTGAATCTTCATCTTTTGATATACAAAAAATAAAACTTCCAAATAAATCTTCAATTTTGTCAATAAAAGTAGAGTAATCTATTATATTTAAATTATATTTTGTTTTAATATAAGTTATTAATGGACAACTGTTATCCACTTTTTTAATATATGTTGTATTCGCTAATTCATCATTACTTATACTGGACGCATTTATTATATTGTGTTCTAATTTTTTTAAAAATTTATTATTATAGACTAATGACTCTTTAAAATTCATTAAAGTAAATTAATATATAATAATAAAAATGCTTTAACTTGTTTTATTATAAAAATATCTAATAATAATATATAATTATAGTATAAATGTACATTGATAAAATTGATGATTTTGTTGATAAATTATTAGATGACTTCTTTAGTAGTTTCAAATCAAATAAAACTATAGAAAATATTCTAAAAGAAAAAAACTTTGTTAAATTTCAAAAAGAAATAAATGACATATTAATAGACTATCATAAAAGTATAAATTATGATAAATTAAAAGATACTTTAATAAATCAAGATAACACTAAATTTTTTGACGAGATTATAAAAAAATATATAATGCTTTATCTTTTTCTATATATAGCTGGATTTTATAATGACACAACAGATACTTTTGCAAATAATATTGTTGAATTTACAAAAAACCAACTCAACTTTAAATTTAAAATTAATAATTTTTTTAATAGTGAATCAAACGCAATGATTATTAGTTATTATAATATTATTAAAAATGTTAATAGTATTTTTGAAGTATATGAAGATGAAAATAAGATTAAATTACTAACTAAGAGAAGTGATTTTAAACCAGCATTTATTTTGCTTAATTCTCTTGGTAGTGAAATTATAGATAAAACTTTAAGAAATATTAAAGAAGAAAAATTAAAAATACACAATTTAATTAAATTAATTTTAATTGTTGATATTTACCAAAAAATAGATAAAAAAGAAGTTTCTCAAACTTTAGAAAATACCACTGTAGATGGGGAAGAATATACATATATTGACGTAGTCGTTCCAACTAGAGATAATATTGATTATGTTACTGTTGAGAGTTTATTAAATAGAAAAGAAATATTATTAGGATATACAAATACATTCTGGAATTATATTATTGAAAATCAAGAAAATCTTGCTAAAATTAATTTATTAGAAGAAACTATTGAAAATAAAATTCTTCATTTGATTAATGCAGGTATTTTAATCCCCGTTCTTGATGATTTCTTATTATATCATAAAGAAACTGAAAGATATGATAAAAATGCAGATGCTAATATATTAAAAGATATTAAAAAGAGAGAAGAAAGTAAAATTAAATATATTGTTACTAAGATAGATAGTACAAGTGATTTATATTCAAAAAATTCAAAAGATCCTAAAGTTAAAACAAATATTATGAAAAATTTCTTTACACCTATGAATAACAGAAAAACAGTCTTAGTAAATAATAATGAAGAAGTTAAAATTCTTGCTAAATTAGTTAATCAAGGAGCTAAAGCAATGGAAGGAAATGAATATTTTAATGAATTAGCAAATTATAGAGTATATCCTTATATAAATTTTAAAGATTTCAAAGATTATGGATTTTCAATACAATTAAATAAAACAGTACCAGCTGTACGTTCAGTTTCCTTTGAAACAAATGGTGACTTTAGACAAAACAAATATTCTCCAGTTCAAATGAGAGTTGGTGCTAAAGATGAATATGTTAATATTGTTGGTTTTGTTGTTCCATCAAATATAAATCCAACTGAATGTTCTAAAGTAAAAGATATTAAAAATATCCATAATTATGGTAAAAATGGATATGATTTAACTATGTCATATGTAGCAGAAGGGACAATTAAAAATACTCCTCATAAATCTTCAATATTTTGGTTATTTGATTTAAACAAAGATATAACTAAAGAAGATAATTATGACCAGAGTCATAAATTAACTGAACAAGAACAAATTAAAAAACTTATTGCTAAATTTTATGAAGACATTTTAGTTAGAGTTTATGAAGAATTTTCAAGAAAAATAGATTTACACAAAGAAATAAGTTTACAAAAAGCTAAAAGTATTCTTGAAAAATTAGAAAAAAGAACAGTTACTATAAATAGAAATCTTGATCTTTATATTGATATAGAAGATAAGATTATCGGTAAGACAATTATCAAAGAAGAAAAATATGATGAAAAAGAAGATATATTTTTTGGATTAAGTACTACAAGTAAAAAGTTACCAGTATATGACAGAAAAAAAGATAAAGTAGATATTATTAAACTTGATGTATCGAAAAATAAAGAAAAAGAAGGAGTTGAAGAAATAGAAAGAATTGAAGGTATATGTCAACATAATATAACTTGGGAATATATTACTAAATTAAAGAGAGTTGATGAAAGTAAATATCAAGAAAGAATTTATGAATTTATTCAAAATTATGTTATAGAAAATAATGAAAGTGATTTTGTTTGCAAAAGTTGTTCTACACAAATCGATGTAAAGAAATTTGTTACAGATGGTACTTTCGATGACGATACAGGGCGTTTCGTAACCTTTAGTATGCCCTTTGATACACCCTTAGAAGAAATGTCAGAATATGAAAAATACAAAATTGCTATTAGAAGTTTAGACAAAGTAATTGAAAAAATTGCAATGATTAATAATATTCCTGCTTATATTGGCAATATGTTTAATTCAAGAGTCAAGAGAAAGAATATTTCAAAAGATTTAATTGATTTAGTAATTGACAACAATCACTTTCTTAAGAAAAACTTAAAAGAACGCGGAGACTTAGTAAAATCATATGGTCTTTCTAAAGATTTATCTAATCTTTTCGTATTTGATTTTGAAAATAATATTTTCCTCTTTTCATCAAAAGAAAAAGATTATTATAAAAATATTAAATATAACAATATTTTAGCATATATTATTTTATTATTATCATTAGATGTTAACGAATCACAATTAGGTTTTATGATGGGTGATAAAAAGGGTTTATGTAATATACAAGTTTACGATAAATATGGTCACGTATTATTTGATAATATTAAAATTAGAAAGAATAAATCAGGTGATCTTATTCCTATTAAAAATTATAAAATTTTATGCTATATGATTTATTTAATGACTTGCATGATGACAAAATATTCAATGTGGTACTATGACAAAGATGATACTGTATCTAAAAAGAAATTTAATCCTATTGTTCAAAAAATTATTGTTCATACAGTTGTAGATTTATTGAATAGTATTTTAGAAAATAGTACACAAACAAAAGCAGGTGTTATTTTTGAAATGATTACAACTAAATTTTATCTTAAATTAAATACATTTTTAAATAATGATGATTTATATAAGAGATTATTAGGTGACGATGCTGCATCAATTGCATCTGATAAAAAGACATTTGTTTTACCCAAAACTGCCCTACATTTATTACAAAAATATGAACCAATGTTTGAATTTGATTTACCACTTTATGATAAAGTAAATAACAAAAAATTCATACCAAAAAATAAAACAACAAAACCTATTAAATATAATGAAATTAATAATATTACAAATTGTGAAGATGGTAAGTTTCATAAATGGTCTCCACAAGGAAAGAATTTTATTTGTGATTTTTGTACTAAAAATATGACAGAATTAGAATTAGCCAATAAAAAAGTTGTAGAAGACATTAGTGAAAAAAATAAATATTTATCACTTCAAAAATTAACAAAGAAATATTGTATTTCTGGAGATTTTCACAAATTCGTCAAAAATAAAAAAGGCGAAAATATCTGTAAATTATGTAATAAATCATCAGATGAAAAATATTCAGAAAAAGATTTAGATTTACTTAATAAAAATTTATTAACAAAGAGAATGAAAATATTAAAACAATTAAATGATTTATCTAAGGATGATGATGAAAAACTTATTAAAAAATTAGAAGATAATTATGAAAAAACAATAGGCAAAAAAAATATTGATGAATATTTAATAGGTTTTATTAATAGAATTGAAGATTATATTGGTGAATTAGAAAGCAAAAATATTTATCTTAAAGAAAATGTTTATATTATTGATCATACGCACGATGGTAATAAATTAGATAAACCTATTATTTTAACAGATAAAGATAATAGAATAGTCTTTAAACAAAAACACCAATTTTTTAAGAGCGATGTTCTTACATATAGTTTCAATAAATCTGGAACAAATAAAATAGAAGTATTTTACGATGCTATTACAAAAATATTATTAGGGTACAAAGAAACTTCTAAAGATTATGTTATTAATTTTAAAACAGAAAATAGAATAAAAGTTAATTATTCATTATTTTACAAATTAAAATATCTTGGTTTTGAATCAAACTTTATTGATATATATTCCAAAATTAATAAAGATATTAGTATTGAACAATATAAACAATTAAAAGAAAAAGATAAAGAAAATATAATCGAAGAGAGAATTTTTGATATTTCAAGAGACAGAATTAAAAATCTTAAAAAAGTTATCTATGAATTACAAAGATTTATCAATCAAATCAAAAATCATTATAGTGTAAAAATGGAAGAAAAGAAAATTATTAAAAAATCATTTAATTCAGATGATGAAGATAAATATAATGAAGAAGAAGTAGTTGAAGATTTATCTCATTTTGAAAAAGTATTAGATAAATATTCTAAAAAACTTACAGAAATAAAAACATCAGATGATAATAAAAATTATTCTGTATTTGAAAAATGGAATATAATTAATGATAATTTATCAACAAAAATGGATATCAAAGATTATAGATTTAATATTAATATAGATGAAACATCTAAAGTAATTGAAGCAGATGAAGTTATCAAATTTGATGATAATGGTAATATGCTTTTATATTATATTATTAGTGAAATTGACAATCTAATTAACTTTAATACAAACAAATTTATTAAAACTAATTTAGTTGGATTAACAATTGAACTTATTAATTATTTATTCAACTTATTCAATTTAGAATTTATACAATCAGATATTAGTGTTAAGAGACTTGAATATATACTTTCTGGTTTAGTATTTGCTGAAGATTTAGATAATGTTCTTACTGAATTTGGCACTAATGATGAATTGAATGAAGAACCAGATATGACAAATGCAACTGAAGAAGATATAGAACAACTAGAAGATTCAAGAGAAGAGGCCGATGCACTTGATGTAGATGGTGAATATGATTATATTTCTAATTACGAAAGTATGTATGAGGATAATCAAAATGAAAGAGCAATTTTTAGAGAATAATTTTCTTTCTAAATATTTTTATGTATTTTTAATATATATATAAAATGAACATTTTATTAATGTTACTAGTATTTGTACTAATAATTTATTATATAAATAGAAATAGAGATAATTTTCATCAAGATGTTAGAGCAAGATATAAACCAAAGAAAAATACTGATTATCTTAATGATTTATTAAAATATACAAATGATAATCATTCTTTATATTCTGAAGATTATGATATGGAATTTGTTGAAGCTCAATTCCATACAGACTATAGAGATACTATAACTGCATTTAATAATATTGCTCCTGCTCAAAAACAAATATTTAATATGGCTAATTTACCTGTAGAATTTTCAAATCCTTCATCTCAAGAAGTAAAAAAACTTATTACTGATTTTATGTCTGAATTAAATAAAAATATAATAAATGAAGTACCAGATTATAGACAAGCAAGTTCAGGTTGGGATGAAGCTATTCAAGATCCTAATCAAGAAAGCGGTTGGGATAAACAAATGAAATCATTAGGATTGCCTAAAAGTTTATATCCCGATCCTGCAAAAAAAAGTAAAGTTAAATTACTTAAAATAGATCATGTAGAAAAATATGAATCAGAAGACGAAATAAAATATTCAGTTTATTTATTCTTAAAGAAAAACAATGTTGAAGACTTATTAGTAATAAAAGTTTCATTTGTATTAGACAAACGTATTGCCAATTTAGATAGAACATTTTTCAATCAAAAACCATCTGAAACAAGTATTGTATTAGAAGAAATATTTATGATTGGTTATATGACTGAAAGAGGTGTTGGTAGAACTAATGACTTTAGAGATAAATTTTATAATTTTAATGATTTAGAAAAAGATGGTATATTAGATGATAAAGAAATAATTAGACAATTAAATAATAAATTAAACGAAAGACATAGAGAAACACAAAGATTTGATGATACATTAGAACCACAATTTAGAAGTTTAAAATTAGATACACCAAATTTGAGTAATTATAATTCATTCCAATCTACAAGAACAATTTACGATGATATTACTCAACCTAGAAATTTTAGTTAATTATTCATTATAAACCTGTAATACACGAGCAGATGGTTCTTTAATATTGCCACACCATTGTGGTAACCAAAAATAAGGAATTATTTCTGATGTTTTTGGCGATTCTTCATAAGTACCATAATATCCTTCCCATATTTTTCTGAAATATAAAGCTTCTTTAGAAGGAGGAGAATTAAATTGAATTCTTTCTTGTTCAGATTTTAAATATTCATCTGAATAAATACTATTGGCATATTCTTGAACAATTTGATACCAAGATTTTTTCAATGAAGATACTCCATCACTAAATGCTTCTTTCTTTCTAAAAAGAACTTCTTGTGGAAGATAATCATCAATATTAAATGATTCTCTTAATAGCCATTTTTCAAGTGCATTATTTGTATATTCTTTATAAGTTTGAGGATGTCTCAGTTTAGGATCAATAGAAAGATATAAATCTACAAATCTATGGTCTAAAAATGGAACACGTGCTTCAATACCATTTTCTGCAATACCTCTATCAGCACGCAATACATCATAATAATGAATATCTTCAAGTAGTCTGACATTTTCAAGATGCAATTCTTCTGGAGTTGGTGCTTTGTGGAAATACATATATCCAGCAGCAAGTTCATCAGATCCGTCTCCAATCAAAAGTACTTTAATATCAGTATTTTGTGAAATCCATTTTGAAACAAGATATTGACCAGTTGATGCACGAACAGTTGTAATATCATATGTTTCAGTTGTATAAATGACATCTTTCAAAGCATTAATAAAATCTTCTTGTTCAAATTTAATATGTGTATGTTCACTATCAATATGTTTAGCTACTAGTTTGGCATAATATTCATCAGTTGAATCTTCAAGGCCAATTGAAAATGTTTTTAGTTTTTGTCCCTTTTCTTTTAAAAATCGTGATGCAATCGATGCAACAAGACTAGAATCTAACCCACCTGATAAAAGACAACCAAGTGGTCTATCTGAAAAGAGTTTAGAACGAACACTTTCAACAAATGTTTCGCGTACCCTTGTTTTGATTTTATCTAGACCAGTATTTTCAGTTGTAAGATATTTAACTGTACGTTTGTGTGAATCAAAATCATAATAACAAGTAAATCCATTAAAATTCCATTCTTTATCAGTTTTAGATAAATGCATATAATTTCTAGGAGGAAATACTTTAACATTATTTTTATTTACGACACTTTTAACTTCTGATGAAAAATTCATTGTATGCTCATCAAAAGAGTAAAAGAGAGGACGAATACCAAATCTATCTCTACAAGCATAAATATTTCCTTTACCTGTTTTCATATCAACATCTACAATAATAAAGGCATATTCTCCTACTAATTCTTTACATAATACATCAATACCTTTTAATTTATAAAGGTGAGGAATTACTTCACAATCTGAACCAGATGTTAAATGTAAATTGTATTTATGGGCTAATTCATTGTAATTATAGATTTCTCCATTACAAATTGCCCAAATAGTACGGTTGTCATATTCAAATTTAAATGGCTGATCACCTTTAATAGTAGGATCCATAATAGATAGACGATGAAAACCTAACATAATATTACTAGGATTATGTAAGAGTTCAAGAGTAGAACGATCAGGTCCTCTATTAACAGTTTTCATAAAATTATCATAAAGTTGTGAAATAAAATCAGTCATTTTTGAATCCGTCGATTTTAATAAATACATCCAAATGCCACACATTATATATATTTATAATATTTATAAATATATGCTTAAATATAATTAATTCAATTTTTTGATTCATAAAGTAAATTCATTGTATTAATAATAAATGGCTCTAAATGTGTTATTTCTCTTCTCCGTCGTACAAGATTATGATCATAATATGAAGCACTATTTATTATTTTATATTTAACTTTTTCAGAGATATTTCTGTTATATAAACTGATAAAAATTTTTCGCATAATAACAACAGGATCAATATTAGTTATTATTAAATTATAAATTAGATTTCTAATATTACTCATTTCATTTAAATCACATTTTAATATCAAATCTGTTATTTGTTCAATTGTTTCTTCTACTGGTGTTTCAAATTTTGTATTTACTATATCTTTTTGTCCACATTTTATTAAACTTAATTTCCATAATAATTTACGTATAGATCCATTGCTATTGTTTATTAATTTAGTATAATTATCTAATGTTAAATTAATATTTTCTTTTGCTGATATATGTAATGCTAATTTAAATAATTCACTATTGCTAGGTGCTCCAATTCTAATGCACATGCATCTACTCTTTAAAGGATCTATTACTTTTGATAAAGATTTACACCACATAATAAACCGACACGTTCCGGAATATTTTTCCATTGTACGTCTTAAAGAAGTTTGTGCATAATATGACATATTATCTAAATTATTAATCATTACAGATTTAAATATTTTTTTTGATTTAAAAAGATTAATTTGAATTCTTTTTGCATATTCTTTTACTACATCTTGAATCAAATATTTATCAAAATTATTATCAACAGGCTCTATAATAATATGATGATCACTCTGTTTAACATCTACTTTTTTAATTTTATTTCCACTACCTATAACAGTATATGTGTTTTCTTCTATATTATTAACATCAGCTCCATATAACATTTCTAAAAATAATTTAATTATACGTCTTTTACCTACACCATCATTGCCATAAAATATAATATGTGGAATTGAATCATCATTACTTATAAACTCTAATAATTTTAATATATCTTTGTGTAATATTGATTCTTTTGCTGTTTTTGGTGCATATTTATCTATAAAAAACATCTAAGAATTAATATTATTATATTTTTAAACTATATTTTTCAATATTTTATTTCTTGATTTATTTTATATGAGATTATTTGGCTCACATATAGATTCAGATATTAAAGAAATAATTAATGAAATACATAAAATTAAATCATATGGTGGTAATTTAATACAATGTTTTGTGAATATTAAATATAATAAGAAAGATTATAGTGAAATTAAAAATGAACTAGAAAAAAATAATATGAAAATAGTTATTCATGCATCTTATACAATTAATATTGCTCAAGATTGGACAGAACATTCTTGGTGGTTAAAACAATTTATTCATGAAATTGAATTAGCAGAATATTTAGGTGCTTTTGGTATTGTACTTCATTTAGGAAAACAATTAAAATTATCAACACAAGAAGCTTTAAATAATATGTTTACAAGTATGATTTATGTTTACGAACAAGTTAAAAATACTAATATTAAAATTTTATTTGAAACATCAACTGGTCAAGGTTCTGAGATGTGTTATGATTTAGAAAACTTTGCTTATTTTTTTAATAAATTTATTAAAGTTAATAACGACAAATTTAGAATATGTGTAGATACTTGTCATATATTTCAAGCTGGCTATGATATTACAAATAAAAAAAATATTAAATTATATTTTGAGAACTTTGAAAGACTAATTGGTTTAAGATATATTGGTCTAATACATCTTAATGATAGTAAAAATAGTGTAGGATCTAAATTAGATAGACATGAAAGTTTAGGTTATGGACATATTGGTAAAGAAGCATTATCATATATTTGTTTATTTTTTTTAAAGATAAATACTCCTATTATTTTAGAAACTCCTGATCAAAATAAATTGAAAGATGAAATTAAAAATTATTTTATTCAAAATATTTAAAATATTTATTTTTTGATATTTTATTTGATACTGAAGAAAATCCAGATTTACTAATTGCATGTATTTCTTCTGCGCGCATCATAAGAATAAAATCTATAATACTCGTCTTACATATTTCATCCGTACAATTTAAACTACCAGTATGTCCAATATCTAAATTTAGAATATTTATATAATCATATTGTTCCTTAAGATTTTTTTTAAATGTATTATTATCACAAAAAAAATATATAATTTTATCTTTGTTATTTTCTATTACTTCATATAATTTATTAATATCATAATTACGTTTATCATTATGTGTACCAGGAATTATAGATTTTTCTAAATATTTGTCACCCAATCTTAAATGTATTGCAATATAATTGATTTGAATTGGAATATATAATTTAGACTGATTATACAATTCGTTTTTAAAATCTATTAAATCTAATAAATTTAAATTTAGTTTCCAAAATTCACATAAGTTAGATCTTAAATATTTACATTCTTTAAAGTTTATAAATAATTTATTATTTATAGTAAAATTTTTTAATATATTGTTAATATTATTAAATTTTTTACAATGTTTATAATCTTTAATATTTTTTTTTATTATATTAAAATTAATTGGTTTATATTTAAAATCAAAAAACTTATAGAGTGGATTTATTATTAATAAAGACACTTTAATATTATTTGGGATCATATAAGAAAAAACTTTCATAAAAAACTTTAAAATATCACTTAATCCAGTATAACCTTTTTCTAAAACTAATAGAAGTTCTTTATCTGATTTTTCATATACTTCTGAATAATTATAACTCATACTATATTTAATACTTATAATTTTTTTAATTTATAAATGCTTAATAAATAATTCATGTCTTTGGTATAATCTATTATCACTTAATACAAATCCTAATTTATTATAAAAGTGCATATTTTTTTCATTTTCACTGTCACACATTAAACCAACACCTTCCATATTTTGAACACGTGCATATTCAGCAGCATTATTCATTAATTGGGTACCTAATTTTTTATCTCTAAATACAGATGATACATATACATAATTAATAAAGTATAAATTCATATTATTATAATTAACTATTTCACCTAATAAATAACCAATCATTTTATTACCATAAAAAATAATAAAGCCATGAAATGTTTCTGAATTTAAAAGTCTAAATATTTCATTTTTATTATGATTAAGTTGAGGAAAATTATATAAATTCATAAAATTTTTAAATACAGTATCAACAAAAATATCTAAATTTGGTCTATTAAAGAAAGAAGAATCAACTGATTTTATATATAATTGACTTTTCATTTATATATAACTAGTAAATAAAAAAATTTAAATATTTTGATTTTTCCATTGATTGAACTTTAGTAAAAATTCATGAACTTTTTCTTGGATTTTTGGATTATCATTATATACTTTTAAAATTGATTCATCTAAAAATTCCCTCGTATATGGATTTATCTTTTCATGATATATTTGAGACATAATAGAAGACTTATCAAACATTAAATCGACATTGGGTATCATTACTGGTTCTTTTATAAGTGTATAGATAAGTGGATCAAGAAAATGTTCAGGAATATTATCAAGTTTTATTTCACCTTTTTGATATTCAAGATTTTGTTTTAGTTCTTCTTTGATATATAATTCATTATCAAAAAATTTAATATATGGCAAAGATTCTAGTACGATATCTTTTGTTTCTTGAATTAAATCTTTAAATTCATCATTAACTGTTAATTTGTGTAGAATATAAAGTGATTCTTTCATAATTGCTAATGATTCAAAGTTCATATTAAATATATTATAAATAGCTATCTTACCGTCAGTAAAATATTTTATAACATTCGTTGCAAGTGTAATTATAGGTAATATTATTTCTCCTTTAAAAACAGCAGGATTAAGAATTTTTTTTGATATAATCTTATTAACAAGTTGTAATGAACCATAAATATTATTCATAATTGTTTTTACCATATCCATAAATTTAATACGATATGCACCAGAATTATAATCATTAGCATATTGTGAAATTTCCTTACAAAGTTCTGTTAACATATCAATAAAACTAATATTATGAGAATTTGTTTTATAGAAGAATTTTAAAAATAGTTGATTCATTGAATTTTCTTGTATTTCAGAATTACTAATAATTTTATCAAGAATTTCCATAGATAATTTATAATATTTGTGAGCTACAAATAACTTTTCTGTTTTGAACATATCATTTTCATCATGATATAATATAATTGCTTCTAATAATTTTAATTTATCTTTATAATCATTTAATTCTGTTTGTGAAAAGTGATTACACAGTAAAGTTAATACATCAAATTTATAATGTTTATTACAATATTCTGAATTAGATGCCAATAATTTGTAAAAATAATTAAGTGTATTATTACTAAATTTATAATTATTATTTAATGTTTTCATATTAAAGTAATATTGAATTACTGTATCAAGTGTATCATTATTAATTTGTTGAAATTCATAAATGTAATATTCAATTAATTCTTCTAATAACTTATTTAAATTACTACTATTAACAATATTATCTAATATCGTGAATTTATTTGATGGTATTTGTAACATCTCAAATAAATTTGTCGAAACCATTTTTTTCAGACTATTGTATCCTGATAATATATAATTATAAAGCAGTTTTGTTGATTTCAATGTTTGTAAATATATTTTTGTTTCATAATTATCTGTACGGATTGGTTCAAAATCTTTTCTCTGTGTTTCAGTAAATGTTTTATTACAATTTGTAAATATTTCAGACTTATTTATAAATTTAAATAATAGTAAATTACTTTTAAGAACAATTGTAATAAATCTTGTTGATGCGATATTTGAAAAATCGCAATTCATATGTGTAATTACTTTATTTTTCTCTAATATATCATTTAAAAAATCATAAAACTTAAATTTATAAGTATCATTTTCAATGAAATTTTTAATTGTTTGATAATAACCATCATCATTAATATCAAAATCTTCTCCTAATCTTAAAAATGACATTATATTAATATCTGTTTCGTATGTTTTTGATGTACTTGACTTGAGTAAAAGATGATCTTTAATATTATTTGATTTTGTAATTATATTCATTAAATTGAACTTTATATTTTTATCTAAATCTTTAATTAGATTAATAAAGTCAAATAACTCTTCTTGTGTTAGTATATCAAAGATTACTGTTAAATAATTTATGTCTTTATATAATCCCATATTATATATAATTTTAGTATAATACTCTGGAATTAATATAAATGGTTTAATAATTTCCGAAATAACTTTTTTATAATGTTGATAATTTATTGATGTCAAGTTTTTACATACTTGTAAAATATATTTAATAGCACTTGATTCATCATCAAAACTCATTATTTTTGTGATTATAATTGGTTCAAATATTTCTCTAACCATATCTTCATTTTTAAATGAAGTAACACTTGTATCGACTTCTAAATCATCTAAATATAATATATCTTTTATATCTTCAAGATTATAATATGCTTCTTGCATTTTTTTTATTAACATATAATATATATTATTTTGAATTTTCAAATTTTATTAATAATATTAATTATTATTTGCTATATATACTATTATAATTATGAACACTTTGATGTTAGAGTAACAAATGTTGGCAAAGAAAAATGTGGTGATATGTGTAGTAAAATATATGGATGTATTGGTTTTGCATATAATGATAAAAATAAAATGTGTTATTTATCAACTAATCCAATTGTTGGAGATCCTATTGGAAGTAAATATCAGAAAGAATATGATGAAAACTTATTTTTTTGCAATAAACCAAATCCAATTATGAATGGTAATGATGAAATGCAAGTTAATGCTCATAAAGATAACACTGTTTATCTTTGTAAAGATGGTATGGATGAATTTGCTAGTTTTAAATCAATTCTTGATGAAAAAATTACTGATTTAAAATTTAAAAATTCTCTAATTAAAATTAAACCCTATAAATTAAAACAATTAATTTGGTCTAATACTAAAGATTTAGATCCAAATTATGTTAACAAGAATGATTATCTTAATCAAATTGTATTTTATGATTATGATAATGAAAATGAATATCAAGGAACTAATTTATTTAAAGAAAAATGTGTAAATAATATTCCATTATATGATTGTTTAGCAAAATGTACAGTTGAAGAAGAATGTTCAGGTCTAGAATTTAATCCATTATTATTAACAGATATTGGTAATGGTCAATTTAAAAAAGACAATAATGTATGCTGTCTTAAAAGTTCAGAAATAAATAAATTTAAAAGAACTAAATCACATGAAAATGGTGCATATTATAAAAAAAGTTTAGAAGATGATGCTCAAATAACAAGCATCTATATTAGAAATAAAAATTATTAAAATTCAACACTTAGAGTTTTTCCAACTTTAATTTTTTTATCACCTCCAGTTTTTGATTTTTTAGATTTACCTTTCTTAGGTTCATCTTCATTTTCTTCTTCAAAATGTTGCATCCATTTATCATAAGCTTCAATAAATTCTTCAACTTCACGTTTCCATAAATCTTGTAAAGTAATTGCCTTATAGTCTTCATATTCTTTCTTTTTAGATTTGTATTCTTCATTAAGTTTATCTATCTTTTCTTTAGTTAAACTAAATAGTGGCATATCTGTAATATATCTAAATGATTTCTTATCTTCTTCAGCTTCACAATCATTGCATAGTTTGGGATATCCTTTCTTGAATAAGTCATCAAGAATATCTTGTTCTTTGCGTTTTTCAATAATAATGTCTCCATTTAATTTTTGTTCAATAAATTTGACTTTATACTTAAGTAAGTTCATTTGGTTTTCTAGAAATTTAACTCTATAGTCTTTACGTGTTTGATATACTGATAATCTCCAGTTATAAAAGTCAGTAAATATATCTTCAATGAATTCGTATTTAGTAATTGTTCCTTTGCTATTATGTAAGTACATATTAGTTAGAGAAATACTACTTGTCATTTTTAATTGTTTTTCTAAAGTTCCATCTTTAATAAATTTTTGTAAAAAGTTTTTAACAAATACAATATTAAAATCTACTTTATTATTACCACCGTTGTCAACAACCTTTTCAATATAATATACAGCAGATTTACTTACTTTCTTATCTTTTTTATCTTTCTTTGTATCAACATTATCTTCAATATAAGATTCCATAGTTTCTTTATATTTATCAATAGACATACCAATTGGAATTTCAGTTACTCGGACAGTATTACCATCAATAACTTCATAAATACCAGTAGTTGTGTATTTATCTTGACCATTCTTTTTGATTGTTCCTTTGAATCCTTTAAACCAAGGATGAATAAAATCAGGTTGATCACCTTCAAGCATTTTTAAAATATTCTTAGCAATATCTTTTGGATTAAACATTGGAATATCAGTTGAAAATCCAGTACCAATACCAGAACAACCATTAACTAATACGGTTGGTAAAATTGGTGCATATACATCAGGTTCAATTTGTCTACCTTCTTCAATAATATATTTAAGTACTGGTTCGTCTTCTTTTCTAAATATTTTGCTAGTTACTTCAGTAAGTTTAGTAAAAATATATCTGGGACTGGCTGCTTCTTTTCCTCCAAGACGTCTATAACCAAAGTTACCAATGGGTACAAGTAAGTTAATATTATTTGAACCTACAAAGTCTTGTGCCATATTAATAATAGCCATTTGTAAACTTACTTCACCATGATGGTATTCAGTATGTTCAGCTACAAAAGCACCTAATTGTGCAACTTTAATTTCATCACTTTCTAGTTTCTTTAAAAATGTTGCATATAAAATTTTCCGTTGTGATGGTTTAAGACCATCGCACATACTAGGAATACTTCTTTCATTGTCATAACTTGAAAAGTGAATTAGATCTTTATTAACAAAATCACTATAACCAACTTCTTTTTCATTAAATTCGATAATTTTATCACTGTCATATTTAAATAACCAGTCTTTACGGTCATCAGCTCTTTCTTTTGAAAAAGCTAAAGTAAGTGCATCATAAGATTTACTTTTAAGATCTTCTAAATCATTTTCATCAAATTCTTCGTCTTTGTCTTCTTTATCATCATCTTCTTCATCTTCATCATCATCATCATCCTCTTTTTCAACAGCTTTTTTTGCTTTAGGTTCTTCTTTCTTAGATTTAGATGATTTGCTACTTTTAGTAGATTCTGTATCATTGGCTTCTTCTTCATTAGCTACAGCTTCCCAAAAATATTTAATTAATTGGTTATCAAAATCATTAAATGATTCTTTGGCTTCTTTTTCGGTTGAAGTACCTAACCCTTTGTAATATTTAATAGTCCATTTGGAAGCATCATCGCCAAGTTCTTTAACCCAATTTTTATAATCACTAAGTGTATAAAAGATTTTAGGACTTGCTTTCTTTGAATCAGATTTCTTAAATGCCTTAACAATAGGAGTTGCTAATGTTTGAATAAATCCCTTAATTTTCAGCAAGCTTGGCCAAAATGTATGGATCATATTTATAATTAGACCTTTAATATGGGAACCATCTACATCAGAATCAGTTAAAATAATAATTCCGCCATATCTTAATTTACTAACATCGGTATATTTTTTATTTTGTTTAAGACCAAGAATTTTCTTAATATTAATAAATTCTTTGTTTTCTAATAATTGTTTAGCTGATGCTTCGCGTACATTTAAGAGTTTACCTCTTAATGGAAATACACCATATTTATCTCTGCCAATAAGTTCTAACCCAGAAAGAGCGAACGATTTGGCTGAATCACCTTCTGTTAAAATAAGTCGGCAATATTTTGACTTTCTAGTACCTGCCCATCCAGCATCATCTAATTTATCAATGCCTTTTAAGCTATTAACTTTTTTACCATCAGTTTTATTTAAACCAGTCATTTCTTTGAATTGAGCAAATTTTACAACTTCATCAACAATGCCAGTATCTGCAAGTTCCTTTATAAAAGAACTTGACATTTCCCATTTAGAACCAAAGTTTGCTACTTTGCTGGTTAAATATTCTTTTGTTTGTGAACTAAAAGCAGGGTCTTCAATTACACTTTCAACATATACACTTAAATTATCACGAATATATTGTGCTTTTACATTTACCTTTTTCTTTTCTTGAATGTAAGTAATTAGTCCTTTAGTTATTTGTTCAACAACATTATCAACGTGATTACCACCTTTATATGTGCAAACACCATTAACAAATGACATTTGAACAAAACCAGCATTTGTATCATAAAGTACACCAACTTTCCATCTATTTTGTTCATCATATACTATTTCACTTGGAAGTTTTTCGTAATATAATTT
>JACCDO012099850.1_pt1 | contig 17438 bp, 11 predicted proteins | sample 7446101 | NCBI WGS metagenome assembly JACCDO01 (sample SAMN15323440, study PRJNA562643) | freshwater metagenome | isolation source: river surface water | place: USA:Blue River Watershed | collected 2017-08-16 | reverse complement strand
TGCGCATTAATTTTCTCAACGTTTTATATACTTATTTATTCATTTATTCACGAATCAGGAAATACTGCATTAATTCAAGCTAGTGCATGGGGTTTTATCGAAATTGTGAAATTATTACTTGCTCATGATCGTGGTGCATCATATAGTAATGCCAATTCACCAAACATATCGCTGGCTTGTATTGTTCGTACATAGTGGCCATGAATAATTACATCTAATGATCCGGCCTCAACTATGTACAGTTTATCCGCGGATTCACCTTCATTAATTACTATGCTTGATTGCTTGAACTCTTCTCTTTCCATACATCTGATTACTTCATTCATTCTTATTTCTGAATCACCAAATTCTTCACGAAAAAAATAGAATTTCATCAAAGAATTTCGTAACATCGGATATACCCGATGCAAATTTTCTTCAAATTCTTTGTTTTTATCTTCCAACGAAACAGAATAGGTTGTTGGTGATGCCAGTTGATCCCCAGAAACTGAAATAACTTTGCCAGGGTTTTGCGCAAGTGGTAATTTCAACCAACGCTTAATATTATTTAATAAACTTAGCTTTGGTCTCGGCTCTACACCCATTGACAGAGCAACAAGCATAGAAAAAATAATCAATAAAAACATCATTTTTTCTGCTGCAACGAGCACTGAATATGCGAATATGCCCTTAATCCTTCGACGCTGCACTCCAGAACACCCACATCGCTGCTTTCTTTCGAGAAATTTTATGCCATATGCATATAATTTATGGCACCAGTCTATTGCCAAGGTTTACCAGAAAATTGAATGATGTCACGAAGCTCCCATCCACACCACTTTGGAAATTGAAGTCTCAAAATTTGAGTAATTATTTGATAGTAACAGGTGCGATACTCCCTTCCCGTACGTTTGTGGGAATAACTTTGAGTAGCTCTCGGAGTCAACGCAATACAAGCGGTTCGTGCATTTCTTACGTGGTTTAATACAAGTAGAATGGTATTTAATGCAATCACTTTCTTGGTAACACGCCCTTTGCTTATTCCTACAGTATTTGCTGCTTCGGGTCTATACTATGGAAGTTCAGAATTAACGTTTGGCACAATTGGTACATTCATTACTTTTGATCCCAAGAAATTCCCAGTAGCATTTTTGACAGCTCATTTTTGCGGTATTGGTATCTTGTTTTGGCGAAGTCGAGGAAAGTTTAACGCCCCGATGAAGTACCACTTAACCACTATTATTGCCGGTGGTGTGGCGAGTGGAGTGGTTAGAAGTATTATGAAAGTTAAATTATCTTTAAGAGCAAGTAAAAAATCAAGTTCAAGGAGCGAGTCAACTGAGTAAAAAAATTATAAATAAATATTTATTTGTATTGTAAAGACATATTGTATATACATTATAATATCAGTGTTTTAGGAGGAAAATGGATCAAAATCACTTTTACTGCTATTAGTTGCAAATGGATCCGAAGTTTCATCATTACTTAGTGCGTTGCTGGAAACTGTATTATCTAACGGAGAGTCAAAGGTAGCAAAATTACCTGCCTCAGCACCATTACTCAAGTTCAATTTGGAAAAATCGGCTTGAAAGGTTATATCTTGTGTGACATTACTATTATTATTACTATTGTTACTATTACTGGCATCAACATCATCATCGTCGTCATCATCGTCGTCATCATCGTCATCATCGACTTCATCATCTATTGAACTTCGATACTTGTTAAGAGAATGAGGATCGCTAAACTGATTTATATCTTCAGTGCCATAAGCTCCATATTCAGAATCGTCATTGCGGTTGGATCCTTGGAACATGGCTTGCTTCTCTATTATAGGTCGAAGATAAGTGGAGACAAATTCGCCCCAACTGCTTTTTAAGACCACTGGCACTGTGTTTTGTTCAGCATTTAATAAATCTTCTGATGAGTTTGAAGGATCTAATTTCTCTCCGCCTAAACTGTCATTGCCATTGATATTCATATTATTCAACTGTCAACTACTTGACTTATTGTTTGTGCCAAAACAATTAAATGACCTAAAATAGGTCGTCTTGCTCCTGCTAATGATGCAACAATACTACTATCATTATTATTGCTGGAGTCAATTATACATTTCATTATATTTGGAATCATATTACACGTAACTAAAACATGTTTCCTAGTCCCTTTTCTTCCATCCCCACCATCAAGAATCATAAGTATGATGTGTTGAACTGATAGATGCAATAAGGAATTTAGTTCGTACGCAAACATAAGGTCAACAACATATTGAAATACACATTTATTACACATTGCTTCGTCAATAACTGGCTCATTCAACCGGACTAATGCTTCAACAAACTTCACTAATTGCAGTCCTCGTTGACCTAATCGTGGAAACTTTGTTTTGGTTTGAAACACTAATGGTTCGTGAGGATTGGAGTCAATGTAACGAGCTAAATGTTCAGATAATTTGGTCATATGCTGGACCATTTTAGCACATACTTTATCTGAATTCAACTTAATTTGTTGTTGTAAGAAATTAATATTACTGGATTCTTCTGGACTTGAGCTCAACCCTTCTTCTCCATATGGAATGATGGGCTCACATAATCTTATCAATATTGACTCTAATACTATAATTGCCGCTAGTGATATCGCTGTTGGCAAATGGTTATATGGATTGGAATTAGGTTCTGGATTTAATACACTATCACTTAATGCTGCATTAATAAAAGCATCCAAACAATTAGATTGACATATATGAAATAAAATTAAAGTATCTGGTGGTGATAATTGGAGAATTGTGATCAATAAGTCGCTTATGTGAGTAGCTACGTTAATATTGTTGCTTTGTAACATTTGAGAGCATAATAATTCACATATGTTACTTGTTGATGACCAATTACATTGACTTAATTGTCTCTCTTCTTCGCTTTGAAGCATCTCACCATAACTATGAGTAAATGGAATATGTGGCAACATTAAACGTTGAATAATTTGAGATATGGAATAATTATCAATATGAGATAAAAATTTCAAAAATAATTCACTACCACTATTATTGATATAACTTATGACAGGCACAGTGGTCCTTCTAAATAACATTTCTAATAGCTTCTCAAAGTAGCCAGCAAGATAATTATCTATAGGAGCATCTGAATCTAAAATGCTGAATATTTGCTTCAAAAATTTATTGTCATAACCAATAAGGACACGAAGTATTTCATCCAACTCACAACAGAATATCTCACAAGATACATACGGATATTTGAACTTAACCAAATCGTCGGTGCAGTCGGTTGGCGGCGGAACGATCATGTAGTTGATCATGCATTCAATCTGCTCTTCACTAGCTAAATATTCAATTAATTTTGAATTTTTACATTTTATTTCTTGAAGTAAATCATCTTCCCGCAGCAATTCGTCGAGTGAGAAGGATTCCTTATCCAGTATATCCCGCACTGGAGACTCGAATTGCATGCCCCCAAGGGACCAAATGTCGCCCTGTCCCAGGCTCTCGAAGATACTCATGTCTCTTCTACTATTTGCCACACCGCTTACCGCTTATTCAAATGCTAGGGTTACTTGTTTTGTGGAACTGAGCCAGAAGAATAAAAATAAACAATTGAACGAGGAAAAGGAATGAAGACTATGTGTGGGTCGTATCTATTGTACGCTTGTGTATTGGTGTATTATGCTATATTTTTTATTGACGAATTTGATCATTTCATCTAAAGGTTTTCAAAATAATGATGCGAAGTAAGGAAGTGCGAAACAATTTGATTGATCTCTACTGCTAGAGCTAATAAACTGGCTTCTATAAAATTTAATGTTTATTTACAAATGAAAATATCTATGACTTTACTTATGAATATAATTCTAAGCTTGTTCGACATTTTCAGTCACTAAACCTTTAAAAGAATCTACTTGAACATATGATACTAAGGTATATAATTTTTCTGCAGCTTCTTCATTTTCATTTCTTTTACGTTCTAGTCTAACACGAATTCTGCTTGGAGTACCTTTAATACCTTGGGACCAAACATGTTTGTTTAATGAATCAGCAATACGTACATCCTTTGTTCTCATTTCTTTTTGAGCAAATAATTTGATTTCACGAATAGCTCTTGGTGCACGATTTTTGAATGTGGCACCAAATAGTCTCTTCGACATATGTACAGTCATATCACGAGTAACGATATCAGGACCTTTAACTCTTCTTTCCTTTTCTTTAGTTTCGGCTTTGACCATTTTTTATATGTTTTATCTACTAAATAATTGAAACGAATGAGTGTATTGCATGACAGAGAGATAATTGGAGCAAGATGTATTATCTGATTGAGGACAAACTGGTTGTTGCTGCGTCTGGGCATTCGACTACATTCTGACCCGTATTTTCACTAATACCCATGATTCAACAATGAATTTCAGTATTACGGTAACATATAACCATTCAACACACATAAGTAGTCGATGAATGACATATGCCACACTGTAACCAACCAAAATAATAAAATAAATCACGGAATTATAAAAATCAATATGGCATTTGTATGTATCATCGCGACTATGCCGATCACGAGTACAGTAGAATGTGTGAGTCACTGCCGCCCACTTCGTCCTTCCGCCAACAACCAGTCGAGCACCATGTGGTTGAAACTCACCTGCGAGAAACTATCTCTTTTTCACACCTATAATTTTTGATGGTTTTTGTGGACAGGGTATAGCTTAACCCTAAGAGGACTCACTATAACAAAAAAGATATGGAAAAGAGAAGAGAACAGAGATTAAAGATGAATTAGATAGAGCGAAGAGAATAATTATTAGGAATAATGAGGTGGTTATGACTGTCTGCACATCTCGTGCTAATATCCAATAACTACGAGAAACACTCCTAGCCTGCTGCTGCACTTTGAGGAATCTAATTAATTGTTCATTTACATCGTCATCTTGCAGATAACTCTCATTATTACCACATCGCCAGTTCATCCAAGCCTATACCAATATCAGATGATTCAGATTTCTCCCTATTTTTATTTTTTTTTAAAAGTAATAAAAATTAAAATAATAATATGATTCCATCTTTCACGATTCAGCTGCAGCAGCCCATTCTGCCTGGCCTCGTGACTGTCGGGCGATTCGACGGGCGCAAGCCCAGTCTCGCCTGCGCAACCGTCGGAGGAAAAGTTCTCTTGCATTCGCCCCACGAGGGTAATAATGACGATTTCGCACTTCCTACCGTGAGATATTTAAATTTTAACACCAACATCACTGCATTGCTAGCGGGTAAGCTGTCGGATGATGCAGATGCGCGGGATATTCTCTTTGTAGGTACTAGATCGTCCCTACTTGCGTATGATGTTGAAAGAAATTCAGAGGTATTTTTTAAGGAAGTTACTGATGGTGTGAATACTTTGGTCATAGGGAAAGTAGGAAATAGTAATAAACCAATCATAATTTGTGGTGGAAATCAGGTTGTACTTGGGTTTGATGAAAATGGTGATGAAGTATTTTGGACAGTCACTGGTGATAATGTTAGTTGTTTAGGTTGTGTAGATATTGATAATGATTCAAAGTTAGAATTATTGGTAGGTTCGGATGATCGCGAAATAAGAATATTTAAAAATGAAGAGATTATTGGTGAAATAACTGTTGCTGATAAAATTAATAATTTAAGACCAATATCAAATACAATACTAGGGAATATATTCGCTTACTCCTTAACCAATGGTACTATCGGGGTGTATAACAGCAATAATCGTTCATTGTGGAAGCTGAAAGCAAAGAGTGGTATCACTGCTTTACATGACTACGACTTAGATAATGATGGTAATCCAGAGATTATATGTGGTACCAGTAGTGGGCATTTTCTAGTGCGTAATTTAGGAAATGGTGACATTATTTATAAAGATACAATGTCAGCACCCATAGCTGCTATATTGTCATATGATTATAAAATGGAAAAATTGAACACATTAATGATATGTGCTGAAAATGGTGAAATACGTGGGTACTTACCAGTACCACCAGGTGTTCAACTAGTGCCTACCTCTGAAGATGGTGTGGAACTGGCGAGTGAGAAGGATTCAAGACAAATTGAACAATATTTGCAGGAAAAGAAAATGTTAATGGCTGAGTTGAAGAGGTTAGATGAAATGAATAAGAATAAATCCACTGGTGTGAATGGTAACCGTATAAACTTTGAGAACACTTTGGCACTTCGTTTAGAGCCCGATGTGGATAGTAGATCCGTCACTATTATCGTTGATACCAAGGCGAATGATGTCGTGATTATGTGTATGATTCTAATTGACTTAGATGGCAATATAGTAGAAGGGGCTGAAATACTTGCCGTATACCCTCAAGATAAGTTGGCTAATAACTCAATGATGCAGTTGAAACCATTTAAAAATATCGTGAGTAAAGTCAGATTGCAGGTCCATTTAGCTACTCGCGCTTCTAGAGATGACATTATAGTCTGTGAAAACGATATAATCATTCCCATGTTTAGTAAATTCAAGAAACTTGAAGGTTTGTTACATTTTATATTACTCCCGAAGTCATTACTAATATCCGTCTCCTCGTTAGATAAATCCCTTTCGCGAAGTCCCTCTTCCCAAGTATTGTTCAGGTTGAACAGAATCCAGATCGGCCAGATCTACAACTACATAAGAGATCGCTTTCTGCTGTGTGGAAGTGATATTAAGTATCGAGAAAACGATAAGTTAGTTGCATACTTTGTAAGTGTATGTGGCAGTAATAGTACCACAGATAGTGATCCCAACAGTTTCAATGGTCCTGGGCAGCCGTTACACATTCTAGTTTGTAAAGATGATGCGGACGAGAACCAGATAGTAGTGAGAATAAGATGCGACTCGTTAGACCTTGCTGGGGATATCGTGCAAGATCTAATGAGTGAGTTGAAAATAAATGAATTAGAATCAGAAGCAGAATTTCCTTTGGAAATGGAACTATTCGACGAAGTTATCAACAACGTGCACGACAACAACATCTCCAGATCGAAGTTAGCAGCTGATATGGCCGATGATTCGCAGAGAATAAAAGCATTGATCATAAGAGCAGAAGATAGTAGAATAATGCATGATATGCAAGCAATGCGAAAGGCGTATACAGAGTTAAGCGGCATGAATACATCGCTTATTAGCAGCTACAATATTCGCGCGCAAAATCATAATACATTATTAGGATCATTGAAAGAAGTCAATCAAATGATACAGAAAGCTGCTAATCTACGACTAGGTAAGGCAAAAACATCGCTGATTGCCGAATGTAGGGCTGCCGTCAAGGCTAACAATCTGCAAATAATTAAAAATAGTGTAAAATATGGACATAAAAAGATTTAAATTACGTTTCTCTCTAGCTTTTCCTCTGTCGAAACCCAGTATTGACGTCATCACCATGACCGGCTCCATACCAAGACTAATAACCATCGATTTGGCGAGATACAAGCGGAGGCTGTTACTTCCCAAGCCAAGTTACACATATTTTCTTCGAAAGACCTGGTAAGTGAGTGAGTGAGTGAGTGAAAGGGCCTGGGCCTGGGCCTGGACTCGGCCCCACACTTACTTTTAGCGAGCTGAGCTCGACATCAATGCGTACCAAAAAGACACAAAAATAAACATAAGTTTGATACATTTTTGACATTTTAATCACATTTTGGCGCTCTACCAGCTTAATGACATTATTTCGCGCAACGACAGCGCGTGTGTTGGCAAAAAGATCGATTGATAGTAAGACTAATAGCAAAAATGCCAGAACTGGCGATAACGTCAAGACAATTGACGATGACAAAGAAAACTGTGCCGTTAGATCGGTGGATAGTGTACCGTGTCATACATCAATCTCAAATGCAAAGATTGCAAAGGGATTTGTCACACCTATAAGAGGAAGAATCAATTTATTTGGTTCCATGAATAATACACTAAGTAACCACGCCTTAGATAAGATCAAGCGACGCTTTGATTTCATTCCTGTAAATATTGGTCAAAGACTTGATTTTTCTGATTGTTCTGATGAGTTACAGCTATAAAATATTTTAACACTTGATAAGGATCAATTTACCTATCGTTCCGATGAAATTTTAATTTAATTTTCAGTTTAGTTTTGTATATAATTTTCGATTTCGTCTACAACTTTCTTAATTTCGCCAATACGAGGAAACTCTCTCACTATCCTATTTAAACTTGTCAAAATAGTGATCAACTGCAATATGCTGCAGCCTCTGGTCTTGAGTGTGTACTTTTGCTTCAATTTATCGAAATAATTATCTTGCTGCAACGCATCTGCATCAATTATTGATTGTTTCAGATTCGTCATCAATACCGAGGAATCGATGTCTTCAACAGTAAATTCGGGTACTACTGGTGGAATTTCGGTAGTAACTGATTCATCAGTTGTCTGTATTATCTCCTCATTGTTTGGTAATTCACTTGATTGGTCAATTTCCATTGCTGAATCAGTTGTGACTGCTATTGCATCGGTTGCTATTGCAGCTGCTTCGTTAATAGATTGAGTTTCATTCCCAATAACTACATCAGCTGTATCCAATACAACGGCTTTTCGCTTTCGTTGAGGTGCAGGTAATTCTAAGAATTCTAACTCACTTTCATTTCTTCTTCTACTGCTTCGTCTTTGGTTCATTTGATTGGTATCATCTTGGTCATCGTGGAAGGAGGAATGATCGTGTTTCTTGTCATCATCGTGGTTATCTTCAATTACGTCATCATTATTCGCTGCTGCTTCCTCTTTCAGTCTTAAGTGCAATGCAATAATATCCGCGTAAAATTTTTTATTTTCACTGGGCATTTCGTCGCTAGATGTAATTGGAAGAAGCTTTTTCACTTTGTTCCGTTTTGCGATCTCATCGCAACGCTTGAACAAATCATAACCAACTTCTTTGTTGAAGTTATACGCATGTGATTCTACTATGTCTCTCATACTATTAGCAGAATGAACTATGTAACGCCCACGTTGATCCTTCAGTGTCATCGGATTATACTCCCGTGCATTGAATGCAATTTGCTCGATATCGCGTAGGAAATGGCCGAGAGTTGGGTACATATGCTCATCCACCTTCATTCTCATCGTCTCTAGATCCATAGGACACTTAATGATATTGTAATAGTCTGGTACCATTTCTGGATCAACTGGTCTACTGAAAGCATTGCAACGCTTCTCTTTGTGCAATTCATTTAACGATGCACGGAAAAATGTACGTAACTCCCTTTGGCATTGACGATCCCGCTCTATATCCATCGGGTCTTGAGGGACATTCAAGAATACGTCATCATTGCCTTCGTCGTTCTTTTCACTCTTTTTGGCTTTGTCTGCTACATCCTTAACAGCGGCTTGCTCAACCACCACTGACTGTATTCTAGATAATAGGATACTCTTACGGGCTCCGTAAATTGTGGCTGGTAATTGATACAAAGATGTAAAGAATTGATCAAAAAACATATCTCTGCTCGTGTCACCTGGTGTTGTTACTTCGATAGTACACGATCCGGACGGGACTCCGTTACTTTGAATACTACTATTTTCACCTGCATAGAACAAAAGCAAAGCTTGAAGCCTCTTGTCGTCCTCGTACTCACCGAAACCATCTCTATCAACGGCGACTGTAGTCAACCACAACACAGGCAACGTAGCTGGTATATTTTCAACAATAGATAACAATGTTATACGCATCGTCTCATTCGCACATTTCCACCATGAAATAATATCAGGTAAAAATATTACACTTGGTGCCTGTCGGTACGCTTCTTGGATACGATTGACAAGCGCCTGCTCGGGTAAACTGCAGTAAATATCAGACAATAGTGACGTTATTTCAATAGAGAATGCTGATAATGACTCCACTTGCTGCAACGTTGCCATGGCTAATTCTATTTGACCCATATTCTTCTCACCGGCGATCATTAGACGTGGTCGCGAGGTGATACTGGAGGGATTCCAGATGCTTATGACCGCAGCGACCTGTCCTCCTATTTGCGTTGAATGGTAACTATTCGAATTATTGACACCGTTAGAATCCACAAAAGTTGATAAAATATTGATATCTTGCATATCCGTTAGCGCTGCGATCCACTGCTCACTGTCCTCGGGAATATACTCAATTTCTTTGATCGAAGTGTTCAACAAGGAGGATAAGGTGTGTCCGGCATGCTCCTTGTTGGCACTTACTTCTGAAACAGGAAAAATATTATTTAATTTTGAATTGATTAAATTCAATGTTGGACCAAGCAACGGCGCGGTTATGTTATCCAATGGTTTTGCGTTGACGTTTGGCGATGCTGAGCGTCGAGAAGAGGGAATCACTTTGTTCAATGCAGCAGCAAAATCGCCTTTTCCTAATTTTAATTTAGTCAAATCTAGTGCTAATCTACAAGATGACGGATAGACTTGTGGGTATGTTCGACGCAATGCAACGATGGCGGCTTCATTGCAAAGCGCCTTAATGTCCGCACCACAATAGCCTGAAGTAGACTCCACGATCCAATGTTTCACATCGTCGGTTAATTTTGGATCCCAATTCTTTGTATGGATATCCAAGATTGCGCTTCTAGCAGTAGCTGATGGTAACGGAAACATTAATTCTCGGTCGAATCTACCAGGTCTTCGCAATGCAGGGTCAATAGCGTCTGGCCTATTCGTGGCACCGATGACAACGACCTGGCCTCGGGCGTCTAAACCGTCCATTAAAGCGAGCAATGTCGATACTATTGATGCGTGAATTTGATCCTGTTTCACAGACCTAACAGGTGCGAGCCCATCAATCTCATCGAAGAATATTATTGATGGCTGGTATCTTTTAGCTTGTTCGAATAACAATCGCAATTGTCTCTCACCTTCACCGACCCATTTCGACAAACAATCAGCACCTTTGCGCATAAAAAATGAGACTTTTCTACCACTTTTATCACCCGAAACACTGTTTGCTAATGCGCGAGCAGTCAATGTTTTGCCAGTACCTGGTGGGCCTACAAATAACACACCACGCGGTGGTTGTGAATCAAATTTTTCAAATACGTCAGGATATAACAATGGCAATATGACCATCTCCTTCAATGATGCAACATGCTTATCCAACCCACCAATTGCACTGAAACCGATTTTGCTATCGATGGCAATAGGTGCTACATCGGCGCGCATAAGGTCCCTTTTAGATGCTTTATCCATAAGCGAGCCTCCCATATGATTTGTATTTCCATCATTTATAGGTTGAATAGAATTGCGCTCCTTCGCTAATCTATTACTTTCATATTTACTAAAGCCATCCTCCTCACTCTCATTCATATAAGATGATCGATTTGGTGAACGTTTTAATCGCGAAAACGAGTTTGCACCCGCTTTAGACGACCCAGATGATGATTCGCTTGAACTATCATAATGTTTACGGTCACTAACACCAAATGAAGTGCGACGTCGATGCTGTGAGCGATGGTTTTTATAACTATGATGATTCCAATTGGATATTCTGCCACCAAAATGCATACGTGGTTGAGTATCAACATAATTTCGATCGCTACTTCGAGTAGATTCGCGTAGATCACGGTTTTCTCTATAAGCTGCATTGGATCTAGCGCAACCAGCACCATCTCCGCCTAGGGTCTTGACATTCAACGTTGATATATCGCGTTTAGTCATTTCTCTATTTCTAAAACTGTATTGCCGTGGTTGATCCTTCTCTTTTTCATCTTCATCATCTTCGTCATCGTCATCATTAGATGGCTCACTTTCATCGCTATTTTCTTTGTGATCGTTGCTATCATTACCACTACTTCTACCGTGTCTGTTCGAGCTTCTGCGATAATACGTCTCTCCGCCTAGGGTCTTGACATTCAATGTTGATATATCGCGTTTAGTCATTTCTCTATTTCTAAAACTGTATTGCCGTGGTTGATCCTTCTCTTTTTCATCTTCATCATCAGATGGTTCACTTTCGTCACTATTTTCTTTACTATTTCTACTGTGTCTATTCGAGCTTCTGCGATAATTGCGATCCTCTCTTCTATCATCCAATGAACTACTTTCATAATTTGAACTACGAAGACGTCTATCGCGAGTCGACTCGTGTGAGGTGTTTCCTAACAATTCTTGTTTCTTGTGACGAGTTAAACGCACTCCTTCGATGTGATCAAATATCTGATTTTCATCTTCAATTTTAACTTTTTTACTATTATTTTTTCTATCATCTTCCTGGTTTATATCATCCTCTTCCTCTGCATGTCGACTACTTCGAGTTTGTCTATTTTTACTGTGTCTATGATTTCTATTACCTACAACATAATTATAAATAAACGATGTTGCGTGAGTAAATAAATGAACAGACTACCTTCATCCGAATCAACCAGATCATCGATATCCGAGTCTGGAACCTCGTAGTTAATGTCTTTGGATCGCGACGACCGTATCCTGTGTAGGGTATCGGTGCCTCCACGATATGCTTCGGACTCATTCTCGAGACTAACGCGGCGCACTCGCGACATCTTACTCTCTTCTTCTTCTTTTCCTATGAATAATGCACTAAGTTATGATGATCTCGTGTTAGCGAATTTGATTTTGAAATTTTTGGAGTACCGGTGTGAACAAGGTCCTTCCATGAAGTGTTCCTAAATGACGCACAGTTAGCAATTTTTAACTAAATCGTCACTATCTATTCACCTTTAACATGCTAATAATGCAGATTTTGTCTCCTAATCCCCAGTTTGACTCACCTGAGGTATGATTACATTAAACTCCGTAAATGTAATTCTTTCCGGCGATAATTGCCCGAATGCTTAGTAAATAGCCCTTTTTATGCACTAGGAACGGGGAATCATGGGAAAACTCATGAAATTGATGGAATATTTGCAATTTTCACAATGCGGCCCCGGTCCTAGGGTTAGGTGCTCTCATGAGTGAGTGAGTTAGTTTTTGGTAACAGTGAGTGAGTGAGCAAGTTACTGGCTGACTGACGGACGGACTGAGTGAGTGAGTAAGTAAGTGACTGCATACGCAACTGAGTAATCGATTTGAGAAAAAGAAATGACCCAACAAGTATGGTTACTAACAGTTCCCGTAAGTGAAAAAAGCGACGCCAAGTCGGAATTCAAGAAAGTGCACGACGGTGCTGGTCACGGTAATGGTTAGTGTCCTTCATCTCGCTTAGCTGCAACATGCCCTCCGCGATGCGCACATCAGCATCAATCTTCGGTCAATTGTATTGAAGTGTTACTGATGCTGCATTGATAAGTCTTTCACTTTCTTTCGCTATAAATTTATTTTACTTTATTTTACACTTATTTGTATTTCTGATCATTCTAGGTGCGTTCTTTAACTTCCGAATGCCATCAACATTGAAAGTAGGAACATTAGACTCGTTGATGCAATTAACAGATGATATAGTTAAAATAAGTGTCAATGTACAAAATGTAGTTCATAAAATTGAACGTCAATATCTAGAAATTGCTGGAGCAAATCCTAAACGATTATTAATTAATTCAAAATTTACCCCAGATAAGTATTTTGATGATTTTGAATGGGATGAAGCCAGATATGGTACTACCGGTGAGGATAAGACATTAGCATCTATAGTAGCAAGTATTCAAGGTATTGCGTCTAAAGCTGACGAAGAATTAAAAAAAGTATCATCAATATATAGTGAAAAGAATTTAGCATTACAAGCATTACAACGTAGGAAAGTAGTTAATATTATGACCAGTGATTTCGAAGACTTTATTACTCCTAAACGAGTATCTGAATTAGAATTACATAATACTGATGTGCTTACCACTGTAATGGTTGTATTCCCTAAACAATTGGAACAAGATTTCTTGAAAACATATGCAAGTATTGGAGGCAATATAGCATGTTATGGTGAAGCCAAAAGCCACGGACAAGGTCCGTCAACTGGTAGAGATAGTGAAAAGGGTAGTCCAGTTGTGCCTGGAAGTGCGTGTAAAGTTATTGAGAGAGAAGATGCCTGTTTATATTCAGTTGTGGCACTTAAAGGACACTTTTCCGCTGGATATTACGACGCATCCCGAACATTCATTCCAGGTGTATTCACCGATTATATTGAACCACTTAAAGCAGCATTCCGTGAAAAACGTTTTGTCGTTAGAGATTGGTCCTATAATGCTGAAAAATCAGGCGAAATTGATGGTTTAATCAGTAAAGCTGAAGTCGCATTAAAATCCTCTCATAATGTTACCTGTGAGTGGTGTATGGCTCACTTTGGTGAAGTATTCTCGGGATGGGTTCACTTGAAAGTAATAGGAGCATTTGCTGAATCTATATTACGGTACGGATTACCATTGTCGATAACATCGATATTTATACTGCCAGATCCAAAAAGGGAAAAAGTTTTAAAAAATAATTTAATAAAAGTTATTCAAAAATCGCATCCAGAATTACATGTGGTAGCGCTGCAAGAGGGTGAAGAGGAAGAAGAAGACGACAACAACCTTCCGTTCGTGTGCCAATCGTTCCCGTTGATAGGCGCAGCTCATGGTAAATAATTCTAGAAAAATATTTTTTGTACTAATACATTTTCAATTCGATACATTCTTACTCCCTCATTAACTCAATTGCGTTTGAATAAATGCTGCTATTTCAATGTGTCCGCCGTCCCGATACTTCTTCGCTAATGGTTCAATGATACCGTTCCAACCACCTTGTACATGACCCAATGCAACGGCGTCCATTAAATGGGCAGCTTGGTCGAGTGATATTTGAGCTGGTGAAATGCCTTTCTCAGAAATATCTTTTTCTCTGGGATCAGACGATCTAATACAAATAGCAAGTGAGTGAGTGAGTGCTGTGATGCAAGTTAGCGAGTGAGTATTAATACCTAACATAATGCATTTCCCCTAACTTCTGCATCGATGTAAATCCTGCTAATTTAACCGTGGATTCTAGTTGAGTTAATGTTGACGCACAAGTCCATACTGGCATGCGCATTGATGCCCTGGCTGCATGTGTCGCCTCTTTCTCATTGCCGGGAATACGAGACAATACATCGGCATGAAAACTAATTGGATGACCATATCCATAGAACTTGTCCACTCCCATTTCACAAGTTATTAATGCACTTGTGCTATTATTCTTAACGAATAAATTATTCGCTAATCTTTGGTAAACCTCGGGGAAATTGCCAAATTTGTTTAATAAAAATCTATCTAATGCAAGTCGCTTATCAGCAACTGTTTCAACAGGAAATTTTCCTTTAAATTTTTCTAGAAACATCATATAATCCTTACTATTGTATATTTTTTCGTTATTATCTTTGTTATATACCTCTATTGCTTCATTCGCTGCAGGGTGTTTCTCCGTATCCATTTCTATTACCATCTTGTAGCAATAATCGGTAGTATTTAATGATTCTAAACTCAAACCAACTTGGTTGGTACTAACTAATTGCAATTCCATGTCCTCCTTTTGCGTTGGCCATCTCATAAAACCAATGATGCGATCATTCTTAGTTGATTTTGCAATAGGAATGATGAATGGATTGAGGTTTTTTTCTTTTTTGTACTTGCTGAAATCGCTTCGTCCATTCCATCCGAGAAGAGAGTATGTGCCACTCATCTGTAGCAGCGACAACAATCTTTGTACATTCGCTTTGTTTGTATTCGCAATTTTGGCATCATTTACCATATAGTCGACCACGTGGCGACATATTTCGCCGGTAGCGCGACTCATTCTATGCAAGTATTTGGTGATTTTTCGTCCTCATGAATCATGATTCATCAAAAATTAGGGGTGTGGACGGAACGACACGTAGAATTGTACGAACATAAATACATTGAAAATACATACAGATTACATCGACATGTCCATTGTACCTTCCTTGAAGTCTTCCTTGCCTTCATCTCTACGAATATTTTTACCAAGAGATGCATTAATCAATGCAATGAACTGCTCCAACGAGATATTACCATCAGCGTTGCTATTGTCGATCCTAGTCATCGATGTCAATACACTTTCATGCATGTCCTCACCTAAAACTTTCCTTAGCTTGGCGCTGTTAATGAAGCCTTCGTCGTTATAGTCTAACTTATGGAACGCCACAAGTATTCGATTGTAATCAATACTGACGCGACCTAACATCGCCGCTGCTATATACTCATTATAATTCAATCCATCACAATGTCCATGCGACCTTTCGATTGCAATAATATTATACACGTTGCTCATGCTAATGGCCTCCGTCTCCACTAGCGTGCCGTGGACGAAGGCATTTTGGAAATCTTTAAGTAATATTAATCCAAAATTGGTTTTGTCAATATATAAAAATTCACTGCGAAACTTCAATACGTCATCACGACTCAAATTATTCGCGATCATTTGGTACACCAACTTGCACAGCGGATGGGCGATAATAAATGTAGAAAAGCTGTGAATTATTTCATCTGCTTGGGTTTTGTCGAACGGATCCACTACGCCATACGCACTGATTCCCATGGCTGACGATGCCACTTCGAGTGGGTTCAAGGTCGTTACATTACTTAGCAACGAGCCTATTCCCCCAATTGACGATGCGCCACTATATTGTGGCATGGCGTTGCTATTAATGAATGGGTGCGCTAGTGCTGCCTCTGTTGACATTCTTAAATTAGGATCTTTAACGAGTAGTCGACGCATAAAATCCATACATTTCGCGGATATATGGCGAAATTTCTTATCGGGAAATACTGGCTCTTGCTGTAAAGTAGCTTCATAAACATCTTCGACGGTTTTACCAAAAAATGGTGGGGATCCAGAGAGTAACATATAGCACAACACTCCCAAGGACCATATATCGCATCTATAATCATAGCCACCACTGAGTACCTCGGGGGCAATATAATAACACGAACCTACTCGTTGCGATAATCTTTCTGTTTTTTCTACATGTTTGGATAATCCAAAATCTATAAGAACCAATGGCGATGTAGAGCTTTTTGTTTCAAATAAAAAATTTTCTAGTTTTAAATCACGATGAACAATACCCTTCGAGTGTAGATAATGTACCGCACTAACCATATCACGCATAAGCTTGCTAGCACGATCCTCGCGGAACACAAACCCTTGCGACTTGCCACTATTAAGTAATTCTAATAATTCGCCGCCACGACATAGGTCAGTCACCAGGTATACCGACCTCTTACCAAAGTATACATCTTTTAGTTTGATTATATTTGGATGGTCGATCTCTTTGAGTATAGATATTTCAGTGTGTAATTTACGCAAATAATACGACGTTACTTTGTCCACATTCATTACTTTCACTGCACTTTCATCGCCAGTAATACGATGAGTTGCTAAATATACGGATCCATAAGATCCTTTTCCTAACTTATTAGTTCCATGTATTTCGTAATGATCAGCGCAACTAACACCATCAAAATACTCGGATATGTAGTTACAAGATAAATCTGATAATTTGATACATTTCCAAGATGCATACAATAATTTTTGATGAACTGATGACG
>JACCDO011655724.1_pt1 | contig 17439 bp, 13 predicted proteins | sample 7446101 | NCBI WGS metagenome assembly JACCDO01 (sample SAMN15323440, study PRJNA562643) | freshwater metagenome | isolation source: river surface water | place: USA:Blue River Watershed | collected 2017-08-16 | reverse complement strand
CAAAAAACAAGATTGCTATGTAAGCCCAATTTTGGACAATCCATGTGAAGGTCCAGAAGGTACAGGAGATTCTGTCAGAGTATCAACTTTTCCAGAAATAAAAGAAATATCGTGTAAGAAATGTTAATTTTATAAAATTAAATTTTATAAAATATAAATGGATACATTAATTAAAGTTATTATTATAATTATCTCTATTTATCTTATTTTTTTATTTATAAGCATACCATATGCTTTTTATAGGAGAAAAGTAATTCGTGAACTCTTCATTAAAACTGTAAATTTTTTAAATGAAAATGATATTACTTACTGGGTAGATTTTGGAACACTTCTCGGAATACATAGAAATAAAGACATAATTTTAGGAGACAATGATGCAGATATTTGTGTTCCTTATGATCAAGAAAAAAAACTTTTAGAAGTATTGCAAAAGAGCGGAAATTATTTTCAAAAATGGAAAAGAATGGATTGGTCTGCTTTTAGAACTTATAATGGATCTTTTTTCACAGATTTATATTTAGTTGTAAACAATACAAATCAACAAATAGTAGAAATTCCAGATTCAGGCGATGCTCCTTTAAATTTATTAACGAATTTTGAAACTGTGAAAATGTCTGTTGGAAATGAAATTGTAACTTTCAGACAACCAACTGAATGGAAAAATCTTTTAATTTTTAGATATGGCAAGAGATGGAATGAATCAACAAACAAATGGTATTCAGGATATTTACCTATATTTGAATCTAAAAAGCCTAGAAATTAATTTTATTTATAACCTAATTTTATTGTAAAAATATAAATCAAAACTGTGTACGGTTTTGATTCTTATAATTTAGGATTTGACAATATGTGTCAACAATTGCTGTTGGTACACACAGAATGCTTTTATAAATTTTAAGATGATTTTTGTTTTGCTGAATGCATTCTTATAGTTATAAATTTATTCTTTAAATAAGAATTAAAATAAGAATTAAAATAATTTTTAATATTATAATCATACTTAAACTACAATTTTATTTAAATCTGCAACATTATTTGCTGAACTATTTCTTTTTCTTAAGAAGTAATATAAAATACCAATCAAAGAAGCTAATATAAATAAAGACAAACCAATGATTTGTAAAGTCTGAGAATTAGAGCTTGCAGTATCGTCAGCTGGTTTATAATTTGATATACAATATTTATCATTATATTTTCTATTTTGAACAGCCGTTACAGTAAGTATAATAATTGCAATTCCGAATAAAATAAGAAAAATTATAAATATGGTTGAAAAAAGTTTATGATTATTTTCATCAATATTTATACTTACACCTTTGATAGACATGATGAATAACATATAAAAAAATACGATTAATATAATACAAAAAATAAACAACAAATAAGGCCATTTATCTCCTAATATAGAAGTGAAAATATTATTTAAATCAGTCATTCTATCTTTTGATTTTTGGTCTTCTGTTATAGGATGTTTTTTATTATTGGAAATATTCCAAAAAATTAAACCTATAAAGGTTCCTAATATTAGGATAGATATTATTATATATATTAATATTCTTTTATCCATTTTTTATTATATAATAATTTTATTTTAATTAAATAAATGAATAAATATTTATTAAGTGGCGGTATTATAATTTTTGTAATAATATTAACAATTTCTTTATATTTTGCACTTAAACCAAAACATAATTATCCTTCTAAAAATGATTCATCTTCAAATATTTGCAAAAACAATCAAACTCAATGTGGAACCGGATGTTATGATAAATCATGGCAGTCTTGTGATAAGGATAAAAACATTTGCGATTCTACGAATTTTTCTCAAGATAATGATAGATGTTGTGTTCCGCCTGCAACCTTACATGATAAAATACACGTTGATGCAAAAGGAAATCAAATGAAAGGTGGAACTGAATGCTGTCAAGATGAATACTGGTCTTCTTCAGGTAGTACTTGTTGTTCTACTCCAGTATGCGGAGGTTTTTGTTGTGAAAATACAAAATATTGCGACTATAGTATAGTTGATGATAACGAAAAAAATAAGACAAATAATAATCCATGTGTAGAATGTCCATATGATTTATGTGGAAAAAATTGTTGTTTATTTAACGAAAAATGTTTTACTGGTCCAGCAGGTTCTATATCTTGTTGCAATCCTTATTTATGGGATCCAGATAAAAAAATATGTTGTAATGGTTCGACTGGAGCAATTTCAGGTATAAACTGTAAACCTGGAGGAAATCCTAAGTGTACAAATCCTGTATGCAATACACAAAAAACTTGTATTGCGAAGGATACATGTTGTGATGATGTTTACGATAACAATGGTAAACTATATATATGCGTAGATCAAAATTTCACCCCATCTTGCTGTCCATCAAAAGATAGTATATTAGATAAATGTCAATTATTAAAAAATGGACAATATATTTGTTGCGACGAAGAATTTACTCTAGACACAGACTTGCAAAGATGTGTTCAAATATGTGGTAATCAAAAATGCGATCCAAATTTATCATCATGTGTTGGTACTAGTGATTTTCAATATTGCAAAACAAAAGATTGTTTATGGGATGGAAGTTCTACTCCTGATCCTCCTAATGTCGGAAAAAATAATGTAATTTTTTCATATAATGGACTAAAAGGTCTTAAATATTATTATGCTGTTCCAAAAGATATTGATATAAGTCAAAATTTAAAAAGAACAATAACATATCAAGAAAGTACAACATATAACAAATGTAAGATTGATGACTGTACAGGAAAAATAAAAGAAGAAGGAGGATCGTCAACATTTGATATTAATACACATAAATGTATAGGAAATTATAGTGCATCTTCTCTACTTCCATCAATATCAACACAACCACCTTGTCCATATCCAGGTTCATGTGTTAGTGATAATGGACAATTAACGGGACAAATATGCTTAAATAAAGGTGTGCCACAAAAAGCATACAATGGAAATGTAAATAATGTATTTAATATGCAAATAGGCGATTGTATATGTAATCCAGGAGAAGTTCCATCTACTGACAATTGTAAAATATACGACGATAGTTTATGTAATAATTTTGGAACTCTTAATAATACAACAGGTAAATGCGATTGCACTAATAGTACTGGTGATTATTGTGAAAACAATAAACAATGTCCTAAAAATTGCTCAGGTAATGGAACATGTAATTATATTAATGGAATTTGTACATGCAACGATAACTATACATATTCGGATTGTTCAGAACCAGTAATAAGAATTGGAGATCAAATTTATAATACATGGATATTTAGATGGTGGAATGGTACAGAAATTGTAAATACTCAATTTTTAGATAATGGTAATGGTTCTTTAATTACTAATAAATCTGATATAGCTAATACTCAGGTTTATAAGTACATAACTGATCCAACAAATGAAAATATAATACAATTAAGTGCATATTATCCTACTCAAAAATATTATGGAATTCCATCTGTTCCATATTGGACTTCAAATCCAATTACTCTAGATCCTGTTACATTTACATTTGATAAAAATAAAAATATTTATACATCTGATATAAGTAAAACAATAATTTTTAATAAAAATCATTTAAATTTTCAATCTTCTCCAGCAATTGATGATCACTACGATATGAAAACATGTGTTCCTGGTTTTGGACCACTAAATGATTGTTCAAGAAAATTATTCTTAAATACATCTATAACTGTAAATATGGATTGCAGAGGTTCAACCGTATGGTGGGATACATTGGACCGATCTTGTAAGGATACTTTAGGAAGTAGTGCGAGCGTTATAGAAAAAAAAGATCAGACATGTGATGTTGATAATTGTGATGCGGGAAATTGGAGATATGCATGTAATGTTTCAGATTTTTATGCTCAAAAAAGTTTAACAAAGGATAAAATAGATGCAACTAGATGCGATTATTCATCAGTTGTTGCATCTGGTGATTTTCTACTACCAAATGGTTTTATGAAATATAATTAAATATATAATTAAATATATAAAAGTTAAAATATATAATTAAATATATAAAAGTTAAAATATATAATTAAATATATAATTATATATTATATTATCTTATTTTTCTTAATATATACTTATATATTAAGAAAAAATTTGTATTAAATATAAAATTTCTATTTATTTAAATTATTTATCATCTTTTTTATCATTCCGTTTGAACCTATATACACATATATTCTTTTAATGTCATTATTTGAAAGTTGTTTCTTGTTTATACTTATAAACTTAGCATTTTTAAATTGCGTGCATATTTCAGGATATTTTTTAACTATTTCATCGTAATCAAAACCTATATCATTTATTGATGTAATACCTAACTTTGACGCTTTCAGATCCCATTTAATAAGATATAGATTTATACCTTTACCAGCGTAATCTTTCACGAGTATTTTTTTTTCTTCCATATATTTTACATCTGCAATTTTACTAACCTGTTCAGAGATTTTATTAAAATTAGAAAACATATTATTTATATTTTCAGAATTTTTTGTTTGTTTATTTTGTTCATTTTGTTCGTTATAATTTTCCTTAATTTTAGTGTCATGAAAAATATCTTCAAAAGTATTTTTTGCACAATCTCTAATAGCTTTTGTACCTTCAAAAGTGTTAAATAAAGTGTTTCCAACTAACATTTGTATAACTTCGTCTCCAGTTGTTAAAAAACAATCAGAAGAATCACCTATACATATTTTATTATCTGGATTTGATTTATCTATATTCAAACATTTTGCTTTAGTCATTTCTCCATTAACAAATGAAGGATCTGAATTTGGACAATCGGCATCTGTGTTACATTTTATAGCTCCCCAATATTCTGGAGTTTTTTCTGTGTCAGATGAAATGCATACATGTCTACATGTAGCACCTATAAGATTGCAATCATCTGTTCTTCTCCAAGAATTTGCACCTTTACAAGAATCATCTGAATCAGAATTATTTTTACTACCTGTTCCATATTCGAGACCAAAATAATTACAATATTTAGGTGTTATATATGCTTTACCGTTATCTTGATCGTAATAAAATGGCGGAGGTATTCCTCCTTCTTTTTTTGCCATGGCATGTGTTTGTGGGAATTCAGCGTAAGCTTTTAAAGTAAAATTTCCATAAACACATTTTCCACCATATTTATTATTTGGATCTGGAGGATTATCTTCATGCCATTCTACATATCTAAGTCCATCTGAACCAGTAGAAGCGTTTTTTACAGAAGAAGTACATTCATCCAAAGAAGTAGCACCTTCAGAACATGTATAAACAGGAGTGCTTAAATTTAAACATGTTTGTCTGTTAGTTATAACAGTATTTCCTGCAGGAATTTCATCTGAATTAAAACCACAGTAATAATGATTATCATTGGGACTTTGTATACATTTTAAACCATTACTACAGTTATTATTGCTAGGATCGCAGGGATCTCTATAGGCTCCTTGTGAAGATGGCCATAATTTATTTTTATTGTTTTCTTTCCATTTTATACCAGTTTTGCATGCATTACAATCATCGGCAGATTTTGTATTACAAATATTAGAACATATTTCATTAATTATATCAGGGTCTTCAGATATTTCTTTGCTCACTCTATTTTGTGCATACGCCATGGCTGCTATTAAAGAACTCATCATATTATCTGACATTTTTATTTAATTTATTAATAATAAAAATAAATAAAATAATTAATAAAATAATTACAATGATTATATAAACCCAATAATCTTTTAAAAATTTCTCAACAACACTATTTTTATTAGATAATTGGAAAAATACATCATTAGGATTATTTAAATTTTTAAAAGATGCCTCTGTTATATCTAAACGAATATCAGGTGTAGGAATTTGTACAGCATATTTTAAATATAATGCTTGATATTGCCCTCTTTTTTTATCATATTCATCTTTTTTATTAATAGATTTGATAGCATCTGCAATAAATGTATTATCCATATAGAATTCAATTGGCCACAAACCAAGTCTATATATTAATCTTTGATTTAAATCTTCCTCTAAATCATCACCTCTTTGAATTGAAAATGCATTGACAAAAGCTTTATTGTACTGTTCGTTAATTGTATTGACATATTCTGGTCCAATTCTTTGTTGTAAATCGCATGGATCCCACATATCTATTAACATACCCATTAACATAAAAAGCTGTAGAGCCGCTTCTATGGGTGCTAAAAATGGTAAAGCAATTTCAAGAGTAACAAGCGCACCTTCTACTACTGCTGCTAAACAAGAACCCACTGCTGATAAAGCCATAACGCCGGCTTCTTTAATTCCTATTTCGGCTATATCTGTTGTAAATCTACTCAATAATTGGTCTGATACTAATTTTTCAAAAGCAGCTCTTAATCCATATTCAGTTATACCTTTTTCTATTTGTCCTTTTAGAAAAATTATAGCTAATATTTGTCTACCATTTGCTGTTCCTATCATTCCATTAATCATATTTGTAATGGTATCTCCACTCCAATTTGCAAATTTATCCCAACCTGTAAGAGATTGACATTTTTGGTTATAATCTATAATTTCAGCATCGGATAAAATATCTTTAAATTGAGATGGATCTTTGCAATAATCATTTACAGATTTTGGTTTAGTAACTTCGCACAAATTTGTACATTTATTAAGATCACTAAAACACACAGCTGTTTCAACTTTACAATCTGTATTTTCTGAACATTTATTGTTATTACAAGTATAAAATTTTTGTACAGTTGTCATAATATTTATTTATTCTTTTTTATTTTTTTTACATTTTTATATTTTTATAATATAAATATATATAAATGGCAGAATTTGCAGAAGCAGGAGAAGCAGGATTTGCGGCAGCGTCAAGAGCTGCAGAACTTGCAAAAGCGGCAGAAGAAGGTGAAGATGCGTTTAATACTGTAAGAGATAAATATAAATTAAATCCAGATTATGTAAAATTTGATAAAGCAACTGGAAAACCAGTTTTTGAATTTAATGGTAAAACAGTCAATATAGAGGAATTTAAAGATGAATATTATGATTTTAAAACAGGTGATCCTCCAAATTTTGAAGAGATATTAAAAAAAATGAATTTTACAGAAGATGAAATTAAAACACCTGAAATACAAAAATTAATAGATGATACAAAGACTGATTTTAATAAAAAATGGGAAGATTACCAGGATATGAAATTAAGAGAAAAAGCACAACAAGGATTAGCAGAAAGCAATCCTCCTCCACAAAGTCCCGAAGAAGTTACTAGAATAATTAAACCAAAAGCTGAGGCCGAAATTAAAAAATCATGGAATGATATACTTAAATCTGGAGCTGAAGGAGCAGGAAAAGTTGGAAAATGGGTTGTTGAAACTGCAATAAAATTAGCTCCATATGGTATAGCTGGTGTACTTTTGTATAATGTTGTTAAAGATCATCAGGCTGCATGCAATGGATGTTGGAAAATAGAAATAGCAAATCCTAAAAACAAATGTAAAATAAGCAATTTAACATGTAGTAAAAGTGCTAGGGATATGACGAGATCGGATGCTACTTTTTGTTTACCATGTAATGCAATTGATAATATCACTTTATGCAAGGATAACTTTAATCCATGTATTATAGATACAAATAATAAATATTATAAACAATGTAGTGATGCTGACAAAACCGATAAGACAAAATGTGGAACAGATGGTTATTATTTAGGACCCGGAATTAATGGTATAAATTGTAGTAATCTTATCAAAACTCCCGAAGATGATAAAACTGGTTGTCCTTCAACTGAAGATGACGCAACTTGTAGTACATATTGTAATTGTGATAAATCTGATAATTGCAGTGATGGTAAATATGTTTTACAATGTGTTAATTATAATTTTTGGGGCGCTTTATCTGATTTAGTTGATGTACCTGTAGAAGATCTTGGAAAAATGTTAGGTGATACAGCCAGTACTATTTTAAATATATTAAAATATGTTGCAATAGGTATTGTAGTTCTTATATCTGTATTGGTAGTTTTTGAAATAATAAGATTTTTTATTTATGGAGGTAGTCATTCAGGTAATGAACAACATAATGTAAATCCTCCACCTCCACCTCCGCCTGCTTATACTAGTACAAAAAACACTGGAAATCCATTTGATGAATTTATAAAAAATTAAAAATGAAATTTAAATTATGTTATAAAATAATTTATAACATAATATTCGATGAATTCTACAATTGATAAAAATGAAATAATCTCTGTTAAAAATATAATTGAGAGAGTTTTTGGTCATAAGTATTTCATATGTGCCGATATTTTAAAATGGTTTGATGATAATTTATGTAATACATCGGACATTAATTATCTTATTGCAAATAAATTATATATTAGTCGGCAATCATTTATTACTATGTTTTATGATACAGTTACATATTATTTGATGGAAAACGAAGATGATGAAGTGTATAATTTTTTTACGAAAATTAAAGAACATATTGGTACTTTACTTTATCGGCAATTAAAATTAAATGGTAAATCTAATACTTTATCGACAAATGAATTGATAATTGAATTAGAAGGAACCAAATTTTTATTTACATTTTTAGATGGAGCTATAAGCACTGTTGATAAGAAATACTATATATTTTACGATTCAAGATTTAAGGCTCTACAACAATTATTTGATGATAAAATATCGGTAAAAGTAGAAAAAAATGATGATGAAAACAAACTTGAAATTTGTATATATGATACGGCAAGATATCTAATAGAATCTTATACATTTCAAAAGTACCCATATGACCAAATGGAAGATAGTTCTGTAACAGACGAAGATGGTATAGAGTTTGTTACTATACCAAATTATCCTTTAACTAACAAAGAAAAGTTGTTAAAAGTATTAGGAGATATTTACTGGTTAACTGAAAAGGTTATTTTATGGGATGAAAATAACCTTTCTGAAGGTTTTAAAAACCTGTCAGAAATACATAAAAAAGAAATAATAAAATATACAACTAAATATAAGAATGACCCGGAGGAAACAGATTTCTTTATTTCTGATGAAGAAATAGACAGTATTTTAATAGAATTAGATGAAAAATATAAAGAAAAATATAAAGAAAAATATAAAGAAAAAAATAAAGAAACATCACAACAAATTGTATGTTCTATTTGCTTTAGAAAAAACGAAAAAAATGTATTAATTTGTGATAATGATTGCGGAACTATATATTGTGATTGTGGAAATGAATACTATATATTAGACGGAAAATATTTAAATGGGCATAATGCAAAATGTGGAATTTCTGAAGGAGAAGATTCTAAAGGAGATATAGATTATGGTGATAATTTAAAAACAAACTCAAATATAAATTTTGATTTTTATTCTAGGAAAAGACTTTTTAGAGAAGAATTTAATAACAATGCTATATTATCAAATATGAATCTTTCAGAAGATGTTAAAGAAAAAGTTTTTGCAAATTTTGACATTTTTTCCGATAGTTTTAGGGATAAATATCACGGTCAAAAATCATTTCCTCCTAGAGAATATCTTTTTTGTAAATTATTAAGAAATGAAGGTTTCGAATATCCATATATATGTCAACAAAATAAATTTGAGGAATTAGAAGATATATATTGGTCTCTTAAAGATATAAAAGATTGTAATAATTTTATCAGTTATCTTAAAAGCTATTTGCGTGCTAATTTATATAACGAGCCTAAAAAAGTGGTATTCAATTATCTTACAAACACATATTTATTAACAACAGAAGGCGAATTTGATTTTGTTATAAAATATTTTACAAAATATTTACCAAAGATAAAAACAAGGCCTCAATATAAGTATAATTTAATTATACTAGAGATGGAAGAAAAAAAGGAGGAACTTACTTTTAAAAATATTGTTTCTTATATAATAGATGTTATAGCTTTAAAAGAAAATATATTTATAATTACCGAAGAACTTTAAATTTGTCTAAGAATATAACATTTTTTATTTGAAGCTCTTATTAATGTAAAATAAAAATGAAAAAAGGATGTGGAAAATTGGATATTTAGATTAGATTTTTTAAAAAATTGAAATTTTAAAATTATGTATAAAAAATTATACATAATTAGTTGATGATATGGAAACTTTGTTGAAAACCGAAAAATCATCTTTAAATGTATATGATATGAGTATTGAAGGTTTACAACTGGTAAAAGAATGTATTGAAACTTGCGATAGTGAATTAGATGTTAACCCAGAAGTAATTATTTACGGAAAGGTTTGTAGACAAAGAAGAAATGTCGGATTTTATTCTGATGTATCTAATGGTTATATGATAAGTAATACAATAAGAAAACCAAAACCAATGAAAACATGTCTTGTCAAACTTTTAGAATATGTCAATACTAAATTTAATTATGATTTCAATGGAATATTGATAAATAAATATTCTAATGGAGAAGACTATATTAGTAAACATAGTGATACAGGAACTAAATTAGATGCATCTGCAGGAATAATTGGAATATCATATGGCGCAGTTAGAAAATTTAGAGTTCGTGATAAGAAAACAAACAAAATTGTAATTGATGTACCAACCAATTCAAAAAAAATAATTCAAATGGCGGGAGATTTTCAAGAGGAATTTACGCATGAAATTCCGGTAGAAAAGAAAGTAAAAGACTGTAGATATTCACTTACATTTAGAAGATATACTAAATAAATTTTAATTATAGTTTAATTTAAATTGAAAATTATAAATATTTCATTTATAATTTCAAATACACTTTAAAATGATGGATAGTTATTTAATATTATTAAATATTATATTATTCCTTTATGAGATAGCACTTATATTTACAAACTCTTTATTTATTTTTTATTCACATACTCCAAAATCGATTAAAATAATAAATATTATATCTATTTTACTATTTATTACAGAAATATTTATATTAAATATATATGTTGTTTTTATTATTCATATAATAAATATACCACTTATATGTCATATATTTTGTATTATACCTGATAATGTTACAAATAGCGATATTAATATTTACAACCAAAACGACAATTATATAAATTTAGAGAGTCATGGTGAAGTATGAATTTTATAACTTTATAAAGTTATAAAAAATACATGTTTTAATTTAAACATTGCTATATTTTATATTATAAAATGAAAAACACAGAAGAGATAAAAAATAATTATGAATTATGTCAAGATATAAAACAAACTTTAGAAAAATTTAGTCGTTATAACAATATATATAGATCTCTATTATATGATTATAATTTATTTTGTAAAAAAGATAATGAAGATAATTATAAATATAAAAAAGATATATAACAAGACTTTTTAATTTATAATATCACCATTTGTTCGAAAATAATTAGTATACCAGTCTACTTTTTCCGAAGGTACACAATAAGGAACTCCTCTATAATCTCTTATTTCTGTCATTCCAGTATTACAAGTACATGTTCCTTCTGTTGGTAACTGTCCATTTTCCCAGTCAAATTTGCCTCCAATACAAACATTAGAATTTATTTTTGAACATCCTTTATCTGAAGCAAAAGCTGGATAATTACAAATACACTGCCATTCCATATCAGCTTCTGGTTGTGTCCATCCAGACCAAACTAGCATTCCACCTTTATTTGTATCACATGACGGTATACCTGATACATTTATTGGAGCACATACACCTTCTCCAGAATTATAGTCTATGTTAATAATTTTTACATCAATATCTTTGTCATCTACTATATTTTGTATATTACTAAAATTTTTAAAAAATTTAGTATCAACAATTATATTTGAATTATTTATTTGAGAACTTATAATTGAATAACAGATGAAATTTGAATTATAATTTATAGTATCTGATGGTTTAAAATTTATATAAATAAATTTTGATTCGTGTATTGTATTAAATAACACAATTTTGTTATTTTTATCTCTGTCAGGTAATGTAATTTGTGATAAACTAGTTAAACTATTATTATCATTTTTTTTTAAAGGAATTGTATCTCTTGCAAATTGAAAAATATATTCATCTGTAATATTATTATTTAACTTTTGACATGTCATTACCTCATCATCCATACACATTCTTTTGCAATCATCTGGATTATAACATTTTACTTTTTGTTTTTTACAGTATGTCCTAGAATGATTATCACTTGTATCAGTTGAAAAATCTGGTACTAAAGTTATTTTAGGTGTTTTGTTATATGTGAGTCCTATTATACTTAAGATAAAAAATATAATTATAAATACAGAAATAAAAATTAATATCCAAAACATTTTTATTAATTAAAAATATTTTATAAAATAATTAATAAATGTCGGTAATAACAAATATAATACTAATTATACTAATAGTGATATTTGCAATATTAACAGGTTATGTAATATATAAATTTATAATAGAAAAATATATATTATCTGCTTTTTGTTTAATTAATACAAATAAATGCATAAAAATAGAGTATTATGTAGTTGATAATTCTGCTTTTATTAACATTCCACCTACTGGTTATTGGATATGGTATAATGATGGTAAAATATATACATATGGACAAGTTGTAGATCAGAATACATGTGATGCAAACTATTCACAAGTATATGTAACTGATATCACAACAAAATCACCTCAATTATTAGGATATCAATGTGTCAGAAAATTTGACGAGGTTTTAGATTTTTATAGTTCAAAAAGCAAGAAAAAGTTTATGTATTTAAAGAATAATAATCCTTTAAAAATTCCTGATATGTTTGATATTTTAAATCAGTTTGAAAAGAAAGGAATCCTTAATTTAAATTATAAAAATTAAACAAGTTCCAAATATAAAAAATTTTATTATATAAAAATTTATTATATAATAAATGAATTTTTCTATTTCAGATATAAGTACAGAAAATAGTGTAGATACCTCTTTATTTATACAAAATAATGTTATAACTACACCTCAACCACAATCTTTTTTACCTCAAATTTCAAATGTTAATAATCAAATTACTCTAACAAGTGCTACATCATTTGAAGGAATTTTAATTCAATCTATAGGAGGTGGTGGTGGAAATTTACAGGAAAATAAAAAATTACAATTAAAAAGTAATTTATTTGGACAATTTGGAGGTCAACTAAATTTTCCTTTACCATTTCCATCAATTACTTCTTCTATAGGAACAGTTAAAATTAATAATGGTACAGTTGCTTTTGGATATTCTAGAGTTGCAGTAAGTAATGTTTTTGGAGAATTAACACCTATGACATTTGGTATAGTTGCAGATAAAAATGGCGAATTATATGAAATAATTGACAATAATTATAAAAAAATTGTTTCAACTTATTGGTCTTCAGGGGATTTTTTTTCAATAAAATTAAATGCATCTACACAAACTTTTACAGCTTATAAAAATAGAAAAGCAATAGCAAATAGTAAATTATTTGTAAATGGACTTTTTTATTTTAATATAGGTCTTGTTCCAGTTCCAAATATAGTTGAAAATTTTTCAGAAATTTTAAAAGCAGAACCTGATAATCCAAATGGTACAGACATAAGTTACACATGTACTGGTGATCAAAATATTCCAGATGGTACAACTACTGGTCAATATAGTATATGGATAGAAGATGAAACTACTCAATCTGGTTCGTGGCAAATTGAAGGGAACGAAAATATCCGATTAGGTAAAAATTCTGGTGGAGCAAATCAAGGTGGTGGTGCTATAGCTTTAGGTTTAGATTCTGGAATTACTCAAGGAGATAATTCTATAGCTTTAGGAAATCAAGCTGGAAAAGGAAAACAATCGACTAATTCAATTGCTATTGGAACTCAAGCTGGTATGGATGCTCAAAAATTCAATTCTATTGCAATAGGAAATAATGCCGCATCTAATTTGCAACAAGAAGATTCAGTGGCAATTGGAACAAGTGCAGGAAACAATAATCAGGGTATGTGTGCTGTATCAGTTGGTGCTGGGTCAGGAAGTCTTAATCAAGGTCAACGAGCAATTGCAATGGGATACAATGCCGGAAATTCGAATCAAAAATCGGACGCAATTGCTATTGGATGTAATGCAGGGAATAATAATCAAGGTTCTAGAGCAATTGCTATAGGAAGTTTTATGAATCCGATAGACAATCAACCGGAAAGTTCTATTGTTATTGGTAGTGGATTAGATATAAATACTGCAAATGAACAAATAAATTCTCAAACTGTTTTATTAGGTAATGATATTAGTAATAAAGTAACTGAAGGTACAGATGTTTGGCAAAATGTTAATACTTCAGCTACTGTTATAGGTACTAATATGGCAATAATAGGAGGAGTGGTGTCTACTACAGGAATTGGTGCAGTAGCCGGAGTTCCACTGATAGCAATTGGGTCAGGAATTGCAGCTGCAGCTGGAATAAGTGCAACTGCTTGTGGAACTGTTCAAGCAATAAACGGTGATTTTTCAACTGCTATGGGAAATTTCTTAATAACATGGAATGATTTTTGTACTATTTTTGGTAACAATTCATCTTCCGGAAATAGTAATCCAAGTGCTATTCCTGAACCTGAAATACCTTCTACGAATGAATTAGATACCAAATTAAACATGTTGAGAGGTCCTGAACAAAATGTTTGGGGTTCTTTAACAATTGGAAATTACTCAGGTATAGAAGATCCTGCAGATATACAATCTCAATCTTCTCAGGGTAATAGTGCAATTATAATTGGAAATTTTTCCGGTAGTAAAAATCAGGGAGCCTATGCAACATCTATTGGATATAAATCTGCAACGGAAAATCAAGGTATAGGTAGTATTGGTATAGGATTTAAATCAGCTTGTATGAATCAGAATGAAAATTCTATTGCAATAGGAACTTTTGCAGGAATGAATATGCAAGGTTCTTATTCAATAGCTTTGGGATTTGAAGCTGGGTATGATAATCAATCTAAAAATTCTATAATATTAAATGCATCAGGATCAAAACTTGATGCATCTAATCCAGGGTTTTTTGTTGACCCAATTAGGTCTGGAACAGGAACAAATTTTTTATTTTATAACGAAGAAACAAAAGAAATTATATATTCATCCGAACCTTTAATTGTAGGTCCTACAGGTGCTCAAGGACCTACAGGTGCTCAAGGACCTGAAGGTCCTACTGGTCCAGAGGGAGATGTGACACAAGCTGTAGAAGAGGCAAATGCTGCAACAGAAGAAGCCACCGCTGCGGCTGATCAAGCTATTGCGGCGGCCGGAGAAGCAGCCGCCGCGGCTGAATACGCTAGCGCTTCCGGTGATACTGCTTTAGCAGCATCGGTAACAGCTCTTGATGCCGCAGCAGTCGCATTAGCGTCACAAGGTCCTGAAGGACCTGCAGGACCTGCAGGACCAAAAGGTGATACAGGTGATAAAGGAGAAAAGGGTGATAAAGGGGATAAAGGTGATACTGGAGAAAAAGGTGCGCCAGGAGCACCGGGTGCAGCAGGACCACAAGGACCCACAGGAGCTAGTGGTGCTCCCGGAGAAGCAGGACCTACAGGATCACAAGGGCCTACAGGATCACAAGGGCCTACAGGATCACAAGGTTTACAAGGGCCTACAGGATCACAAGGTTTACAAGGGCCTACAGGATCACAAGGTTTACAAGGGCCTACAGGATCGCAAGGTACTCAAGGACCTACTGGGTCAGATTTTTGGGTTAAAGATATCGATTCCAATATTTTTTACCCCAATATAACATCTTATATTACTCCAAATGGACCAACTGGTACTATAAATAATTCTGTTATTATAGATAATAATTTAGTAGTACTTGGAAAATGTTATGCAAATAAATTTTATGCAACATCAGATTATAGAATTAAAATTAACCAAGAAGAAATAGATTTGGATAAATATAATATAGATAATATAATTCCTAAAATTTATGATAATACTTTAACTAACGAAAAAGATATGGGATTTATCGCACATGAATTACAAGAAATTTATCCATTTTTAGTTAAAGGAAAGAAAGACGATGAAGAATATCAAAGTGTTAATTATATACCTTTAATAAGTTTATTGGTAAAAGAAGTTCAGGAACAAAAGAAAACTATAAATAAATTAAATGACAGAATTGAAAAGCTTGAAAAAAATATTATTTTTTTGGTTTGAAACTATTTTAAAATGTAAAATATTTTAAAATATATTTACGACACAACCTGACTTATATCATTTTGGCAAAATTTCCATCTATATACATCCTTATTATTTATTCTTAACTTTATTCTACAAATGTTGAAATAAAACTCCTGTGAATAGAAAGATTTTTCGATTACAGTTCTATCTATCTTCGAATCATCTTTGATATATTTAAGATATTGATTGAAAGTGCTGGAAGTTACAATATTTTTTATACTTTCAAAATCATAAGTTCTTTCATCTATAATTGACTCGCAAATATGTTTCTTAATTAAGTTTATGATAGGCTTACCAAGTTCGCACATTTCAATAAAATAATCGTCCACATTTTCGTAATTATTAGCATAAATTCCATGCTTATTCCACTCAATTTTCTTTAATTCTTCTTCTACAATAGGATGACAACTATATTTATGATTATTATTTTCAATGTAATTGGCAAAATTTGTATATTTTAAACCTATATTTATATTTGTATCAACATCATTTAATTTTTTAAAATTTTTAGTTTGGTTTTTTGCATTTTTATATTTTTTAAATTTTGTTTCAGGCCATAGTCCATGAATTCCAATGCTTTCTTTCATATCTTCTTTATCATTGGAATAATAGCAAACAATAGATAAAATACCACACATATTTATATCGCAATTTGTAGAAGAAAAATATGATTTATCAATTATAAAACTGCTATTTTCTTTATTGATAACATCATAACTATTTACCTGTAATTGATTTATAGCGTTGGATAAGCTATTTTGTATAGTAATAATTTCATTTTGTAAATATGTAATTTTTTCATCGTGAGATATAGTTTCTTTTATTATATCATCGATCTCTCTAAGTTGTGTAGAGTATTTAATTTCTTTTTTTTCTTTAACCTTGTCTTCTATATTTCTTTCTTCTTTATCTTCAATCACAATTTGTTCTTGAACTGTTTCTAGTTCTTTTTGAAGTTTCTTTTTTTCTTCAACTTTTTTCTTTCTCTCTTCAACTTTATTTTTTTCTATTTTTTCTTTCTTTTCAATTTCAGTTCGAGCTTTTTCAGATTGTAAAAGATTTTTATCATAATTTTTTTTATTAAGATAATCTTTAATTATAGGTTCTTTTAAAACTGTTTCTTGAATTTCTGGATTATAAGAAAGTATTAATTCTATAATCTCGTCATCAACTTCTGCTAATATCAAATATGTTAAACAATTATCTCCATTAACATTTTTAAAGTTGATAGCTTCTATAATTTCTTTTTCGTCACTATTGGAAATATATTTTTT
>JACCDO010424912.1_pt1 | contig 17441 bp, 16 predicted proteins | sample 7446101 | NCBI WGS metagenome assembly JACCDO01 (sample SAMN15323440, study PRJNA562643) | freshwater metagenome | isolation source: river surface water | place: USA:Blue River Watershed | collected 2017-08-16 | reverse complement strand
GTATATACAAGCAGTCCCACCAAAGCCCACCCTGTATGTGTTTAACTCCGCCGCAAATAAGTTTGAACCGATTTATTATATGAAGGTCGCCGATGCGACAACGAGAGATCTAAGTAATATAGATAAACGTATGAACTATCCTGCAATTGAAGGGCAGGATAGACGCCTCAGGTATCTTCTGGCAGAACTTCTTGAAATTCCTAATCATGAGTATATTTACTTTCGCAATTCATATGGAACTACGTTTGCCGAAGCGGGCGTGCCTCTTGGGTCAGATGGGAAGCCAGAGTTCTGGTATATGAATACATCGCAGGAGTTTGTGAAGGCGTGAACTAACTAATAAAACCAGCCATGGTAGCGTCTGCGCCACCAGGGACGACGGGGACCCCACCAAGGGCCAGGTCCGTGCCAAAAGCCAGGGCCATAAACAATGTACTCAACGAATCCCTCTTTTTTCATAACCAAACGCCCATCAAGACTCAGAACGAGGAAGAGCACGAATAGCGCAATAATAGCAGTGACTGTACACAACATTTTCTATACTGTCTGTATAAAAATATACAGTATTATCAACATCCTTATCTATATTTCCCTTCTATTTTTCCACAGGAAAGTATTTTATAGAGAAGCTGTTCATATTTCTAGTCCCCATACTTTGATTACAGCTTGCGCATATAGGGCGAAGATTATCTAGTGTGGTAGGGCCACCATGATGTTCAGGAATCACATGTCCAGCTTGAAACTCATTCTGTCTAATATTTTTTCTTCTACAGCAGTAACAATTACCCTCCCCTTTTTCTTTTCCAATATATGTATCCCATACAGAACATTTTAAAGACGCAGGAATAGTTTCCTTCTTCTTACTGATAGGAGTTATAGGAGGAGGAGAATGTTTATCAATTAGAATATAGAATGTATCTGTAAATGCTTGGAAACTATTTATGAATGCTTTAGATTGAGGTCCATTATTTAGCGTTGAATGATTATGATCATCATTCTCAAGTGATTCTTTAGCAAACTCTAGAAGAAATGCGTCTGTTTCTGTAATAGCGCGTACACTTGGAGCTGATTTTCTCCATAAATAGATAAGTCCAAGTAGGAAAGACAGATACATAGAAGATTTCATATTCTCAAGTGGGCGGAATTTATGTAGAAGTTTTTCTAAGCGTTGATGGGCCTCCTTGAAGTTTGCCCCCGTTAGAGCAATATCTTTTTCAATATTGACACGAGCTGCAATAGAAGATTGTATGACATCTTTTAATTCATCTTTTAGACATGCATTAAAGAGCCGATATATGTCCCAAAGCCAGTTGTTGCGCCCTGATTTCAGAAATGTACTTACTTTATCGGCAAGTTGGCGATCCAGTGAGTTTTCTACAACATATTCACAATACGAGAACCTCTCATTTTTATAAGAGTCGCATTGACTAATACTTGTTCCATTCTGCCACCTCATGAATATTTGTTTACGTTGATTAAAGGTTAGTTTTGTTTTAATTTGTGAAAGTGTTAGTTCATATTTGTTAAATCGCTTCACTTCGGCTAAATTCATGAGGCGGTGTATTTTTGGATTATTTTTATTCTTACTTGCGCGTTTTTTATTCTGTTCATCACAGTATGCTTGCATCGCATCTCGTGTTTTTTCATTATTGTAATATATATGTTCCTCTCCAATATCCTTCTCAATTCGCCAAGAGAATGGAGATTTCTGCGTAGGTTCTTGTTCAATATATTCTTTAATAGTTGTTAGACGGTTTTGACCATCAATACATTCGTACTCTTCATCTTCATCAAACATATATAGGAGGAAAATTGGCATAGGGCAGTTTGTCATAATTGTGTCAATAAGACTGCTCTTTTGTTCGTCATTCCACACGAGGCTACGTTGATATGCTGGACGACGGTTCATAGTATTATCACTACTTAGAAGTTCACTATAAACAGACACGATTGCCTTTTGTGTATTTGTTGGTTGACAATTAAAGTTGATTTCATCCGTCATTTTGTTATGAAGTTGTTTTAGAGGTAAACACACATACTTCTCGTGTCAATTTTTTGGGAACGAGTAATTGTTCCATTATAATGTTTTTTAATAAGTATAACAAGTAATAGATATGCCAGCGATAGCCTCGCTAGCTGGGGCATTTGGATACGGACGAGCACAACCACCAGCACAGTCCAATTCCGGTATAATTACAAATGGGTTAATACTACAACTTGATGCGTCTAATCCGACGTCGTATCCAGGGTCTGGAACAACATGGTTTGATATAACATCCACAAACAATGGTGCTTTGACAAATGGACCTACATTTACGAATACAGCTCCAAAGTATTTTACATTTAATGGTACAAATCAGTATGTGAATATAGCAGACACCGCTGCGATACGGCCGTCTATAGGAGGCGCCATTACAGCAATCATTTGGGCCTATGTAACGAGTTATCAAGCCAATGATGGTCTTGTGAGTAAGCAGTTTGGTTCACCATCCTATGACGGATATAGTATGGTATTTAATACAAACAATAGAATGCAGTTAAATATGAATGGGCAGACTGTAAATGGAATATATATTAGCGCGAATACAAATGTGTTTTCATTAAATACGTGGACGATGTTTTCATGTGTCGTACGGTTTGGCGGTGGGTCGGCAAATCCCAGCAGAGTGTATGTGAATACGACAGAAGTAATTTCAGCCGCAAATGGCGAGTCTGGAATTCCATCCAATACAGCACCTTTACAGTTAATGAATGGAATTCAGGAAGGAAGTCAGTATCCAGCGTGTCAGTCTGGCTCGTTTTATTATTATAATCGCGCATTGTCGGCAGCAGAAATACAGACGATGTTTACAGCAACTCGTGATCGTTATGGGGTATAAAGTATACTATAGAGTTCATGTAGAATGTCTGATTCAGAGTATGATATGTCTTTGTCCGTCCGTTTGTCCTGTATTGTATATACATTACAGGGCAAATCTGTAAAAGAAAATAAGTATATTGATATTTTTTTGATTTGGTTGGCGTATGTTTGTAAATATGCTAAATTGAATCCAATTGATTGTATTCAGATTATTATTGATGAGAACACCTATGCTGAAGTAATGAAAGACAATATAATTCTACAAATTATTCTATCATCACTTCGTTGCGAAGTTCAGTTTATTAAAGTTTTACAGCCGAAAACGCATGGTGAAGGTATGATGAATAAGTATAAGTATACACGTAGTCAACAGGATGTATTCATGTATTGTGATATAGATGTATTATTTCAGAAACCAATACGGATATTATTACAAGGATTGGAGGAGAATACAGTAGTTGTACATAATGAAGGATGTATTCAAAATAAAAATTATGGTGGGGCATTTACAAGTGAAGAAATACAGCAGTTGGGTGAAAACTTTCCAGGATTTAGTGCTGGTAAATTTATTATCTATGGGCAAGAGTTACATTCAAAGTTCTTCGCATTGATGAATACACTTGGAGCGAGTTATCCTGTGGATTCGTATTATTGTTTAGAGCAGCCTATTTTCAATTTAGGCATCTATAAATATCAGTTAATGAATACAATTCATATAAATGATATGAATATCGCTCCGCCATTTGTTTGTACAAACATATCTGATAAAATTCCAGAGGAATGTGTTTTACTTGATTATATGGGGCAACCAGGAGATGGAGAACTTCATTTTCAAAAGATACTATCAATATTAATACACGACTTTTTATCTAAAAAATAAAGATCATGTATTTATGTATAACCTTACGCAAGCCCAGCAACGAACCCCTCAACATCCGCCACGCGCGACTGGCTCGTGTCAGCTCCATAATTAATGTATTTCATGAGAGGCACGGCGCTCCGCGCCTCACCGTAGAGCCATTCATTCTGATAGCGCTCAAGGCTCTGGAGGTATTCAAGGGGAATATTCTCTTCACCTTTGCGTCCACGGATATGGATGCGCTCATCGCAAACTTCAGGGGGCGTACAGACATGGATGATTCCCTTGAGTGGGTATGAGTTATCTTTGGCGAACTCATACCACATCTTATAAAGATCCCATTCCAGGAGACCCATTTTTCCCGTATCGTACATCATTTTGGCAAAGACATTATAGTCCGTGTCGAGGCACCGCTCGGTGACGAAGACATTGTGTGCCGCCAGAGATGGGTCCTCAATACAAGCAGCTTGCCAGGACCGTACTGCGTTCTGGATGTTGCGTGCCCGCGATAGGATGGCACAATTCTGGAAGGTATACGCATACTTTGTAGTATCCTTGTAGAAGAGTTCAAGGAGATTTTCACCGCCTTCGTTCTTGAGCCCCTGCCAGACGCCGACGGGCTCATCCACAAAGTGCCACTCAGGGTGCTCGCGTTTAAGGAAGTCGATGAGCGTGGACTTTCCAGCGCCGATATCGCCCTCAATCGTGATAAGGATAGGCTTTGCCATGTCTATACTTTACCGATTCATACTTTTCAGCGCAAGTCAGCCGCCGTCAATTTTTAGCCAAGTAGTGTATTGTTCTTACATTAAGCAGCTGGTAGTCTTTGTATAACGATTCCAAATGTACTGAATAGCCACGAATGTATTTGATGTTCTTGTTTTTCAAAATACTCATGTAATATTCCTGCGTCTAAATTTTCCAACTCAGTGAGATGATCCGCATCAATTTCCTTTTCCCAGTCGCATTGAGGCTTATGCTTCATAAACTTAGCTTGGCTATATTGATTACACTGTATAACTATTCCTGCTCTTGCAAGATCATGGCAAAAGATTACATCTTCACCTGCGCCATGAAATAGCTCTTCCCTTAGTGGAAATTGGAGCGCAATAATTTTTTTGACTATATAATATGCCCCAGAAATGTACATTAGACGGCTAACTGACAAGGGTGCTTTATATGTGTATGGTAGCAACGATTTTACAGAGTATTTGGATGCCATTCCCTGTGGATATAAGGTATAGTCACGAAAGCGCGTGTTGTGAATTGTATGTATAGGAGTTATACATACATCAAATGAATTGCCAAATGTTAGGAAACCAGCATACCATCCTTTGACAATTGTTACATAATCATGCAAAAGAACAATGTTCTCATACTTTGCAGATTGACAAATCATATTTTTCTTCCGAGTAATCCATCCCTGTTTAATAGATTCATCAAATGGAATAACACGCACATCATTTCCTGAACACGAGGATTGACCAACAATAATGATTTCATAGTTTGGAATAGCCTCATCACGAATCGTGTTGATTGTTTGCTGGATAAGATGGTCGGCACCCCCTGCTGTAATAATTCCAAATGTAAATTCCATCTAGAAATTATATTTGAAATTCTTTAAATTATGATTTAAGGAATCGTATAATCTGAACAAATCGCCGAAGAAATCTCTGGAGTAGAAATTTCACCCGCATTTTCTGGCATCATAAAGACTGAATTTTGTAAGAGTGGTTTACCTGGAAATACAATACAGTCATTGTGTGTAGTAAGAACATAATCTTCTGTTGTATGCCAAAATACTCGCAAGTTTATACCGTATGAGTTGCGGATATGCAATAATTGTTCATATGCCTCTTTATTCTTAGCATGTAACCATAAATATGGAGTACATAATTCTTCGGTGGAAATAGATTCAGAGGGCGTGTCGTGTCCTAAGAAGAATTTGCCGTCAATGTACCAAATATCACATTCACTATAGAGTCCCATTTTTGCTCTAGACAAAAGTGTCTCCTTGTTATTTTCGTTTCTACTAGATGGACCACTCGTTAGACCACGATGTGCAATAAACATTGGTGTATGAAAACAGTGTATATTCTTAACAAAAGGATCCGTCATACGATATGTACCATTTCCAATCCACCAGTGTTTCGGTACAAATGTTGCAATATGTGACTCTGACCAATGTGATATTGTAGATTGAATATGATGAATGGATTCTTGGCTTGGTGTGCTTGTCCAGCGAAATAGTGTTGCGTGACAAATGTCGTTTATATATGGGGGCGAATATTCTATTCCACATTGATTCAGAGTGTCATGGAGTTGATTACGTGCATTCATGAGAGCCCCTAACTGTATTGAGTCAGCTGGAAATCCGCGAAGAGCTATTCCAGTAGGTGTTGTGATGAGTCCGCGAAAATGAATCTCAATACCTGATAATTGTTCCAGATATAATTGAAGATGTTTTTTTACCTCGGCCGTGAGGTTTACAGTAGGAGGAATATCAGAAAACGCAGAGAGTTGATGAAATGTAAAATGTAGACGGCCTTGTGTAGAGGATGGTTCTACAGTATATCCAATACCATCCTTTAACAGTGGCTGTAACCACGATTGAAGACGTTGCCATGTAAGTGGCTGTAATTTCCAAGAATCGTACGAGTATATAGCAAGACAGGACCGTTTATCATTCTGTAGTAAGTCTGAATTATATGTCCATTTTTCAGGATGATCTATCCATTTCATGTTCATTTCAGAATATACTGTATCAAGTTCCTCAATTCTATAGGGGCGCATCTTACTCATTTCCTGGAAAGTACTGTAAAAAGTGCTCTAAATCCTCTGGAACTCCAAGACCCCAGAGTTTTTTACAGTCAAATGTGCGAACACGACCCTTATTTTTCAGTGCATATGAATACACGGGGCACACGTAGAATTCATTATTTACCCTGTCATTGTTTGAAATCATTTCCTCCGCATACTTGACAAAGTCTGAGCCTCGTTTCCAGCCATAAATTCCAGTCGTTGCCAAATTGCTAATGTATTTCTTTTCAGCGACTTCTGTAACATGGCCATTAGAATCAACTTTCGCGTATGACCATTTAATGTCAGACGTATTTGGTTGGTAAAATGTACTAATACAGCCGTCGTAATATGGATTGAGCAATGTACGATAAAATTCATTACAATTCCAGTCCAAGAACTGATCAGAATTTATTGTGATAAGCGGATCATTATTATTTATATGTCCTTTTGTTAATAAAACAGTACACGCGGGACCTTCTGTAACTTGTTTAACGGTGGTTATTGTATACTCAATGTTCATTTTTGTACAAATTGTATCAAGACTATATTGTTTTAGATGTTCTTCTTGAGCGATAAAATGAAATCTAGCTTTAACAAGTGGATGTATAACAACGGAACCATATTTTTCAGGTGTAGGTAATATATTTTCAATTACCCATTGTATCATAGGTTTGCCAAATACAGGGATAAATGGTTTGGGGATTGTGTACCCTTTTTTAGAGAAACGAGAGCCGTGTCCTGCCATTGGTATGACAATATTTACACATTGTTGTAAAGAGAGGTGGCGAGGAATCATAAGAGATTGGATCGTTGATTGAATATGCTCCAATGTTACGTCTGTAGGATCAACAATAGGAAGTACATGAGCACCTGTGCCAAATGCGGCAGTTCTTCCAAAGAGGCTATCTTCCAATATTAAACAATTACTCGGAATAAGTGAATATTTAGTAAATGTATATTCATAAATTTCACTAGATGGTTTTGGGTGTTTGATATGTTCATTTGTAATTATACCATCAAATGCGGTATAGATTCCGAGTTTTTTCAAGACCATATCAGTTGTTTTTTGGATGCTATTTGTTACACAAAAGAGTTTGTATGATTTTTTCAGTGTAGTAAGTATTTCTTGTAGCCGAGACGACTCGGTTTCCATAGTTTCAATATAGTTCCATGTGAGTGTTTGTTTGAGGGTTTCAATATCATGTGTTTGATTCTCTGAAATAATCGTATGCTCAACTAAATATGCGAGTTTCTGTTTTGTAGATAGACCGTTTAAGTGCTGATCATGAAAATCCACTGTTAATTTGGATTCGGGCGAGATGCGTGCAACAGCTTCTAGAAAGACGCGTCTGTGTAAGGGTGCGCCGTCAAATAATACCCCATCTAGATCAAATAAAATATTTTGAATCATCTAGGTGTTTACATGAATATATTTTTGACGTTTAAACGCTACATGAAAAAAACATCGCAGAATTGTCTTTCGTAGTTGTGAAGATTGTTGTACCAGTTGTATAGCATATGAATCGCAAATCCATTGTCTACAAATACATGGTTGAGAGAATTAGTATTCGCATATTTATTTAGAGGAACTTCATCAAAGCTATCAACAAATAGTGACTGATCTTGAATAATTTTTTTGTACGTGTCGGTGCGTATACAAAATATACTATCACATAGGTATGGGGCAGTATCGTCTAAAATAAGACCGCGTGGCATTGACTTGAAAAATGAATCTTTATTATTAAGAATACACTTGTTGAGATAATCAATTGCTTCCATATTCATTCTGATTGGATGTACACCTTTATAGTGATGGGGAAGTCTCCACACTTCTTTAAAATATGAATCGGCATCCCATTTAGATGCGGAAAGTGTATATTCATTTAGGTGTGAATATGTCGCCCCATCTCTATTATAAAATGTCGTAGTGAGATACATTTTTTCAAGCGTTTCGCGCTCGTCATTTGATAGAAACTCTTTTGCAAAATATTCTACACCAGGAATTCCAGAGGAGAGAACTGGGCCAAGTGTGAGATGGGGACCTGTATTGAGAATATCAAGAGAATCAATCATATAGTCCAGTGTTTGTGGAAGTAAAAATATATCATTATCACACTTCATAAGAAATGGAATTGAATGCTTTTCTGCGAATTCAACCGCTGCGTTACATTTTACCATATAATTATTATGGGGATGTACATTTGCGATTAAATAGTTCATGCTAACCTGATCAAGTTCATGTTTATAAAACTCTTGATCATTTGAGTGTGTTAATACAAACAATGTAAACAATTCTTTGCGCTTAGACATATTTAACATTCTTACGAAATGTCTAAACGTAAAATGTCTAGAATCGCTTGTTAAATAATAGATAAGGAGCTTCATATGGGTATAGTAATATATACGGGTTTAAATGGACGATTAAAATATCACACAATCTTCGGAGCCAACTTTACAGGCTTAAAAGAAAAAAATCTGGATATCTAGAATCCATGTCCTTATTTACACAGATCTTAAAAAGGTATGAAAGTGTTGATACCTCGTATGGAACTGATAAAAATACTTCACATAGTTATGGTGATACGTATAATACACTATTTAAACCCTATAGAGATACCGCATCTTCTATTTTAGAAATTGGATTTGATGGGGGACATTCATTGCTTGCGTACTATGAGTATTTTAATAATGCTAATATATATGGTATTGATATTCGTGATAATTGTCGTGTTCCTATTCATAGTGTAGATAGATTTCATTTACATTTTGGCGATGCGACTCTTCCAGAGAATGTTAATGTATTTAATACAAAATTTGATATAATTATAGAAGATGCGTCACATCTTCCTGAACATCAGATTCAACATTTTAAAGATTTTTCACCCCTTGTAAAATCAGGAGGACTGTATATTATAGAAGATGTATATGAGGGATTTTATAAGAATATATGCGATACTTTAAAACCCATTGCAGAACAAAATAAGTTTACAATGGAAGTTATTGATTTACGACACAAAAAGAAGCGAAATGATGATATTCTGATCGTATTTCGTGCGATGTAATATAAAGACTTATCACTCAGTTTACATATATGAAAGTCGCATTACTATTATTTGGTCAGCCGCGCGCATTACATAATACAGATGTATATATGTCTCATAAAAAATTTATTTTAGATCGGTATGATACTGATGTATATTGTCATATGTGGTATAATGAGAATGAAACCAATTATACAGTATCATCATGGGTTCCAAATAAATACAGCACGACTGTTACAAAGGGAAGTGATGCTATAATTGAGAAATTATATTCTCCTAAAAAAATGATTGTTGAACCGTCTAAGGGGTTTACTATTTCGGATGCCAATTATGCGAAACTATGTGCCAAATTTGGAAAACATCGTTGTAATGAGCGTGATATGAATAATATACTATCACAGGTATATAGTATTCAAAGTGTAACGAAACTTGTTGAAGATAGTAAAGATCAATATGAGTTTATTATTTTAGCAAGATACGATGTTATATTGGATACATTTATTAAATTGGAAGAATTAGAAAATTATTTTTATACCATTAGTGATACACCCTATTTTAAAGGGTATGGGCATTTTAATGATATATTTAATATTTACACTCCTAAATATAGTAGTACCCAATATACATTTGATAATATTGAAAAAATAATAGAAACCAAACTTGATACTATGTGGGGGCCTACACCCGAATGTTTTAAATTTATGAATTATTTACTATATTATCCCATTGATACTATAAAGCCTCTTATGATTACAGAGCATAAAAATCAGTAGTGAATGAACTGATTCGTCGGTTTAAATATAAAGGGAATCTATGTGTAGATGTCTCCACTAACTGTCCTCATCACAACCAGTGGTACTGGTTCACGATTAGGAACTAAGACACGGTATACAAATAAATCCTTGGTAAAGCTTGGGGATAAGTATGCTATTTGTCATATTATTGAACAGTACCCAGTAGATACTGAATTTGTAATTACACTTGGATATTATGGGAATCTTGTGCGTGAGTTTCTGAGTATTGCGTATCCTATGCGCACGTTTCTATATATACCTGTGGACCTATTTGAAGGACCTGGTTCAAGTCTTGGATATTCTATGTTACAAGCACAAAATGTTCTTCAAAAGCCATTTATTTTTCATTGTTGTGATACCATATTTAAGAATATTCAGATACATCCGCATATAGAGAATAAGAATACTGTATATGTAGCGAAACGTGCTGACTCTACATCGTATACAAGTATAACCGCATCAGATAAGGATGTTATATCATTTCATCCAAAAGGATATTCCAGCTCGGATTATATATATACTGGTGTGTGTTATATATATGATTATATGGAATTTTGGAAAGCGTTGGAAGCTGAGTATACAGAAAATCCAGCAGATCAAACTCTTAATGATGTGCGTGCTATGCAGGTAATGTGTAATAACTCTATATCATTTATTTATGAGGTTGTAGATGAATATTATGATACGGGTAATCAAACTAGTTTTCAGGAGGCCGCCTCGTCTGATGCGTTTAGACAATCACATGACATTCTTGAGAAGGATGAAGAATCGTTATGTTTTATGGAGAATACAGTGATTAAATTCTTTCACGATAGAGGTACGAATACGAAACGTGTTATTCGTGGAAAACATTTATATCCACTCTCGCCGAGAATTACAAATAATACGGACCATTTCATGTGTATGGATCGCGTTGAAGGGGAGTTATTATCAGAGGTACAGGAGCACGGGACTATACTCTCATTATTAGAATGGTCCTATAAAAACTTATGGATTCATCAACAAACTGACTCTAAGTATATAGCATGCTGTGAGCGTTTTTATAAGGGGAAAACGCTAGAGCGAATTTCAAAAATACCCTTTTTGAATAATGAAGCTACAACTGTAAATGGTATTACTACTGGGACAATTTATGATGTGCTTGATAGACTTGATTTTACGTCACTCTATACAGATACATTTTACAATTTTCATGGGGATTATATTCTTGATAATATTATACGCACAGGATCGCAATTTATTCTGTTGGATTGGCGTCAAGAGTTTGATACAGAACTCTATTTTGGGGATAGATATTATGATTTAGCAAAACTTCGCCATAATATTATATTCAATCATAAGAATATTACGAATAAATTATATAGCGTTGAGTATACAAATTCATCCACTGTATACGTTGATTTGAAATGTAACTATAGTCTAATAAATCAGTTGGATGAATATAAGGAGTTTGTTAACGGACACAATCTAGATTGGAAACGAATCAAGATTCTGACAGCAATTATATGGCTAAATATGGCACCATTATATACGGGTAGTTTACGTGAATTTTTATTCTACTTTGGGAAAATGAATCTTCATTTGGCATTAGAGCCTACACGGCCATAATTATCTTGAAGACGGACAACATCCCAGAGTTCATTTGTAGACGTTTCAGTATAGAGACAGTCTTCTACTGCTTCCATACGGTGAACCGTGTACGGGTCAATTGTAATTGTATCACCTGTGGTATAGAGTTTTGATGACATAGTTTCAAGGCTTGACCCCACAGATATTTTAAGAGTACCTGTAACAACCAAAATTGTTTCTTTCTTGAGTTCATGGTATTGAATGCTACAAGAATGACCTTGTTTCATAAAGAGCTTTTTGACGACATATTTATCATTACATTCTACGAGTTCTTCATATCCCCATGGCTTTTCAACTTTAGTAAAAAGGAACGAATCAGAGATTGTAACATTTTTTGACTCAAGATTTACTTGTGTAAGACCACTATTACGAACAAGATTAATTGCGTACGCAGTATTACGAACACCGTTTGTTTTCTTGTCGTTAATTAATACACGATCGCCATTAGGAAGACCCATGATAAGATGATCGTATACAATCCCTGCAACACGAAGTTGTGCTTCAGTTTGGACCCGTGTAGATTCTTTACGACCGGTTGTGAGAACAATCGTATAATTATGTTTATCCCAAGAACGAATTGTTTCGCGAACATTTTGTAACCAAATTCCTTCGGTTAAATTATCTTGAATATTCCCCGTATGGCGTAAAAGGGTACCATCAATATCACAGAATACTGTTTTTGGAGCACTCATTATATGGGTACTCCAAACTCTATCTTTAGGTAAAATTTTACATCAAATTAAATATCAAATAACACGCCTTTAAAGTGTGAAAGATGTAATTCACGTTTGTAATTTTCAGCACCACCCAATAATATACATGTGTTTTCATTACTTTTATCCACAATGTCTTTGAATGAAAAGCACTCTAGATTGTATCCATAAAAGTATTTTCCAATCTTATTTGGAGAATTATCAATAAATCCCTTTATATTTTTATAGTTGAGACCATAAATGAAAAGGGGAACAGTGTGCATTGATGCTGGCCATAAATAGAATGTTTTATGTTTATTTTGTTCCATAAATAAGTTGATATGATGTACACGATTGTTAATACGTGCGATATAGCTTTCTATATCATGTAATGTTTTATTATTATGTTGTTGGGGTTTAATTACGATATCTGTTGCTCTTATAAATTCAAAACAGATTGTATGATTTTCAAAGTATTCTTTTCTATGTAACTTAAATCCATACAAGTTAAATAGAGTTTCAATATCATCATTTTTACAATAAAATGTATGTTCAGTAGTGAGATTAATATGTACATCATTTTTGATAGCATATTCCATATTTGGATGATTAATATAGACGTGTTTTATGGAAAGGCTCTTATTCAGAAGTGTAAGAATATCAAGAGGTGAATAAAAGTGTTCAAATACGCTTGACATAACGAGTGTATTCGCATCAATCTTTGCAAGATTTACATTTTCAACATAATCTGGTATAATCGTAAGACCCTCTGTATTTCCTGTAAATGAGGGATCAATAATTGTAACACCCAATGTATTTTGTTTTTCAATTAAAAGGCGTGATAAGTAATCATGACATGCCCCAACTTCTATAACATTTGTAATATTTTTATTTACAATGATAAAGTCTGCGAAATAGTTGTGCATAGCATGCTTAACAATTCCAAAGTTATCAATGTGGTTTAATGCGTAGACTCGTTCTATGTCGCCTAGGTATTTTGTTTGACATGTATCACATGCTTTACAGTATTGTAAGTTATAGGGTAAGAAAAATCCATTGCTTGGAGTTTTAAAGAGCGAATAACATATAGGTGTTTCTTTATCAGTATCATATAATTGTGTAATATTAGTTGATGAACAAAATATACATTTTGTACGTGTTGTATAAATCATATGAAGCTCCATTAACCGTTTTTGAATAGCTTTTGATATTTCTTCATCAATATACGGGTACCGTTTTTTGATTGTGAGAAAATCAGGATGTGTAAAACAGTAATGACCACAAATACGAATGAGGGTTTCTTTATTTTCTTCTGGAACAAAGCTTGAAGACACCCATTTTTTCCACTTTTCAGATTCTAGACAAATGCGAAAAAGTGTTTCAAACTCATCAGGTGAAGTACGAAGTTTTTCAAGAATCACACATGTTTCAATTTCACCAAATTCAGGAGCAATGTTGATACATGTAAGACCGAGATCAGACTTTTGTTTAACAGTATCCATACTTACCCAGTCGCCGTTATGTTCTTTCGCACTAAGATTATACTTTTTAGCAATGAGCAACATTTCAGATAACTTTTTAGAATCGAAAGAACCGACATTTGTTTTTTCAAGAAGTTTCGTACCACATTGTATAACAAGATATTGTATAGAAGAAAACTCAGATGTAGTTAATTGTGATTGAAGATCATGTACGAAACGATCCAATTCTTCACATGAGAATGGGCGAATTCCTTCTTCAGTACCGACTTCAAATTTGATAGATGGCTTTTTTGAATGAACGTATTTTATGATGTCAACTGTCCATTTTAATCCGTCTTGATATGCTGGATACTTTTTCCAAGGATCTACATGAATAATATTCATATATTTAATGTCCTCATCAATTGAAGAATATCCATCATCATCATATAGGCCTTGACCAGGACCACCGTGGTCACGTTCTACATCAATATGTTTCTTTGAATGTGTAGATATATATTCTACAAATTGTTGAGTTGACCAATTATTAACATATCCACCGTTATATTCAATTTGACGTCTACTGGGTATGAATGTAATATCGATATTATATGTATTACTAAAATTAATAATACAATCAACTACATTTTTACTCATCGGTCCGATAAAGAATTTCATATGTATTCTAAACTTATCGGAAATATTAAAATAAAAAAAATACGCATACATGGTATGACGATAGTCCCGATTCTTGTATACACACACTCGGAATATAGTTTTATGTGGGATGCTATGGTACCATTATTAAAAAAATATGCGAGTGAAGTTCCGATATATTGGCTTACAAACTCTACAACACCAGAAGAAGTGAGAGAAAAGTATATTCCAAATGATTGGGTATATTTAACATACAAGGAGAGTGATATATGGACTGCTCGTGTAGCATCTGGATTAACAAAAATTAATGAAGAGTATGTGCTATTTTTACATGAAGATTGGTTGCCAATTGGAAAGATTGATCCGACAATATTATCAAATATGGCCACATTTATGAAGAATAAATCATGTGGATATTTATTAAGTTATTGTCATTATACTAAAACCGAGATTCAAGATGGAATAGATAGTGATTATCCAGACTATACATTTTATTATGTAGTAGATCATGTATTTCAACCAGCAATATGGAAACATTCTGTATTCTTAGAATACTGTACTCGTCTTACAAAAACAAAACACCAAAATGAAGATATTGAATCAAGAAGATTTATGTCATCATATAATTGTTGGTCAATACAAAACAAAAAAACCCCAAGATCATTAACAACTGTAAATTCACTATTTTTTCCGCATATGCATGCTCTGAGTGAAGGATTATGGAACTTTAGAAAATATCCTACTTTAGAATCGTTGTTGCAGTCATATGGAGTTGATACTAAAACACGTGGTGTTCATACATGGTGGGAATTAGATACTCAATGATGTATATGTAAGGGTATCTCTGATAATGTTGATACTATCATTTTTTTTCCAGAAAATGTAGTTGTATTGTAATTTTGATTTGTATACCCTCCAGAAGCCCATGATGGCATATTTTGCCGTATACAATCTCCATGTTCCAGTAAAAAATTATACTCAGGTACTATATTTGGATGATATATAATGTATATATACTTATTTATTAAATTATTGGTGTAATAATTTATATTTATATACCATGAACTTCCCCATGTAATAATTATATTTGTTGCTTTATTCAAAAGGTATATTTTTTCTTCTTCTGAATATGGATTAAGCGATACATAGTTGTTATTTTCGGTAAATGCTGTAAACTCTGGATTTACTTCATACTCTGTTGATATACGATTTGTGTTACCTTTTTCATTTAATTTTATTTTATAGATATTTTTATAATATGTATAATTTAATGTATCGTATTTAGTAAGGATTGGTTGAATAAGTGTATGATTAATAAATTCTTTAACATCTGAAAATAATATATTTTGATATGTTTGTGCACATGTAAATGTTGTAAAGGAATATGTTATATTTTCATCAATAGTATAATATTCTATATTATACCATGTTTTTATAAGAGATAATAATGAATTATACCATATATTATTTGATTTAACAATAAGTAATTTGGCAGGTATGTTATGATTAATATAGACATATAATAAATAGAACATAAGATCATATGCGTGACCTGTTCCAGACACTGATTCGTAATCAAAAAATAGAAATACGGGTTCATCTATGACAATATGATTTTTGCTAGAACATAATTCATCATACTGATTACGTAATTGACAAGCATATTCTGGGCCAATAAAATGATCTAGTTTGGATGGTAAAAATGATAGTTGTTTATTAGATATACTTATACATTTATTATCTACTACTGCAAGTTGAGATTGGAAAGAATGAAATGATGTGGTAGATGTACGAAATAGTACATTCGTATATGTATTAACTTTATCACGGGTAGTATAGTCATGTACATGTAATATATTTTCATATGATATATAATTATATATTGCCGACATTAGTATACTCTATACGGGAAACTATAAAAAATAATTTAACGCATAGGTCTAAACACTATAAAAATAGTGTAGTATATAATAGATATGGTCAAGAATATTATTTTTATTCATTGTGCGTTATTATCGAGGTGTGATGAACGGGTATTGACATTTTTAAAAAAGATAGTCACTTCAAAGCTGTACGATAATGTGGAGAAAATTGTATTGAGTTTTGTAGGAAATACTGAAATTCCAAATGTAATTGCAGACATACCGACTGTAGATTCAAAGGTCGATATTATTCGTGTATCAAATGATCTTCATTCGTATGAAATACCGACACAGATGCTTTTATATAAATTTAGTGAGAATAATCCAGAATATAATGTATTATATGTACATACAAAGAATGTAGGGAAAGATATTAACTTATGTATAGAAGATTGGGTGGAGTATATGTCATACTTTTTAATTGAAAAGTGGGAAGACGCAGTAAAACTATTGGAAACGAGTGATACAGTTGGTGTCGATTTTTGGGAAACCCCAATGAAACATTATTCAGGAAATTTTTGGTGGGCGAGGGCAGAGTATATTAAAACGTTGCCAAGCCCAGAAGAATATAGTGATATAGAAAAGTACCCAAACCCGCTTATGTCGATACGACACAACCAAGAGTTCTGGATAAGTAGTAAAGGAGGTAGACAGGAGAGTATGTGGAGTAGTGGTATTGACTGTTTTTCGCGACATTTGCATAGATATGGTAGAGAGCGATATGT
>JACCDO010841634.1_pt1 | contig 17445 bp, 10 predicted proteins | sample 7446101 | NCBI WGS metagenome assembly JACCDO01 (sample SAMN15323440, study PRJNA562643) | freshwater metagenome | isolation source: river surface water | place: USA:Blue River Watershed | collected 2017-08-16 | reverse complement strand
TATGCTGAACGAGTGATGGTGCGTCGCTGATTCCTGAATAAGACGTCGTCATACGTGGCATGTGTGTCATGGGTTAGGGCTTCGAAAAAAAATTAATACTACGTTACATTATATACAAGCAATAGGACTCGTCTATATACAACCGTTATGTATTTGTTATTTTTAATTCCAAAATGTGTATATTACAAATCACCACAAGCATCCATGTATATACATATTTTTATGGACGACGTTGATTACTACGAGTATGTGATGATGATGAGGATGATGAGGATGATGATGCTGCATTGCGATTATTAGATTGATTATTAGAACTGCTACTACTGCTGCTATTACCACCTATTCTTATAAGTTGTGGTGGTGCTTCATCATCGTCATCGCTAATTAAATCTATGACTTCTGGAGTACTTCTACGCGCACTACTATTATTAGGTACATTATCATCGATCGTAATTGGATCATTACGCTGTGCCATATTTCGTCTTTGTTGTCCACGACCAGCACGATTACTATTTCGACCTCCATTACGGTTACCTCGACCTCCAATTGGTCCAGCTCTACCAGGACCAAATGGAATACTACCCATCATTGCTGCTACCATGAGCATTTCAATAACATGATTAGGAAAATTACCACCATTTCCTCCAAACATTATATCATCGTCACTTTCATTTTCACTATCGTTACCAAACATAAATGGATTTCCAAAAAAATGTCTCATAGCAAACATATTATTATTGTGATTATTCTGCTTTTGTGTTTTATTTTGAACATGAACTACTTCACCACCAGCCTTATCCTTCGCTTTTCGCTTTCTCTTATTACTATTACTATCATTTATTCCTGATGTTTCTGATGCTGTTGATGGTACAGATTGACTTGATATTTGATTAAATGGTTTTTTACATATTGGGCATGTATTCTCTATATCACTCCAAGATTTGATACAAGCAAAACAAAACACATGACTACATCCACCTATCAATCCTTTAATCTTAGGAATGTCTAAACAAATCGCACATGTGTCATCTTCAGGTTCTAGATGATTCAAATTATCAATCGCAGAAACGATGGGTTCAGTTGTGGCTACCGTACTATGGCTTGCGAGAGGGACCTCAACCGCTTCACCAACTGTCGGTGTCACCAATCTCTTACGACCCATAACTTGTCGTTAACAGTTTGAAATTTTTCTTATTATTTTACATCGAAGTTGAAAAAAGGTAGGGTTTTACGCAACCGGGGGTTTCACACTGTACATATTATAACATATCATTTAGAGCCCTGGCGGAGTAACTCCCACTTTCCCGCCCATTCCACCACATATTCTGGGCTGCTTCTAAACGACTTGGACTCTACTAGGGCCGGTGTAGTACGATTCCGGTGTAAAGAACTCGTGCGACGAATTACGGCAGAGTGTGACTAGACTAGGTAGAAACCAGAGCCATTGATATGGAACTGTAACCCGGATGTATTAATGAGATAGTGGACAGGATACCAACAATGAGCTCAAAACGTAGTAGAACGGAGGAGTTCAATGAGGATACCAACAATAGCGCGTCTGTTACCTCGGAAATGTTCATTGTTGGTGAAGATAATGATGATACAGATGATTCAGATGGTAATGACGATGGAAGTGATTTTTATCAGTATATGGCCACTATGGATCAATATAACGGGCTAGATAGTACAGATATAGATGGTATACACGGTGGCAATAACTTTGGGTCATTTCCACAAATTAAAACGAATGAAACGAAGGAATATTCTAAGTATCAGCGTATAAAACGCAAGAATATGATATCTCAGATGCAACATCGAGCCATGACGTTGTGTGAGGAGAACAAAGTGATGAAGGAGACTGCTAGTGCATCATTTACTAGTTTGGATAATTCAAAACGGGTTTACAATGCCTATACTCAACTATTTTTAATGTATTATTTCTTGACTTTACATGAAAATAGTCACAGTAACTTGACCAAAATACTCTCTACAAATGCCGTGGTGAAGGTGCCTCGGAATCCCTATTTCTCCATCAATGACGCAGTATGTGTAATCGAATTACATGGTATTGACGCCGTACAGCATCAACGTGAGGCGATGAAATTCATATTTAGTACCATCGCTAGGTGCATTGGTACCGTCTGCAAATCACTATTATTCGGCACTAAGTTGCTGCAAGATTCATTTATTATTAATAATCGCACTGTTACTTCAGCATTTACTGTTTCAAGTAAAAACGCCATGTTGTGCGGAGGGCGAAAGGAACTGATATTCAAGGGAATGGTAATATGCCAATTTGGACCCACTAATGTTATCGAGTCGTTAGAATTGATTTATAATTGGACCGAGGTCACTCACTCACTCACTCACTCACTCACTTACTCACTCACTCACTTACTCACTCACCTACCCTCATCACTCACTCACCACTAACTCACTACTCACTTACTCACTGACTCACTTCTTAGATTGATATCCAAATCATGGCCGCATTTGGTAATCACGTGGTATATCATCGCATCGATTCTATATTATACTATAACTACATCGTCAGCAGGCTGCAAGGCAGCGAATCCGTTGGCGACACAAGTGGAGCGGACACCAGTGGAACTGACTCCAAGGACATAAGCGGGGACCTGTCTTTGAAGTATGCAAGTGCCATCAAGCGATGTTTCGTCACCAGCACGCTCGACCACAATAACAAATTATTCGCAAGTATCGATGGCCCAGTCAAAAATATCGAGTGCTTTATGAGCATAAATGGGGATGCCCACACTACTCAAGTCACGACAATGCAGGCTTGCTTCCCGCATATCACAACTGAAGAGTGGGACTTGGTATGGAATAGGGTTACCAACAATGTGCCCTCATTCCTGTCGATCAACTCGACGACCCAAGACGAAAGCTTCTTCATTCAAATATTTCCTCTAGCAATCCCAGCAAAGTCTGGACCACCCACTCACGCGGTATTCATCGCTCATCCTGGCAAGCGAATAGACGAAGAAATGTGTATATATCACTCGATATACACCTTCCTCAGCTTCCTCTTGTACAAGTACAACCACCTCTCCAAGGTGTACGTGGCACCGCCCAATGGCAATGCTACCAGTAACGGATTAGATGATTCAAACCCAAGTTTGGCCTACTACTCTGGTGTCGTTGGCTACATCCTCAGCGAAGTTTCGGAGATTCTGGGCATTCCCCGAGTGAATGCGTCCACGCAAAATCCACTAGAAATTCTGTTCAAACAACTGAATAGTTTTGTAAAAGTGATAAAATATCTGGAAAAAATATGCGCATCGTTTACTGAAGTAGACGTGTCTGGCGATGCAATTGTAGAGAACCAGGCGGTGGTGGAGGAGAAGAGCATTCTGCGACAGTTAGTGCAAGAGTTCAATATATATTTCACCCAAGTAAGAGACTCCTGCCTGATTGCCCAGTGCATCAAGCACCTAGCGAGACCCATGGAAGAGAACCAGCGAATAGTGTACGAGCAGTACCTGTATTTATGTTGGACTCGCCATAGTAGTGTGTTCATTCAAGAGTTGCTAGTGAGTGCCGCGGAGTACGTGTTAGACCAAAAATTCACCGAGGCACTGCAGGCGCTTGGCGAGGTAATAGCAGCCGATCCCTTCTTCGCTGAAGGATACAACCGTCGCGCGTCGATATATTTTGGTCTTACACGCTCTGACGAATGTTTTCGTGATATTGACAGGGTGTTAAAGCTAGAACCCTTCCACTACGGTACGATGTGCGGGAAAGCGTTGATGCTTATGAAGTTAAGCAAGTTCGAGGAGGCTATCGCCGTGTTCAACGAGGCTATCACCATCAACGCTGGACTGGGAAAACCTGGTACTTCATTGTATGAGAAATTAGAAAAATGTCAGGAAGAAGTCAGGAGGAAGACGCAAGGGGGTAGCGTCTTTCTTGACAATGAATATACTGTAATATAAATACAATTGTTGAATGCAGCAGCTGCTACTCTTTCGCTCACAGACACAGTTTCACTATATTATTTTGTATATTATCTAGCTTATTTATGTTTATCAGACCGACGGCAAGGCTGCCGTGGAAGTTGCTGGGTTTGAATAGCAGGACGTGATCTGCGTCTTGGCCGTACATCTCGTCCTCAAACTGGTCGTACATCGCGGACGCGGAGCCGGTGATATTCACCAAATCCGTCGGAGTATTACCATCTATTGAGCACTTGCTTATATGAATGAGGTACTTCATATTCTGAAAGCCATCTTCTGCGTCGCTGCGGATACCGGCGGAGATAAGTTAGTGGCAGCAAGAGGTGAGGAGAAGAAGGAGGTGCTTACCTTTGCTTCAGTGCGTATTTTATATCTTCATTCAAATTTTTATGTAAATCAACTATTAATGGTACTGGTAGATTGCTGAACCTGCCTTGCAGCAGCACTCCCGATGCGCCTCGGTGAACTGGGTCGAACAAGTACTTGTGAAAAGCGCTTTGAACGGATTTATCTGCAACAGATTTCAATTTAACCTGGAATTCATTCAAAAGTACTACTAGTGGATTCTGGATGGAGTTTTTGTTTGCTATATTTTTATCAGTTAATAATTTCTCGGTAGGTAAAACTGTGGCAAAACCAAAGACATCATCACCTCCTTCACAAACGACTGAAGTTCCAACAATAGTTTGTTCAGTAATACTATTTGCTAACACAAATGCAGCTGATGGATTTACAACCAATGAAATCTTCAGCATAGAACAAATTGACTCTGTGTAATCTGGTTTCATGTCGTTAAACTCAAATGTATACTGTTCTTTCGTTATTTTCTGTTTATTGTTCTTCGATAAATTAATTTTTCCACTATCACCATCATCACTACCATCATCACTACTACTATCACCATCAATCTCTCTGTCAGACTTAGACACTTTACGTTTCTTCTGTTTATCCAACTTACTTGGCTTCGCTTTGCGCCGTTTCTTTGCAGCAAAGTCAATTATACCGCCATTATTGCTCTCTGAACGATTCGCATCTGTGCTATCTTTACTTGTTATTTCACTAATTTTATCAAGCATTGCAGCTTTTTCACCGACAACTTGTTTATTTACAGCACGCAGCTTTTCACGACGAGGCATTGCACTATTTATCCCTTGCACCAGACACCACTCTCTCTCTTCTCTTCGCTAATTTCTTTTCCAATTTTCTTTCCGATACCCGCCAATACCTTCTCAACAAGATACTAACTAAGTGATGCATAATAAAACCAAAGGAGTGTGAGTACGAGAGTTAATACTGTTGTATATGCCATGTACTTCATTGAGAAAAATTTAGACCAAGTTCACATCAGTTAGAAACAATTTATTTAATCAAATTTCTCCCATAAGTTGACCAACTTAACTGTATTACAACAATTAAGTTTGTTTAAATTAGTTCTTTCCTTGTTCAACTTCTTAGGGTTTGTGTCAGGATTGACCCGGCCCCAACACTGGGAAGACCAAAGGAGAGAAAGGAGCTGGTACGACGAGCGTGTGTGACTGCATCAACGCGGTCTGTGGAGTCGGAAAGGTACTGGAAGTAGAGATCAAAAGGTGTCAAAACAATTTTACTGATTAAAATAATCGAAATATCACCCGAATTATAACTGTTTACTTGGTTCGATTCGCCAATTTATTATTCCAGAACATATACTAAGTATTGTTCGGAATTATAGTTTAGTGTGGTCACTAGTGCCTGTATAGAATAAACAGCAACTGAGAGATACACTGTAGACTCAGTTATATATGTTTTTGAAGTAAAGTTGATACAATAGAATAGAATACTGAAAATAGAATTGATATAATGGCATCGGATATAACTTTTGTGATCGATTTAATCAAAAATGAAATCATAAAAACACCATTTATTGATGAAAGAAGGTTGTGGCACCAAGATAGTGATGCCGAAATAAGAGAGGTTATGGTTTTTTGCATATCACAATTAATTCGTAGTACTGATGCTGACGAGGAAGATCATTTATACACTCAAAAGCTTAGCGACGTGGCACATTATATAGAAAATCACCTGTACTTCAATGCGTTTTCATTAAAGGACTATAAGGACCCAATTACTCTCGTCGAAAGAGTCTCGTATTTATGTTTGAAATTATTGTATGATTTTGCCAAACCTTCAAACGTGGGTGCTGTGAAAGCTGCAAATAATGATACTCTTGGCTCCAAAGCGAAGTCAGACATCGATTCCAACGGCGAGAAACGAGTTGAGTCCCCAGAAATTGTATTTTCATCAGCATTATTTACGTCCGAGTACGTTACCAAGCAGTATGAGAATTCAAGAATGACATTGAAGCAGTCTGGCCTCGTCAACGACTCCGTTATGCCGCCTGCTGCATCTTTTCACACCGACAATGCACAGTTACAAGATACTAGCGTCGACTCTACAAGTTCAAATCACACCTCACAATCCAATGCTACGGATTTGAGTCAACAGAAAATGCTACCTCCTATAAGCGCGTCTGTGGTGCACGACTCACACAATATGATCCCACCAAACGTGTCAATGTATCCGTCGTTCGGCCACAGACCGATGCCGCATAACGCAAAAGCTAATACAATATCCGTGTCGTCACAAGGTTGCAGCAGAGTTTATATCATTAAAGTGCTGCGCATCATAGCCGAGTTTGTCCGCGGGAAATCTTTGCCTTCTATCTTCACCTTCAAGAAAGAGTTAGTGCGCGGATGGCTGACAAAAGCAAAAGAACAATGCAAATCTCAGAATTATATTAACGAAGAATTAGAATTTGGTGGTCCTCCTTTCATCGACAACGACCCGAGCACCCACTGGCTGGAGCCCAACCAACTGTACACGTGGTGGAAGAACAACGTGGAGCGACGCCAGAAGTTTCGCATCTTGCAAGACGATGCCATGTATAACGGCGACGATGCCCGCAAGAAAATGCGTGCACGTTGGTGCCAAGCAATAGTAAATCTATCGGAAATTATCCGCCGGTCCTCTGGCTCCTCTGTTGCGGCGCGAGCGAACATGAATCTGCACAACACCATCATCAACAACCTGGCGTTGAAGCGGGCGTATCCGCCAGGTCAGTTGCTGGGACTTGACACCAGTAATAACCTGTGTAACGAGGAGTTCCCGGTGTATGATGGCGTTGCAGGTGATGATGAAGTTTCCCAACAAATACAGTCGGCTTCAACCGACACATATACAACTCCAACCGAGCGCGTGCGTCTCAAGACAAAGTACGACGAAGTTCACTTACGTGACATGCGGAAGGAGATAGACCACACACAACGTCGCCGGGAGTACCATCGCAAGAGAAAGCTTGGTGCACTCGATGTGTTACTTGATCCCGATGGCGCTCTTGATGACGATGTGCAAGTGCGCACGTGGACGAGGACCTTCCCTCATAAGCTGTATGATTTAATCAACGCGTCGCAAGAGGACGTGGTTTGCTGGGCGGAAGATGGCAAGTCTTTCTCTATTCGTAACATCAACCGCTTCATCACCGAGGTGCTACCTATGTCATTCAAGCAAAAATCCTTCTTATCCTTTCAACGGCAGTTGAATTTATACGGGTTTAAGCGAGTACCACACATCCTACGCGGTACTTACTTCCATCCGTTCTTCATCAAGGGACGCATTGACCTCATCGACAAGGTTCGGCGGTTACAGTCACATTTAGAAGCGGAAGTATCGCATTACAAGAAAATTAATAAGATGCGAAACACTCACCAACTATTGACACTTGCGAGTAACGCCGACTTGATTGATGCAGTTGGCCTCATCCCAAGAGCGCCCGGGGAGGACTCACCAGCTACTGGCGAACCGCGACAGAAAAGGAAGTACACCAAGCGCACCCCCGTGGATATGGAGCCTGAAGAGCAGGAGTCCAGTGGAGAAGAGGAGTTGGAGGAAGAGAAAACACGCAGTAATCTAAGAAATCGTAAGAAATATACGCGATCTAGACCCAGCGCCGACCACGAGGAGGAGGACGAGGACGAGGAAGAGGACGAGGACGAGGACGAGGTTGAAGATCGCCGTCTCAAGTCGCAAATAGGGAAATACAACGACGAAGACTTCGAATATTACAACTATAAGAAGGTTTCGAGCAAGGCATCTAGCAAGCTCAACAAATCAACTCCTGCATCGATCAGGCGCAAGAGAAGTGAGAGTGTGAACAAGCGAGCGCGTGCCAATTCCTTCGCACTTCTATTAGACCGCTTCTATAACAAGTTGGACATCGACACCCCTGCCGACACTGATCTACTCGACCTTTTACAGCCCAAGAAGCATCGAATATTCTTGGATTTCATCTACGACGAAGAGAAAAGTCCAACGAAAGCCGAGGATTCCGTGCCTACCAAGATAGTCGAGGTCAACTCATGCGGTCCATTTCACGGCATTTACTTGCCTAAGTCGAGTAACACCGTGCAGTCGATGTATAACGCAGACATGGCAACCATAAGGAACACGTCGAGCGAAGGCAACCTATCGCGCGGATTCTCTCGCATGTCGCCGCGGACTAACAACACTTATAACGAGCCAAAATCCTCTCGTGTTGGTCCTGAATACCAAGCTACTTGCCCAGATGTCATCGCTGCCAGCCTGCAGACAGGTCCAATGACTCTTCAACACACTGTTAACTGCTGGAGTAGCGCGGCGTTCAACCGTAAGCTCAGTGATGTGAATATTGAGGAATTTATTGGGCAAATGAAGGAGCATGTGATGGGCGATCAGTACCTGCCTTTGGGGTCGGTGCTCATGGTCACGGTCCCCGATGTGGCGGATAGACGCAACAGACTAGTTTGCATCCTGGATTACGTGGACTCTAGCACCATGACAAGCGTGAATGTCGCGGAAATGAGTGGCGATAATGTCTTAGTGCGTGTGTACGATGGGAATCAAGACTTGTACGTGACTCACGCATGTATCATGGGAGGTGCATATGGCATCACGTACTACGGCAATGCGCACGACTGGTTGCACCAACATAACTACTGCATCCCCGAGTCCAAAGAAGAGTACAAGCAAATGTTGGATGCCGTATTCAAGAATCTGGTGCCTTGCCCACTATCCACTTGGTCCTCCGACGAAGTTGAGACTTTGCTTGACGGAATGCGCCGCTTCGGTGACGACGTCAAGAAAGTGTACAACTTGCTCGTGGCCAACAACGACAACAAGAACAGTGTCGCGCGCACATACTCCGAAGTGCTGGCGTTCTACCACTTCATCTTCCCTCATTCTCACTCGATAGGTGCGCGCAAGGTAATATCCTTATTCAACCGTGCCGAGCGTGCCAAGCAAGGTTTCCCTGATGCAGAGAGTGATGACGAGGAGGAGGAAGAGGAAGACGACGAAGGAGATTATTACTCACAAGACGAAATGGGAGAAGAAGAAAGCAATATTGATGACCAAGAAGAGCAGGTAACACCAGAGACAAAGCGTGCCAAGAGCACCGTCTCAACAGGTAAAAAGGCTGCCAAGCAGAAATCCACAGCAGCTGTCGAGCCAGTAGAACCAGTGCAACAAACAGGCAAAAGAGGTCGTAAGCCTAACGCCCTCAAAGCTAAACTCAACGAGGTGAAGCAAGAGGCTGCACCTGTTCCCGTGGTTACCAGCGCGTACACCGGGCGGAAGAGAACCGTTAATCCCAAATACTCGGACAGCTTGTAGTAGTGCACAAGCACAATATGATTGTTACAATAAATACATTATTATTATTATTATTATTCCTTTTAGTCGAAGCAGATGTTGACGCCGTGCTCCGCGGCGCAGTGAAGGAGGAGCTCATCTTGCAGCTGTTCTGCCAGTATTTTCCACTGCACGGCGACGTCCCGGGATATGTACGAGACGGACTCCACCGCGCTGTGAACGCACCGAATGAACTGGACCAACACGTCAAACTGCCACGAATTTGCTAGCTCTATTGCGTATAGCTTGAGCAATTCCAAATTTGACTGTGTTGGCACAGTGAGCTGGTTGTGCTCGATCCACACTATCAAAGACCTGCTTACATTGACCATACTCTCCACAGCCCAGAATCCATTCTTCCTGCTTGCACCTGCATGCGCGGAGGTCTTGTTCAACGTCGGACTATGCTGCGCGTCATTGCTACGCACTGCATCACTCGCTCTTGCGCTCTCTGCCTTGTTAGTGGCAGGTTCGACAGCTTGTGCGTTGCTATAGTGCTCCATCAGCTGCGCCTCCACATCCCTTCTTGATCGCGGCGTGAGCGCGTTGAGTGTCTGCTCTTGCGACGCGCTCAAGAAATCTTGTAAGTTAATCTTTTTGCTCCCTTTCCCTCCTGTATTCGGTGCTCCAAAGTGGTACAACAACGTGCTTTTGCTCGGGCTTCTAACGGCTACATCGGTATGAGATGGACCGAGAGGATAGGCGGCGCTGCCTCTACTGCTATGGCTCGCGACCTTCATCGACGCATCAGCTACTACATCCGACAATACCCCCATGTTGATGCCCAGGCCGCGTATCTCTTCCACACTCTTGCCCTTCTCTCCCATGACCTTGTTCAACAGTATTATGGCTTCTTTTCCGATGTCTTTCGAGGTGTAAATACTCTTTGCTAGGCGCGGACTGCTGACGTGATGGGTGTCGCAGTGGCCGTGTCCCAGGTACTTGGAGGGCGAGTTACTACCTGGTTTCTTGAACATCACTCGCAATGTAACTTGCTTACCTTGTTTCCCTTCTTTACTTAACCCCGCAAGTCGACACGCTACTTCCTCACTCAGTTGATGCACGAAACGGACCACGTTATCAAAGTCAGTGAATCTCACACCCCAGTTAACGGCTGCTCCAACGGAATTCTGCACATATTTCTCGGTGACTGGCTCGTTGTCGACGCCTTTGCAGTAGTCATACAACCGCTTGGCGAGTGCGGGATCCACAATTTTCTGTAAATAAGTGAGTGGTTTGCTGGTGATGTCCGCCACCGTCCGCAGCTTGTGTGCTTCCAACTTCTCGTTGTTTCTGTAACCAACTCCCGGCATGTCAGACAAGCGCAGGTCCTGCAGCAGCTCCAACTTATTGGCATTATTGATGAGGAAAATGCCGTTGGGCTTGGCTTTGGTCGTGGCTATTTTCGCGAGCATCTTGTTGTGACTAACACCGATTGACGCCGTACAACCGCGTGTTTCTCGCTCTATTCGAGCTCTTATACTAGCTGCAATTTCCACACCATCGGAGCCAGCTGGATATTCCAAATAAGCTTCATCGACGGAGACACATTCAACTCGAAGCGCGCGAGAGGTGAACAACACCGTGTAGAACGTCTTGCCTACCTCGTCATACGCATCGAAGTCGTAATCGAGCACCTTCAACTCAGGGCATAGACTGAATGCCTTCTGCAAGTACATACCGGCGTACAGGCCTTTCTCTCGCGCGGGATAGTTGCAGCAAGAGATCTCACTGGAACCCGCGTTCTCCGAGTGGGCAACTGCAAGAGGTTTACTACGCGCGTCATTGTTGTAGTCCCGGATCAAAGCATTGACAAAGAAGCAGTCCAAGTCGACGTGCATGACCACCCTGTTCTCACCACTGCTCCTGTTGTCGCTGCTGCTACTTGTCTCTGAAAGTGGCAGATGCAACTGCTTCTTGATCTCATTGACTATATCTGGGATGCGGGAACGGTACAATCCTATGTAAGATAGACGGGATTTTGCAAAGTATTGCTTCAGAAACTCGGGGTTTTCCGTCGTCAGAGCCGCCTTCGCCTGGTTGGAGCCTTGCGGCGCGCCAAATCCCATCGATTCTAACGTCTTTCCATATTTATTGAGACCATCAGGAACATAATTTGACTCGAGTAATTTTTTCCCTTCCTTCACACTGTCAAGTATCCACCTAGACGTTACTCGTTTATACTTTTTATGAATAAGTTGCGGGGCACTTTTCGGCTTATGCATTTGATTTAACTGAGCTCCTGTGTATGTATCACTCACCCAATGAGTTGTTCTATCGGCTTCATAGTTATCAATGCTACCACCATAGTGCAATATCAAATGCTGTAACTCTGCTAGTGTTGGCGATATCAACTTGCCATCTTCCTCGTATGGCTCTGGATTACCATTAAATTTAACAAAACAATTATGAAATATGCGGTTACTATGTACATCCGCTTCATTATACACCAAGGAGTCTTGTAACTTCAAAACCTTATGTCCCATATATACATGGAAGTTACCATGATGTTCGGTTCCAACAGGCAACCCCTTCCCCCTGTCGACTATATCCTTCACCGTCAGATCTCGATTATGACTAACTTGAGCATTTTTCGATAGCAGCACATCCTCGTCATCGTCATCTTCGTACTTGCCATTGTCATCGCTTTGTTCGTCAAAATCGTCGTAATTTACAGGAATCTTGCGCTTCATAGACTTAATGGTGCATTGCACAAGGGATCATCTCTCTGTAACGACGTGGAGCCAGCCAGCTAGACCAATTCAATTTTTAATTTTTTTTTTTTTCTTTTTTCGACCTGCAGTACCGGTACCGGTAGATGATAAGCTATTTTTTTATTGCTGTAGATAAGCGCGTGATGAAGGACTATATGCTCAGTCAGTCATACATAATTACTGGTTTGGAAGCGCCGAGATCGCTTGCTTGTTGGTGCAAGGAAAGAGCTGTTGATCCGGCCCCATTTCTGGGTCCAGGGCATTTTCGGCGATAAATTTGGTAGCAGAAACTAAGTGCGATGGACGACGATTTCTGTCTGAATATATCGTATGGAGAGAGCACAGCTGTGCCTGAGGAGGAAACAAAGAAGGAGATAGTTGAAAAGCAGGTGAAGAAACTGAAGAAGAAAGAGAATGGAAAAGAAACAGTCAAGAAGGAAGAGAAACCAACGAAGACTAGTGATGATACTGACAATTCCAGTATTGTGAAGAAAAGCAAATACAAATCTTTATCAAAAGAAGAAGATCCTCTTCAATATCACCTGAAGCCTAGAGATCTGGACTACATTGCACCAGTGAATCAAAGAGAGATCAAAGCACCCAAGTGGGACAGTGAGAGTCATATATTCTCATCCAATCCATTCTCATCACTACCTTTACACGACAAATTGATTTCTCAACTGCAAGCGCCAATTGAAGAGAATGGTTTTAACTTGTCATATTCGACTAAAGTTCAAAATGTTATTATCCCATTGTTGCATCAATCGCGATCAAATGTATTAATGAAAAGTCAAACAGGTACATTGCTCACTTACTCACTTGCTCACTTGCTCACTTGCTCATTTACAGGAAGTGGTAAAACGCTGGCGTATTTACTGCCGATGCTGAACGATTTAATGTCTTTAACACCTAAAGTAGATCGCATGCAAGGCACGCGAGGACTGATAATTGCACCAACCAGAGAGTTATGCAGTCAAATTGCGGACGTCTTGAACAAAGTCACTCAGTGCTGCGTGAACATTGTAACGGGCGCAATTACTGGCGGCGAGAAAAAGAAGAGTGAAAAGGCAAGATTACGTAAAGGAGTTGTTATTCTCGTGTGCACCCCAGGAAGGTTATTAGATCACTTGAAGAGCACCGAGTCATTCAACTTAACCAAATTACGATGGTACTGCCACTCACTCACTCACTTACTTACTTACTCACTCACTCACTCACTCCCTTTCGCAGGTTAATACTTGATGAGGCAGATAGACTGTTAGACATGGGCTTTGAGCAAACTATAGTGGAAGCGTTAGGTATTATCCGCGGCAGCGCACTGCCTGGCTATGGCAGCAGCAGCAGTGACGCCACGAAGCCGTCCAAAATCACTTTACACCAGAAGTATAGCCAGCAACTAGCCAGTATGGCCAAGACGTGTACTGAGTTGTCCAATCTGGTGCATATCATGGCATCGGCCACGTTAACGAATTCTGTCAAGTCGTTGGCAATGCCTATGATGGGTTAGTCACTCACTCGCTTACTCGCTTACTCACTCACTCACCCGCTTACTCACTCGTTTACTCACTCAGGTGGTGAGAAGTTTATAATTATTGACGCGGATCGCGAGCAAGTTAACCACATAAAGGACAAGTCCGACCTGAAAAAGGTGGTGGATTTGGCGACGAAAGAAGGCAAAAACAAGAGCGTTTTAACGATGGAAAGCAGCGATTACTCCCTTACTGAGCCTGCCGCCGAGGAGGTGGAAGGCACCAAGAAAGGTAGTGTCTTGGATAAGAATGAGCAAGTAGAGACACCATCGCAGCTGCGTCAGTACTACATGATGGTGACGTGCAAGTGGAAGCTTGCCGCGTTGCTATCGTTCTTGAAGACTCACTCACACCAAAAGATTATTGTGTTCTTTGTTACTTGTGACTCGGTTGACTATCACTCGCTCTTGCTGCGTGAGACCGACTGGCCAACGGAGCTGGATCCGCCTATTGACGACGAAGCTCCTACTGACTCGTCAGGGCTGCCGTTCGTAGAGCCGTTAGCTGCCAAGTTCAACGGAATGTTAGGTGAAAGTTGTAACATTTATCGTCTCCATGGTAACGTGCCTCAGAAGTTACGACAAGAAATTTATAAGGAATTTTGTCAAGCGAGTAACGGGATTTTACTGTGCACGGATGTAGCCGCGAGAGGGTTGGACTTGCCTAAAGTCGACTGGATCTTGCAGTATGATCCACCATGTGAAACAACGGACTACGTCCACCGCATAGGTCGCACTGCAAGAAAAGGTGAACAAGGCAATGCCTTGATATTCTTGTTGCCATCCGAAGCGCAGTATATCTCGTTGCTGTTCTCCCACGCACTGTACCCAGAGCAGGTCTCGCTGCAGTCGTTATTCGTTGAAATCACCGGACACATCCCAGGAGCATCCAAGTTCAAGAACAAAGATGAGATGAGTGCAGTCATCCTGCAGCGCCGCATTGAGCGCATCGTAAGCGGCAATAAGTTGCTTCTACACGCGAGTAGACAAGCCTACCGTTCGTTCATCCGCGCATATGCAACTCACTCAGCAGATGCAAAGAACATATTTCGCGTGCAGTCGTTGCACCTGGGACACGTTGCCAAGTGCTTTGGTTTGCGGGATAATCCCAAGTCTATCAAGAGTGAAGAGGACGTGATAGGCAAGATAATCAACGGTGAGTACTCGATGCATAACGTCAAGTATAACAAACCAGAGCTGAGTAGAGACGAGAAGAAGAAGCTACGCGACGAGAAGTACTCGTTGACGGCGACCAGCGGCAAGAAGCGGAAGGCGACCGCGCGGCGAGACAGCAACGAGAACAGACAAAAATTGAGAAAAATGTCTACCTCGTCGTTATCCGCATCAGGAAAATTCAGGAAATCAGACGGTTACTTCCGCAAGAAGCTGAAGGAGCAGAGCACCTCCGAATTCTCGCAATAACAAGGCTGTAGCGACACTTATTTAGTCTTACACACATGTAAATAAACTGTAAACCACTTCAACTCTTCGTGGATATCTTCCTCGAGCTGATGTTCAAGTCTCTCATCTGCAGGAACAGCTTGTCGGCGTTGCCTTCACCTCCCAACTCATTTGATTTAACCACCGAGTCATCTTTGCCATAATTGTTTGTGCTATTAAGCGCGAGTAAGATCTCATTGCACACCTCTTTGTTGCACTGCGTACTGCTGACAAGCTCCTCCAATAGAGCCGTTAGAGCAAGCACATTCAAGGCGTGTTTCTTGGCTTTAGGGATAACGTACGGCTTGTTAGCCTTGTGGTTTCTGCTGTTAATCCAATAAACCGACGCGGATATTAGCAAGCTGAAGAATATTGCACTGAAAGTGGAAGTATTAGCGAATGCAACGCCCAGGTTATTCGTGGCTGCGGAGCCCGGGTCCATCGTGCACTCCATGTAGCCCTGCACCAGCGACACAGGAGGTGTGCTTCTTATCTTGTCGAACACCTCTTCATTGTACAGCGGCGCCGTCCAGCCAGTGAGGTTGTGGAAGAACAGCTGCCCGTTCTCGTTGAGCACAGTTCCTTGCACCAGATTTGCATAGTTTGACAGTTTCTCCATTTCATTAATCAATAAGAACACCGGCTGGGTCTTGGCGAAGAGACTAGTAAAGGGAGAGAGGTGAGTGAGGTGAGAGGGCGAGAGAGGGAGTGAGGGAAGCACGTGTGAGATGAAGGGTTTGCTTACCTTTCTGCCCCAGTAGCCTTAATAAAGCTGTCGATCGAATTATTCAAATATTCTTTGAGAGTTACTCCCTCAGTGGCGCTACTTGCGATACTGGTATTTAAATAATTCAAGTAAAAACTCTCGAAATCTTTTGAAAATGCCTCCTTATAAACCACTTGGTTGAAAGCGGAGTTAGCAACGGGCATTGCCGCGTCCAGCAGGGAGTCATACGATTTAGAAGCTATCGAGACCAGCGAATCCAGGATTGTTTCGTCACCATAGATAACGTCCACGATTGGCACCGACAGCAGCAGGATTGACGATCTCAAGAAGCGAATATTAAAGTCATCTAGACCTTCGCCATATTTCTCTGCCATCGCGTACATTTCGGGACATTCGCTGGTGCGACATCTATCATAAACGAACTCCAAACCGCCGTTAGCCGCGTAAATGTTTGTGTCGGTTACATTTTCATACCCTCTATTCAATACCAAAGGTAACACGAGCATCTGACCCACTTGAAGGAAGCAAACGTCGTTGTAAGTAGACGGTTTGGGGTCTTGCGGAGACACGCAGAAGATGTTGTCCATGTTCTCGTAGTAGTGATCCACATAGAAGCCTCCTTTGTACCCAGGGAGAGAGGTGTAGTCATCGTCACGATCGTCATCGGCGTAGAAGTTGTAGTAGTTGAAGTAATAGTTATTGTCATCGTAGTAATAGTAATTGTCATCGTAAGAACTGCTCGAGTCAACCGCCGCGTCGGCGGCAGCCATGCGGGCATTCCTGTCGTTTTTATCCATTAAATTACTAGAAGCGAGTGACCGCCTCACCCCATCAGCCTGAGTCCTCCTTCTCACAGCCCAAGTGTCAGGATTAGTCGTTATATCGAATATCTTAGTCAAGCTCGACAGTGGCGCGATGCCGTTGGTGATTGCCAAAGCAGTAGTTAGACTTGCCGCATTGATTTTTATGCGTTCTGTCGCCCTCATCCCTGCGTACGAGAGTACAAAGCTTTCATACAACTCAAATATATCCGGGCAGGGTTCGACGATTTTCTGTTCATTTAAATATAACGAGCCATTGAGCGAGGTACCTATGGTCATCACAAAGGATCCGGCGGTTAAATCATACTCCAAAGTCGTGTTGCCAGGAGTACAAATGGTCGAGGTGTTCTTGTCGAAGAACGAGTAATCTTCAATGTCTGAGTTCAAAATATAATTTGATTTGCCGATGAAATACATGTTAATTATCCCCTCTCCGCCCTGCTTCCGCTCTTCTTTGGAAGGCGTCCATCGGGCATTGAATGAAGACAATGCAAGGGCATAGAATTGAAGATCGCGACTCTTAGCTAGCGTTGAAACC
>JACCDO010260398.1_pt1 | contig 17445 bp, 21 predicted proteins | sample 7446101 | NCBI WGS metagenome assembly JACCDO01 (sample SAMN15323440, study PRJNA562643) | freshwater metagenome | isolation source: river surface water | place: USA:Blue River Watershed | collected 2017-08-16 | reverse complement strand
GATACTGAACCAGTCATACAGTTCAAACATAAAAAAGCCGATGGCACAATGAATGAATCTCACAATCAAATAAGCCTGACATCGCTTATCCATTATTTAGACAATGCAGGTGCCGTGAAAGGTAAATGTTTTGATGATACGTGTGGCGGATTATTATGGCCAAAAGAGATTGAACTGGCATTTGCCGACCCTGCATTAGGTGTTACAGATGTGCAAAAAGGCCGATTGGCCGTCTATAAAGAGCGTTTCAATACATGGCATGCGGAGGGCGCCGTAGGTGGCAAACATCGTCGTTAAAGACCGCGCGTTTTTGAAGACATATTGTAGAAATATGTCTTATGAAACACTGATTCAAGCATGCAAAGATGGCGAGTTAGCAAAAGTAACGCAGGCAGTTACAGACGGCGCAGATTTGAATAAGAAAAACCCGGACAATCAAACACCGCTGTATATTGCTGTTGCAAATAAACACAAGCCTATTGTGGAATATTTACTTTCAAAGGGTGCAAACATAAGTGAAAAAAATGGTGAATATGGAAGTTCTGCTTTGCATAAGGCTTGTGCCAGCGGTGCCTTAGATATTGCAAAAGTATTGGTAAATGCCGGAGCAGATGTGAATTTGAAATCTGACGAAGGATATACACCATTGTCAAATGCAGTTTCTAATAATAAACAAATAACCGTCAAATACTTGATTTCCAACGGTGCAAACATTGGTGAAAAAAATGGCAAACTTGGAGTATCCGTTCTTCATAAGGCATGTATGAACGGCAACTTAGAAATTGCAAAAATTTTAGTTGATGCTGGCGCAGATGTAAATTTTAAATCAGACGAAGGATTTACACCTTTATATGTTGCTGTTCAAAAAAATCATATAAGTATTGTTGAATATTTATTAACAAAGGGTGTAAGCATTGATGAAAAAAACGGTAAAAAATTATCAACCGCACTGAGCAAAGCATGTTCAGATGGTTTACTTAATATCGTAAAAATGTTAGTAAATGCTGGTGCAAACATTCATATTAAAAATGCACTTGGGAAAACTCCAATTATGATTGCAAGTTTATATAATCATCTGCCAGTTGTTGAATATTTAAAATCATTAGAACCAGGGGTTTATTGGAATGGTTTTACACAATCCGATATTTCAAAGTTTGATACTATTTTTGAAACAAAGGCGCCAGCGGCGGGGCAACTTCCACCGGCTGTGAATTATTCATGCTGCCCAGTATGTTTAAAATTTGTTGAACGCAGTGAAGCTTGTATGTACATGAGACATAAATGCACTGATTATTATCATAAGAATTTGCATGAAAAATATGCAAATCCTGAAGGATTAATTTATTGGTGTACAATTTGTGGTCGCATATGTATGGGTCATAGACATTATGAGAAAGCATCATGGGAATCAAATGAACCAGAACTTTTGCCTTCAGGTGCACCATTTGATAATGATTGTAAGAAAACCAATGGTGGAGGCGGGGTTGAAGAAAAACTTGCACGATTTCGTGCATTGCGAAACACCGCCTACGAGTTGCAAGCAGCCTTGGACGCCAATGAATTAATAACAGTGCAAGAAGCAATGAATGAATTGGTACAACAGTGTTGGAATGCAAGCCCAGGTTTTATAACAAAACGCATAATGACACAAAAGAAATGGAATCGCCCAACAACAAATTTTCCTCCCAATGCACTACTGGCTGTAGAACCAGCATTTGTGTATACAAAGAATGACCCAGGTGCATATGAAGTTCCACGTATCTTGAAACCCGGCAATGCAAACTTTGGTCCAAACTCATTTACATATGATGATTCTGAACCTGTTATACAATTCAAGCATAAAAAGGCTGATGGGACAATGTATGCTCATCCACTCTTGAACAAAGAAACACTTTTAATGTTTATAGGCAGTTCAGGATCCGATTGGCCTTGTTTTGACCCAACGTGCGGAGGACATTTGTGGCCTGCCGAGGTCATACAGGCCTTAGAAAACCCGGCGCTGGCTGCCACAGAGGAAGAAAAAGCAAAGGGGCAAGCATACAAAGAGCGTGTTCATGGACCGCCCCAAGCCGTGGGTGGACACCAAAGGCGAAAAACACGTCGTCGTCATCGTCGTTAAGGATTCGGTTTTGCCTCAGCGGCGGCCTGAGCGGCACGTCGCAGCGCAGCCTCTGCTGCCAATTCACGCGCCGAACGACCAACAGGCATATCACCTCCCAAAACACGCCCTGCTGCTACCGGCGGAACAGGAGGGGCCATAGGTGGTCCTGGAAGTTCGGCCGGAATCGGCGGTGGTGACTCAGGTCGCGGTGGTGGTGGAATAGGCGTATCTAGCGGTGGCAGCAATTCCAGTTCAATTTCACAGTTACGAATACATAGTGGTTCGTCCCCCGAAGGACGTAGTGTTGCAATATCAACATACATTGTATGGTTTTCAGGATTTTGCTCGGACGGCCCAACCCACAACGGCACTGTTTGGCCAGGAATCAAACAACTATAACGCTCAAATGCATCTCGTAGATACACTTGAGGGTCGGCAGCCAACACATGGTCTGATGTATGTGGCTGAATTGTAAGTCCCATACAAAGATTTGGTTCGTAATGGTCTACTGTAATAATATCGCTCGCATCCAGGCGAGCAATCATCCACTGTGGTACATACAGTACATCATCACTTTCATAATGAACATCTTGTACAACTCCAACGCTAAATTGACCGGCACTGTTTTCTAGCCGTGCAAGCATTGCAACTCCAGGTTCCGAGAGCGATACCCAGCGTTCAAACATCCGTTTGGGTGCCCAAATTCTATCTGAACATTCATACTCATGGATTTCTTCTTCTGTGAGAAATTCGCAATACAAGAGTGGCAAAACGCGCATTTTAAACTATTGACAATCAGCACCAGCGCCCGCAGCCTTTTCATTTTTTTCAGTGTCATGTGGCTGTAAACCACGACGTGCAGCGGCTTCAGCGCGTTGCAAAGCAGCAGTTGCACATTTGTATGCCATTGTTTCATTAGGGTCGCCGCCATTTCCACCAACGACACGACCAAATCCTTCAAATGCGTGAAATTGCTCCATTAAATGATTGCGTCGTTTCTTACGACGCCAACCACGACTAAACAAAAATGGAATCACTCGTTCCTCAGAATCTTCCTCTTGTTTCACAACCGGTTCGGCAATTTCCAATTCTACATCACCGCCATTTTGTACAAACACAGTTGTGTATTTTTGTGGCGAAAGCCCTTTTATACTTACAAAATGCATGACGCCATCAATAAGCAATGGTATTCGTGTGTCCACTGTTAACGAATTGTAGCCCAAAAAAGCACGGTTCAACTTCGTTTCCCAATCCGCAATTGTTTGAATTGCAGATGTGTGCGGTTGTATCATAATTTTTTTGCAGCGCTGAATTGCGATTTGTGTTATTGTTACATTATCAACAATGCTCATAGTATAATACATCCAACTTGGTACATACACAATGTTTTCATCATCATGTAAATTAAATACCACACCGGATATGGATTCGTCCAATGTGTTTGACAATTTCAAAAGTATTGCACCAGGTGCAAAACTTACCTTTTTAAAGAAATTGCGACATAACAATATGCGGTCTGAACATTCGTAAGTTTTCAGTTCTTCTCTTGGAACATGATTACATAGGAAATATGGCTCCAAACGAATCATACTTCATCGCCTTCTATTGGACCGTGTTTTTTGTTTACGCGTAGCACGACGCTTTTTGCGCGTTCCGCCATTGGCACTAAACGGCGACGAACCGGAATTGCCTGACATATTGGGTATTATAGATGAACCAGAGTTTCCTGACATATTTGGAAGTATGGATGAACCAGAGTTGCCAGACATGTTTGGAAGTATGGATGAACCAGAGTTGCCTGACATATTTGGAAGTATGGAACTAGATGAACTTGGATTTGAAAAGAAACTGGGCGATGAGCGTTCGTATATATAAGTTGTGGATGGACGATTATACCATCGTCTACGTCCACTGTCCCCAAAACTAAATAATGAAAAGGATGGACCGGGTTGAGATGATTTCCACCAGGAACTTTGGTCCGATTGCTGACTGAAGATGCCGCCCATTTATTTTTTTCATAGATTTTAATTAGAAGGATGCGCACACGACGCCGACTGCGTGGTGGGGCGGCTGTCAATACTGATGTAATTGACAACGCACCTGCACTACCAAATCAGAATCGTAAAATGTACAAATTGACACCCAAGTGCCAGTGTCCTGACCCAGCAACAGGTAAGGCATGTGGTGCTGATGTTGTAAAGGGCACTGTGTTTTGTGAACAGCATCAAGATTGCCCAATGGCTCCTCGTAACGGTTGTGAAAAACCATATCGTCCTGAACTTTACAATAAGGACCCTGCAATATACAAGTCACATAATTGCTATAGTTATGCTATGAGCGTTATTGATAAACGCAATATTGCATCCTGTCGTAAAAATGGCAATAGCAATTGTAGACAGTTTTTTCATCAGCCCGGTGCGTTGCATGGCGAACGATTTGCATTGAATGCCGCCGAACGTCGCAAGTGCGATGTTGTAGAAAAACTCATTATGAAGGACGTGCCTGAAGTTACAAAATCATCGTTCTATCAAAAGTGTCCAATCAACAAGTATAAAATTGCACTAGTATCCGATGATGGCGAGGACTACCACTTTTACAAACAAGATGCCGATGGATATTGGAGCCACAAGGACGGTTCAAACAAAGTCAAACGGTATGATGCCATGAAACAGCCCATATTTAATCCTCAAACTGCATCACGTGATTATCGTTGGCAGGGAAGTGACCTTAACTACGAGAGCTTTTGCGGGTTTTATTGCGTCCCTGGGGACCGCGAAATCCCTTTAGGACAAGGCGGCGCCTCACGGCGTCAGAAGAAGATGGCAGGAGGTTCTTGGACAGACCGTCCGTCCAAGGGGACTCGGCGACGGGCTTCACGTCGTTCTGCGATGCGTCGTCTGACGCGTCGTCATTAGAATCTTCTGATGATTCTGATGCCGCATGTCCGGGGCACCATAAACGCATAGCATCCAAAAACGATAGTCGTTTTTCGGGTAGCACAGCACACATTTTCGTCAAGAGTTCAATAAATCGAGTGTGGTCTTGACGATAAAACGGAGAATGAAGTACATCTGGTTCCATCAAAAAGTCATAGTACTTTGTTAGCCATTTGTATGCAAAAAGCCATACGTGTTCTTTTTCATCAATGAGTTCACATCCATGTAAGGATTTAATATGTGCTTTGGTGAATGATATATTCAACATGGATTCTATAGTATCAAATGCACGATTTGATTTCATCAATAATTCGTGCAGTTTATCATACAATAATCCAACATGTAGGCCACATTGCACGTGTCGTTCGGGAGCCGCAATAGCATCCGGTTCCCACGATGAAATCACTGTGCGACCGCTGCTTTTTGTATGAAAACACTCAACTAAGTGTCTTGTGAAGTCTTCTCGCCGCATCCGCTTAGTATGTGAGCGTTTTAGAGACAGGAAAAAATACCGCAGAAACTTGTAAGATGATGTCATACTTGATATACATTGTAATTGCCCTACTGGCGGGCTTTCTTGTATGGGAGCACATGAGTGCAACTATGTTTGCCGAGGGCTTTACAGATGGCGTTGTGCCCCAGTTTTTTGGAAAGTATTTTCCACGTCGGTATGATGTAGTGCCAGGACAAACGCGCGAAGCCGACGGGTGGGTACGAAATCCACGTTATTTTGAAGGGTATGTCGACGTGCAGCGCCTTGGATACAAAGGCGATTTTTGCCGTGTAGTTGAAAAAGAAGGGAAGCCCGAGTCACGTATTATGGCGTGTGCTCTTGCCGGTCAAGAAGGTCTGGATTCCCTTACATATCGTACAGAATCTGCACGCGCAGGTACGATTTTTTCACGTGATGATTATTTTCGTGATGTAGACGGCGACGGACGTGAAGATTACGGACGGATTGTAAAAGTCACGCCAGCACCAAATGATGCATGGGAAGCCCGTGCTATCCTTGCGGGTGTAACACGATTCAAAGAAGGCGTGGAAATCGCGGACAATACACCACCCCCACATATTGCCGACCTGCTTTGGTTTTATGAAGGTGCAATGGTCTGGTATCGATGGTTTGACGATATGTTGGATTATGCAGCAAATACACAGATTCGTGTGGCCGGCGGAGCAACTGTGGACGAAGAGCCGCGCAAAACACGCACACTTGGCCTTCCACTTAACCGCATTCCTGCAGCGTCCGAAGACGTCAAACAAGCCGCTGACCAATATATTAAGTTGGGTGAAAACGCCCAACTTGAATTTGACCATATTATACAACTTCGTAACCTGCGTGCCATAAGTGTATGGGCGTATTTTGACGAGTTTACAAATAATGCACGCATTTTTGATTTCGGAAATGGTGCAGGCAAGGATAATGTATTGTTGGGAATTCAGGGTGCTGGAAACACCGCCGGTGCATTTGGGAAAATGAATGCGCGCCCGCCCGCGTCAGCGGCAGTATGCAATGCTCGCGCCCCTCCAGAACTTTCTCCACAACTCTTCCAAAAAACGACAGACTCCAATGTGGATGAATGGAGTTGCCCAGGACCTGAGCCTATGGATTCAACATATCCTGAAGACGACAATGAAGATGCACGTGAACCAATGGCAGACTTATTGTTTGAAATCTGGGATAGCCAACAACGTCAAATGACGATGCGCGTTTTAAGTGTAATACCTTTGAAAAAATGGGTACACATTGCCATTACAACTACTGACAATAAAAGTTTCAGACCTACATGGCATGTATACATAAATGGCAAAAAAGTTCACGAATTGCTGGACGGCCATATGCCCCTGAAATCCTACACTACAAACAATTATATTGGTCGCAGTAATTGGGAAGGTGTGACAAGCCAATACAATGATGCGGACCAACGATTCCGTGGCGCGCTTTTTGATTTCCGTTTGTATCGTGCACCCATGTCTGCCACAAAAATTACGCGAACCGTAGAATGGGGCCGTGAGAAGTTAGGACTCCTCGGTGATGCCAAGTGATTCGTGTACAACATTCCATAGTTTAATTGCAAAACAGGTATATACATAAGGATGCATATGAAAGGGTTCCATGGTTTTCCATTGAAACTTAGTGTCAAGTGGCTCAGCCCGTATCTTTTGCACAGCAGTATTAAATTGTTCCAAGGCTGCAATATCATAGGTATGTTGCACGGGCTGACCAGTCACGTGTCCTTCAATGCATGCAAACAATTCGGCTTGCAAACAATTCAAGTATGTGTCTATTTTGTATATACGCATACTTGGTTCAATTGACCATACCGCATGTTCTTTTAACGGTTTTACAATGCGCGCCATTGGATTGTTATGAATATGATGATTAAACATATGATACACTTCTGTAATAAATTTTAGCCGCATATAAGTTCGTGCAAGTAGTCCAATATAACTGTCTGAAACGACTGCATTGCTTACAGATTCAGTGCATCCGTGCTTTTTTTGATAGTATGTTATGATATGATGTCCGTAATTGGGCGAGCCGCGAAAGAATACAAATTCAAGTTCATTGTTTGTGTAAGTATCACAATCTGCATGAGGAAACTGAAAGTTTTGTGCCTGATTTAGCACATAAAAGTCGTTGTTCATTAAATAGTTTTGCAACATACCCGAAGTTGTCAATTTTGTTGGAAAAAATCTGTTTCCATAACATAACAGAATGTTGGAGCCAAATAATAATAACAACAACAATAACAACAACAATAACAATAACAATTTCAATGAAAACGATGTGAATAATGACATTGCCGATTTGCTAGGGAACTTTTTAGGTCTTCTTGGTGATCCTGAATCGAATCCTCCGGCAAATCACGCAGGTCTTTCAAGAAATGAAATTGTTCAATTATTTGAGGAATTCCGTGATGCTGTCATTGAACAACGCGAACTTCCTCAAAACATCCCGAATGTCGCAATGAATGCTGCTCAAGAAATCTTAGACTATGTTATTTATTATGAAAATAATGAAAGAGCAATGACAATAATCAAAGATGGATTTGATGAAATAATGGAAAGTTTTGATGAAGAAAATCAGAATGGTGGTCGTCGTCGCAAATCAAAGCGCAAATCAACACGCAAATCCAACACTCGCCGTCGCAAGATGAACCGTAAAAAATCAACACGTCGTCGCAAGAATCGTAAATATTAGATTATCCATGAACATTGTAAATGTGCATTTTACTCTTCAAATCCAACAACTAGTTCCTTATAGTCAGACCCTGGACACGTGGACTCCATTGAAATGGAATCACGCGCCCAAGACCCAACATCCATTTCCTGGGAACCGCTGTAATCGCCGCCGCCACCGGCCGCTGTTTCACAAACAAGAAGTGCAAGAGGATGAATCTTCCATTCCGTATCATCCGTCCAGGTGGTATTTTTGTACTTATTGACATATGTTTTCTTAGTGTGATTCACAATATATTGGCAATCGGTAGCAACACACGGCTCTGGCATAATCTTCCACTCTTCCACATCGTAACATAGACTGTACAGGTTGCGGTCGCTATCATCCTCAGGGGCGCCATAATCGCCAGCGCATACAATTCGGCACGGTTTGCCTGCCAGAACTGATTCCACGGCCACCATTAGCTGATTGCCAATCCAGGCAAACTCCATCATCTTGGAAACACCATCATACTGTCTGGAATCAATCCAGTGCACAATGGCACCGGACTCGGAAAGGAAGATAAAACGGTAATACTGACCCATGGTGTCGCTCACGCTGGCTCAGAACCTAAACCACATAGGATTCATTTTTTTGTCTCCAACCACCTATGTTAGCGCCCGCATCCAAAAAAATTGAACCCTCCCTTCGGGCAATAAGGGTTCGGCGTCGCATCAAATATGTCACATTGCCAAAATTGTAAGTTCATGAAGGGTCTTTCCATTGTCCACGGAGATAATGGATGCCCACTTTCCAAATCCATTCTTTGCCGTCGTTGTCATACGAGAGGTCACATGACAATGCATTGTTCCGACCGTTGGTCACATTGGGAGCGTCCTACGACGCTTGAGGAGTTGATTCCTGTGGATGTTCGTATGCGGTATGGAATTCAAACACATACACGCATTGACTTTGATGCACCACGGGGTGCAAATGGTACAGAGAAAGAGTTGCATTCGTGTGCTGAAATCATAATTCCCGAGGATTACAGCGAGTTGAAGGAGTTTGTGGAGCGTCACAAAATCAGTGTGGAGAAGAAGACCAAGGAATCTCGTATGGCGTGTATTAATGCTATTCGCGAGTGGGGAATTTCACACGGATATCGCATTGTTATGCAACTTGAGCCCGCGCAGGTCATCACTGCATAATTTGCTCAGCATATGTTAGAATGGATTCTTTTTTTGAACGGTTAAGTGCAATACCTGACAAAATTACATATCAAAGCAACCATGTAGCACGCAAGCAAGTTGAATCGCCACTTGTGGCCGAACCACTTGTGGCCGAAATTATGGCCGAACCACAACACGCGGCAGGTTTGCGCAGCAACAAGAAGCGCACACGCAAATCACGCTTTGGTGGAATTCCAAATGGTGCAGTGGTGGCTTACAAACAAAATAACAATAGTGCACCCGTGTTAGTGAATACAGCAACAGCAAAACGCCTTATGGTCAATAAGACGGATCCTATGTATCATGGTGGTCGTAAGCGCAGGGGCACCCGAAAAAATTGATACGTATTTTTTCAAGATACGTAACCGCGCCCCCGCGCCATTCCGTACATTTCCTTCCTTCCTTCCATTCCGTTCCTTTCCTTTCCTATGTCCCTTACAGTTCCGTTCCCTGATTTCAATTACCACCCGCATCAGGTGGATGCAGTGCGTTGGATGATGTTGCGTGAGTCGCGCATTGCCAAGCATGTGCGCGGTGGTATTCTTGCAGATGAGATGGGTTTGGGCAAAACCTGGATGACAATTGGGCTGCTGTTGAACAATCCAGTGGCCGATACACTCTTGCTTGTACCACCCGTGCTCCAGCCACAGTGGGTAGAGGCGCTTCAGCAGTCGGGCATCTCTGTGCGCGTGCTTGTTCCTGTGGCAAAGGGCAAGACGGACAGCCCGTGGAAGTTGTATCCTGGTACGCGCGCCGAGTGCAATGTCACAATTGCAACCTATGGGCGTGCGACCAATTGCATTTCCGCAATCAATACGCAGACCTATGACCGCATTGTGTGTGATGAGGGCCACGTGTTCCGCAACGGTGATTACACCAAATCGTATCGTGCACTTATCACTGTCGCTGCACCACGGCGCTGGATTCTGACCGGCACGCCCGTTCAGAACAAACTCACCGATTTCCGCAATATCCTGTTCTTCCTTGGAATGGATAAGGATGACTACAAGCGCCACCGACCTGCGGAGATTGCATCAACTGTGATGATGCGTCGCACAGTCAGCATGGTGCGTGACGCAGTTCCTACAATGCCTACAATTCCCCCAGAGCATATGGTGCACGCCGTGGAGATGCCAGAGAACGGCGAGGAGGAGCACGTGTTTGGGCAACTTGTTGGCCGTTTCAACGCGGCAGTGAACAGTTGTATGAATGGTCTGCGTATCCTTGAGTTGTATCTGCGCATTCGGCAATTCCTTGCACACCCAGAAATCTATGTGCGTGCAATGAAGAAGAAGTTTGGCGACCGTTATGCACGTGATGCGTGGACCGATAGTGCAAGCAAGACGGCGGCGTTTGAGTCCTGGGTCACGTCGGCCGAGAAGAAGCCAACAATCGTATTCTATTCCTTCCGCGCCGAGGGCGATATTGCAGAGGTGACGATGCGTCGCGCAGGCTACAAGGTCTGGAATGTGCGTGGCGGCATGTCCGAATCTAAGCGTGACGCAGTGCGTGCAGAGTCTGCTGCTGCACACGCTGCAGGTGAAAACGTAGCCATTATTGTACAGATTGTTGTTGGTAGTGCTGGATTGAATCTGCAGCATTGTAATCGCGTGGTGTTCCTGAGTTCGCACTGGAATCCTACGATTGTGGACCAGGCTATTGCACGCGCATATCGTATTGGCCAAAAGGTAGATGTGGAAGTGCATCATTTCCTCATGGCCGATGGTGCAGAGCGCAATATTGACCGCATCATGGCGCACAAGCACGGCGCAAAGCGACTAATTGCACTGTCGGTACACGAGAAACTCTTCTGTGACTCGGCAGCAGACACGTCCGCAATTATGAGCGTGTTGGACTCTGTGTGCCCTCCTGAGTATGATGGTGATGCCGCCGATGAGAAGGCGGAGGCTGCGACTCACGACGCCTGAGTCTTTAAACCCCCTCTCCTCCTCAAACACCACCACTCCCCCCGCTCTTACAAACAAAACTAAAAACCCAAATTTTTTTACGCGATTAATTTTCAATTAATGAAATTATCATGTATTGTAGATATGTCGGCGGCAGAGTCCGAACCCAAACCACCCAATGATAAAAAGGTGCTGCGTGATGTGCGCGATGCATTAACAGATGGCATTGTATCATTAACGCGCATACTTTTTTTCTGGATGCCCGGCGATGATATTGCACGTGGCAAAGCACTTATGGCCCTGCATCCTTTTTTAGGCCTGATTCCTATGGCATTGTTTTTTGTATTGGAACGTCGTAGCCCGTGGAAAATTGTAATAGCGTTTGCCGCAATCATTATTGCCGCCAGTCAATGGATTTTCAGAGGTTGCGTGGTCACACGTGCCGAACAAAAACTAACTGGAAGTCAAACAACAATTGTGGACCCATTTTTAAGTATGTGTGGAGTAACGGTCAATCGTGATACGCGCATAATATCCACAATTTCTACAGGCACTGCATTATGTATCATTTTGGTATGGGCAGCATTTTGTGACATTTTTTAATGCGGCGACGCAGCAGAAGGTCTAAACACCTCATGCAAATCATTGTTAGAAAATGTCGGATGATGTTAATCGTTTTGTTGATAGATTGGTAGCCAGGGAACCTGGTGAACCTGGAAGTATTCAATTAGAAATCGATACAGATGGAGATGCATCTGCATTGTTTGAAGTATTGCTCTTGATTATGACGGAGTTGTTGAAAAAGTGGTATGAACCACCAATCAGTATTGGCCGCATTAGTGTTCAAAACTTACAGCGTCTCATAGCATATTTCAAGTCGTTTAATATTAACTTTGATTTGACAGAGGAACCATTGCCTCCAGTACAGGTATTTAGCAACCGCGATTATTTATATGAATCGGAGTTGAGTGCTATGAAGTTTCAAATGGCTTATGCGGATAAGTTATACACTGTTCGCTTTTCTAACATTTGAACTGCAAAATGTATACTTAATACTGTAGTCACGATAAGCAAAACACGGAAAAACGTGCCTTGGGTACGAAGCAAGAAATAAATAGATAAAAGGGAAACAAGCACGGCGGATGCTGTTTGAACTACATAGGCGCGTGATTCATCTGGTCGCATAGCAAATCCTTCGCGCATACGAGGTGGTGGTGATATATCATAACGTGTGTCAAGATGCGCCTGTTTTTCAGTTATTTTCATATCGCGCACCAAGTTTCGTGGATGTGTTGGGTCATTTTCTGATACATTGTCGGGCACCGGCATTCGTGTATCAAAAACAAATGTTTCTGTGGACATCTTTATTTATTGGGTTGGTTATTTACGCTGCTTGCGGCTGCCCCTGCGACGTCCTGCACGGCGCACCTTTGTGCGGCGACGGCCACCGCCCACCCGTGCTTGTGCACTATAATGCTGGGCCGATAGGGGTTGTGCAACATAGGGGCTGAAACTTGCACCGCTATTATCGACAGGGCGCTGGTGGTAAAAGACATCGGGGTTTCCTGAAACGCGGGCGGCCTCTACAGCTTGTGCATATTGTGTGGCAGGCATAGGCGATGATGCCCATGCGCCCGTGGATTGGGGGGCAGTATACAAACCACCATTGGCAAGCGGAGGCGGAGCCTGCGTCGTCGCAGACCATGCAAGAGCACCCGGATACTGTGCCCATTGTCCCCATGTAGTTGTTGGCAGTACATCGCTGAGACCTGCTCCGCGCTGACGACGAGTACGACGAGTGACCATTCTTTGTTTTGGACAGCGGAAATAAAAACCTGCACTGCACCACCCCATCTAGCGCCAATCTAAACGCGGTATTTGATTGTAGGAAAAGAAGGCCGCCAACACAAACCAATGGAACCACCTGCACCTGTCATAAATCCTGATGAAAAGCGCTCTGTGCGTGCACGTCGTATGATTTCCGAAGTAGAAACAGCACTACAAACACAAAACGAAGCGCAAGTTGCTGCACAATTTCCGGAGTGGCAAAAAGAGTTTCCGAAACTCTTTGAAATGGTCCTGCGTCGCAATTATAGTCGGGACATTCTGAATGTTATGTTGGAACAGTTTGAAAAAGTAGAGCGTGGTGCAACAAGCCAACACAATGCATCCGTAGCCGTTGGCACTGTACTTGTAGACCGCATTGTGAAACCTCAGTTAGCCGCCGCGGGCAAATCAACCGAAAGTCGTCCAACAAAGTAGGATGGAGTCTAAAGTATTAAATTTCAAATCTGGCATTGTTGATACATTGCCAGATTGGTTTCACATACCCGAAATGGGTCTTAAGGTTATTTGTGGCCCAGGAGATTATGTGCATTTCAGGCCATCATTGAATCGGTTTGTTACAAATGTTGAACAGTACATTGATTACGATGTGTTTGTATGTTATGGTGATAGTGGCGTTCACCAACGGGAAGCCCACACAAGCGTTGAAGAAAATGAACGCTATTTAATTGACCATAATCACAACAAACTCATATGTTTAATTGATATCAACAATAAAGAACAGATGGAAAATTTCACACGATTGTTTGGAAACAAAGTCATTCATATTAATCGTCAAGACCATCATTCACCCATTTTTGAAATGAATGATGCATTTAAATTATTAAAAGCCGGCGGGATTATTCACATAAAATCTCCTATGGGTAATATTGCATTGCCCATGGCTGAAAAAAAGACACGCACAAGGGAGATGTATAAACATTATGGATTCAAGTGCGAGTTCACAGACTTTATAGAACCGACTACAGAAAAAGCGTTCAAAGATGCATTTGTATGTACAAAAAAGGATTATGCAAACAATCTTTATGGTGGTAGCAAACGAAGAACAAAACGCAAATATACAAAACGACGAAATACACATCGCCGCCAACATAAACAAGCGGTCAATTCATAAACTTTGGCGTATTTTTCACACGCATAAATGGATTATTGACCACCGTGGTTGACGGCGTACCCTTGCGAAACCCTTCAAATGTAAGATGGCTACTGATTGTGCTACGATTCCATGTGGTATAGGTATGCGCAATAACATTTGTAGGAGGATTCAGGATATGCATCAAGTCCATTGTTTCTTTTGCTACGTTTTTCTCAAATTCGTACAGCCAGCACGGCGCAACATCTTCACCATGTTCTTTGCACCATTGTATGGAGCGCTGGACGTTATCACGAACTAATTTTGCAATCATATGTGTCTCAGTGTTACGTATGAGTGCAAGTGTATCACGAATGATTTGAATTTCAATATGTTCAATCTGCTCCTGAAGCATTGTGACTTGGGGTGCAATGGAGCGCCAAACTTCGTAGGCAAGAATTGGTTTGTGAAACTCTCCAGCGCGCTGATACGATTCCAAGATTTCCAACACATCTCCAACATCCGTATCCAAGAACCCCTTTCCAACAATATATCGTTCCGCATTTCCAGCACGACTTGTACGGGGTTTGATAATTGACCATGTACAGAAACAACGGGTAATTAACCACAGTAAATCAAGTGTTGGACGTTCCGTAGTATCAAAGCATTTGACAATGAAACATCCGCCTTTGGAAAGTGTGCGAAGACCCAATATCGTTTCTGCAACCAGTAGTGGAAAGATGGAGTCTTCCTGAGCGTTGTAGTCATTGCTAAAATCAAAACCTCCGTCTGCTGTGTATAGATGCACACCCTTTCGTGAATTTACAAGTGCATCAGCTACAAATGCCCGTTGATTTTCAATATCCAAGATATTACCTGTGCCATCGGCGCCATCGTGAATTACAACTTGGGAATTCATTGTAAGAAACCGCACGGCTTTGCGCCATCCTGGCACATTTTTTGCTTCCGAGCGAAGTGTGATTGCTGACGCATTTTTGTAACTCCAACGGTTTCGGTCCGTCATTACCGAGCATGCCTCAATAAATCCACCGGGTCCTTCGGCACTATGTGCCGAGTAAAACCCACCATCACGCTCGACCAATGCACGCAAATACTCGGTCAACTTCAAACTATTCCACATTTCAATCATTTTGAAGTAACTTCGTGAAAGTGGCTGCCGCGTGGTAACTGAGCGGGAGGACCGGCGATTCCAGGAAAGAAAGATGTACTCATAGGGATTCGTAATCTTTTTGTAATCGTCCCATTTTCCTTCTTGGTAAAACAGATTGATTTCATTCTTGGACTGTTGAAGTGCACGACTTTCGGGTGTGCAGATAAGTTGATTTTGCACTGCAGCACCCTTAAAGGGTTCAATCGGTTCTGTGGGTGGCCCACCGGAACCGGTGACTTCAATTGCATTAAACATTATCAATGTGCTTGTTCAGCAACCTTAAATATGCACGAATCATTTTTTCCGCAGGACCCTTCGTTATCCGCATTCGTGATGCATCATACCAATCCACATCATCGGTTTCCTGAATCTCGGGCGGTGTCATAGCCAGCCAGTCTGGGTTACTATGTAATTGACGTTGGCGCTGCTTTGCTTTTTTCATAGTGGCTTCGGTGATTGTTGCGGACCAGAACTGGTACATATAGGGTTTGCGTTGGACATCACAGATACCTGTATAGGCATAGGGCAACATTTGCACGCCTCGCAACTCGTTTGGAAACACTTTGGCTTCTTCGGTGACCTCACGTTCCATGGCTGCGCGCATACCGCCGGTGCGTATGTCGGTCCATTCACCAAGACCTTTTGGCGGTTCCCATTCACGGTCTGCGGACGCACCTTTATTATGCACAACTAACAATTTGGTCCGCGCTGGATTTGTTATGAATGCAACATTGCGCAAATATATGTGGTCGCCATTATGTATTGTGTATGCATATTTATCGCCTAAGTGCATCTTATTCTTTCTATTGTTTTTTAATTGCTCTAACCAACTAAAAAACAATAAGGTGTGCATCGTCACCCGATTACACGCGGGTGATTTCCACATCGTCTTCATCACCCTCTTCCACTGTGCCAAGAGGAACGTTTGGCAATGCAACATTCATACGGAGTTCGTTCAAGTTGCATGCGCCCTCTGTGCCTTCATCGCCGCCGCCATACAGACGAGCATCCAGTTCTTCATCTGTGTAGGCAACCAAGGGTTTGGGATGTTCAAGACGCTGATTCACTGGCGCAGATGCCGCCAAGTTCACAGCCACCTCCTCATCAAACAGGATTTCACTGAAACATGTGCCGGCTTTGATTGGCGCGCCCAACATCACTTTGGCACTGATGCCCAAGCATGGGTCCTGCTCACCAAACATGGCCGCACGAAGTGCAATGTCCTCAGTCTGTTCAAAACTCATCTTGGCCAGGGGACCGATGTCGTTCTTCTGAATGCCGTAGCGGTCCACACTCATTGTCCGCCCCTTGTGGCACATACGGTCAATCAAGATACTGACGTGGCGGTAGTTCACACTGCTGCCGGATTCTGCAAACAGGGTCGTAATTTCCTTGAACAGGGCTGCATGGCAGGCTTCAATGCCCAGGTTATCCAACATATCGTGGATGTTACTGCTGTACAGACGCGTGGCGTCCACATCTGGATGCGCCAATACATCCAAGAAGTTGCTGCCATCGCTAATAAGCGTGTACTGGTCCACGGCCATGTATTTGCCTGCCTCCGCGTTGAATTCGTACATATCCGAGACTTTCTGATAGTTAACGGCTCGCAGACCAGGGATGCCGCGCACAGCCGTTGCTGACAGGATTTTGTTTTGTAAGATTTTCAGGGTATTCAGTTGGTCAATTTGCGCATCGGACTCGTCGTCAAGGCGAATGCGGAATACAAGACGATTGGAGTTGTAATCCGTGTAATGCATCGTTGCAGCGCCAAGACGGGATTTGAGAATGAAGGCAACGTCGTCCATTGTAATGTTTTTAGTAAACATCTTTTCGCGGTCCAGTTCCAGGCGCAGAATCCAGGGGGACTGGGATGGTGCAGCAACACCCGCTGCATCGGCCGCGTCGCCGCTGAGTGGGTCTGCGGCCGCCGCAGCGCCTAGCGGCGCGCTCAAGTTGGAGAAGGCGGTCATGTACGTCAACCAATCTACATCATCCTGGATAAGTGTTGCACCATCATT
>JACCDO011234927.1_pt1 | contig 17446 bp, 11 predicted proteins | sample 7446101 | NCBI WGS metagenome assembly JACCDO01 (sample SAMN15323440, study PRJNA562643) | freshwater metagenome | isolation source: river surface water | place: USA:Blue River Watershed | collected 2017-08-16 | reverse complement strand
GGAACAAGTGGTTCAAGCGGAACAAGTGGTTCAAGTGGTTCAAGTGGAACAAGTGGTTCAAGCGGAACAAGTGGTTCAAGCGGAACAAGTGGTTCAAGTGGTTCAAGTGGAACAAGTGGTTCAAGTGGAACAAGTGGAACAAGTGGAACAAGTGGTTCAAGTGGAACAAGTGGTTCAAGTGGAACAAGTGGTTCAAGTGGAACAAGTGGTCGTCGCAGACTTTCATCAGAACCTATAAACACGCCTGAACCTGAATATGAATCATCACATGACTATGATAGACATCGTAGAACACGTGAATATGAATCTTCACCTGATGATATATCTGATAATTATGAAATAACTTTTTCACATCCGAATATTAATTTACAAAATTCGAAAGGACCTAATAATTTCTTTATTCCAAATATTTGGATTGAAGAATATCAAACTGTTTGAAAAAATAAAACTTAAAAAATTATGTTTTAAACTTTTTTAATTTCAGTTCTAGCTGAAATAATATAAATTGAGTTATTTGTTACTGCAATATATTCATTTTCAGATTTGTATAAGTTTTCAAGAGGTGATGTATATTCTTCTTCATTTTTAAAAATGATTTTTTCATCACCATCATGACGAATGCAAACTTTACCTTTAATTGAATCTACATAGAAATACGAATCAACTGGTTTACCATGTGCAATTGAAATTCTGAATGCCCCATTAAGGGTTTTTTCAGAAGGGAGAGCAAGTTTAGGAGCTTGAGCTTCAGCCATTTTAAATTTATTTTTTATAAAGTATATAAATTATTTACAATAAATAGTGATTAATTTTTTACAACTTGAACGTAAAAGAAAAATAAATATTAAAATTAATAATAATTATTCCATTAAAAATATTAAAAATATTTCAAATATAAATGAAAATGGATTTCTACAACTTTGAAGATTTAAAAAGCGGCACCATAATAATCTGATTTATCATAACCATTAGGGAAGTCAAGACCCTGTATTCCATTTTGATTTTTCCAAGCTTTAATACCAACGTTAGGGTCGGCACCTGGAATTAAATTAGAACCGGCATCTTGAAATTGCATTTTAGTTGTAAATGATTTACTATCTTCGGCTAAATTTTCAGTCATAGTTTTAAAGGCTGGATGAGTTGATGGGTCAAGAATATCCATTCCACCAGTTGGTTCAAAATGTTCTAATTTGTCAAAATTATCAAACATGGCTGTCATATCAACTTCATTTCTTTGCTTTTCAACAGTTGTTCTTCTAGTAAGAACACCATCAACAAGTTTTTCATTTTCTAAAGTTTGCATAACATCAAATTTCATCATTTTTTCTGATTCACTATTATCCATTCCCATAGCTTGTTTACTCAACATGTGATGTGTATTTTTTGTTAAAACAGGTAATGTTGTGGGTGAAACTGAAGGAAATGATGGTGGAAAAGTTGGTGGATATGTTGGTAATGATTTATGATGGTGTTGATTTAATTGTTGAATAGCAAATAAAAAGATGGTAGCCATTAATAAACCCGAGGGAGCATCCATTAAAGCTAAATAAGCCATAAGAAGTAAATAGAAGGCTTGGAAGAAAAAGTTTTCAAAAACAGATAATATGTTTTTAGGGATGTAAACTAAGAAAACTAGGACTAAAACTAATACAATACGAATAATAACAAAAGTAACATTTCCGCTTGTAAATATTTTTTTCATGCTTGATGAAGACGACGATGATGATGAAGACATCTTTTACTTATTAATAATTTCTTATCTTGTTAATTATAAAATAGATTTTTTTTCTAGAAAAATCAAATAATTTTTAAAAAATTGATTGATTATAAATATTTAATTTTATTTAAAATTTTAATTAACTCTTTAATTAACTCTTTAATTAACACTTTAATTTAACACTTTAACTAATTATTAAATATAAAATGAGTTTAATAGAATTAGATTCTTCAATAAGTCGAAATGGTTATGCCATTCCAAAATCCCAATTTAAACCAAATGAATTAGAAAAACTAAAAAAACAATTAACTGCAACCCCAATTCAACAAACTAGTTTTGTTCAACAAAATAATAGCTTTCCAATTTATTTAGAAAGTCCTAAAAAAATATATATGCCTAGATATTTTGGTATTGAAAAATATGGAAAACCAAAAGTTAATAAATTAATTGGTTCTGGCACTAAAGCTAATTTAAAATTTGATGGTTCATTAAGACCTTATCAAATTAATATCGCTGATATTTATCTTAAAGCTGCTAAGAAAATTGGTGGAGGAATTATTTCAATTGGTTGTGGACGTGGTAAAACAGTTATTGGATTATATATTGCATCTGCTATAAATTTAAAAACTTTGGTTGTAGTTCATAAAGAATTTTTGGCTGACCAATGGGTTGAACGTATTTTAGGAGACCCTTCTAAAGATATTAAGGGTTTTCTTCCAACTGCAAAAGTAGGTAGATTACAAGGTAAAATTTGTGATGTTGAAGGTAAAGATATTGTTATTGCCATGGTTCAAAGTCTTTCTCAAAAAGATTATTCCGAAGAATTATTAAAAGAATTTGGATTAGTTATTTATGATGAATGTCATCATTTAAGTGCGGAAATATTTTCAAGGGCTTTAATTAAAACTGCTACACAATTTACATTAGGATTAAGTGCGACACCTGACCGTAAAGATGGTTTGACTCATGTTTTCAAATACTTTCTAGGTGATATTGTTTATCAAGAATCACAAAATGAAGATAAAACAATTAAATGTAAAATTATTCATTATTTTAATGATGATCCTGAATATGCAACTGTTGTATCGAATGTTAGAGGTGACCCTAATAGACCTAAAATGATTAATAATATTTGTTCATGTGAAAAAAGAAATAAAATTATAATTGATGAATTGCGTGCATTACGTGATGAAGGTCGTAAGATTTTAATTCTTAGTGACCGTAAAGAACATTTGAATTATCTAAAAGAACAAATTGAAAAGGGGTTAAATAATTCTACTGCTGGATTATATGTTGGTGGAATGAAGCAAACAGACTTAAAAATATCAGAAGCTAAAGATATTATTCTAGGAACATATCCCATGGTTAGTGAAGGATTTGATTGTCCAGCTTTAGATACTGTTATTCTAGCTAGTCCCAAATCTGATGTTATACAATCTGTTGGACGTATTTTAAGAAAGAAACCCGAAGATAGAGATAAACAACATATTGTAATTGATATTGTTGATTATTTTGCCACTTTTAATAGACAGTATGCAGCTAGAAAGAGATATTATAAAGAACAAAAATATCAATTTGCTGAATTTAGTTACGATGATAATTCAGAAAATACAATTATTACAGATAAGGCACCAAGAAAAAGTAAACCTGCATTTAAAAAGGAGATTGCAACAATTGGATTTATTGATGAAGAAATTATTCCAGATAATGATAATCTAGAAAATGATGATTGTGATGGTAATACATCAGAAGAAGATTAAAACTATAAATTTATATTTTTAATTTTGTAAAGATGATAAACTAGTAACTAGAATACCACATTTAAAAGATATGATGTTCTAGCTACTAGTAAATTATATTTAGTTATTATTTTTATTATTTTTATTTTTGATATCAATATAAAATTGATTTTTAGAATATATTTAATAATCTTTTTAATTCCATAAGAATTATATAATGGATTTTTTGGTTAAAGATTTGATAAAGATAAATAATTTTCCCAAATTAGATGATTTTAAATTTCATAAATCAATTGTAGAAATATTAAAATCAGATGATATTTTATTTGATACACTTTTACATGGTTCTTCTGGTTCTGGAAAATTGACATTATTTATGGGTTATTTACAAAAATTATTTGGGGAAAGTATTCTAACATTATACCCAAACAGTGAATCAAAACAGGTTGATATAAGCTTTAATTTGGATAAAGTAGGTGCTATTTTATCAAATAATAATCTAGCTATTATTAATGATTCTGTTAATGATGATACAGTTTATGAGTTTATTACAAAACAATTTGATATTGAAGGTGATAATTTAACATATATACTAATATTACACCTAGATAGGTTTAAAGATAAAACCATCAGTTGTATTATGAATTTTATGGAAAGAAGAAAATCTAGAACCTATATTTTATCTACAACAAATCATTTTGACAAATTAAATGCAATGGTTAAAAGTAGATTTGAAGGGTTTATAATTGCTAGACCTACACAAAATGAATTATCATCATATTTTAATAAATTAATTCCTAAAAAATTTGAATTTCCTGTATCAAAAATTGAGAAAATTATAGAATCAACAAATCGAGATATAAAATTATCAATAATTTATATCAATCAAAGATTACTAGAATCTATTGATCCAGCACTTAAAAAAAAATCATTAGATAATTTTAAATATTATATTAATTGTTTAATCCAATTATTATTACAGAATGATTTGAAAAAATTACCAATAATTCGTTCTATGATATTAACACTATATCAATCTGCTATATCATGGAAAGATTATATGAAAAAAACTCATGAAATATTATTTTCAACTGAAAGTATTAAAGATTCAAAAAAATTAGAAATAATAAATAAAAGTGCTGAATTAGATAATAAAGTTGCTTTAACAAAAACTACTTATATTCATTATGAAGCATTTATATTCATGATTTATAATATTTTATTTGGATAAATTAAAATATTTTTCTTTATTGAAAATAAACAGAAGAATAAAAAACAGTATTCTATAATCTAGAAATGTTAAGTAAGAAAACTTTAAATAATAAAAAAATAAGAAAGAGTAAATCTCTTACAAAATCAAAAAAAATTAACAAAATAAAAAAACCCAAATATGGTTCAAAAAAGGGTAAAAATGTTAAAGTAAGTAAAAAGAAGTTTACAGGTAGACGTAAATATTTTACAAATGGAAAAAAGAAACAATTAGGTGGTGATCCATGCGAATATGTTAAAGTTGAAGGGGTTAATTTACCACAAATAAATATTCCTGACCAATATGCTAAATTAAATAATGATTGTGATTCAGCATCATCAACAACATCGGCAAGTGCTTTAGCTGTTGACCATCCTAATATTAGAAATTAAAAAATAAAAATAAAAATTATATTAGAAAATCAATTTATAAAGACCAAACAAACCAGATATAACAACTGTATGGTTAATATCCCAATTACATGGTTTCCACATTACAGCTAATCCTTGGTTTTTATAAGGAAAAATAATAAATTCTCTAATACTACTTAAAGATAAATATTTTTCATTTTTATCATTGTAACGAAAGACAATACCAGATGTATGTGGATTTAATTCAATATATGTAAAATATATAATGTTACAAGAAACAAATGCTATTAAATCTTTTATGATTTCCATTTTGATATATTTTTTAATAATATTATTATAATATAATTATATTATTATATTAATTACATCAACCAAAAAATATGATTTTTTGTTTAATTTTTCTTTTTGGTTGGTGTAATTAATTATTTAAATTAAATTTTTTATAATACAATGATGGCATATACATTTTAAATGGATTTACAAATAATACAAATAAAATTAATGATATTACATTGATTAAAATAGCTATCATCAATAACTTTGATTGATATTTCCAATATCCTTTTTTTAAAAGGATTATATGAATAATTAAAGGAACATGATGAAATAGTAAATCTAAGATTTTTAAATAATATCCTTTAATTACAAAATTGGATTTTTCTATATATATATATCTAGGATAAATATATGTTAAAAAAAATCCAACAGCTGAAACTAATCCTAACATTATTAACATAATTAATCCAATTAAATCATTATATTTTCCATTAAATGAACAACTTAAAATAATAATTAAACTTATTATCCATAATATATGTGTTCGATGAGTATAATAATCTGTATAATTAAATTGCAAAAGTCTATAAAGTGTATCTTTAGTATGTGGTTCTAATTCAAGACCTATTATGTCAATAATATTAAATGCTATTTTATCCATTTTTGTCCTTTTTTGCTTTATATTTTAGACTTTATTAAATAATAAGAAAACTAAAATATAATTATTAATCAAATGATATAATTGCTCTATGTGGAATATGATGAATTGTTTTTAAAGAAGATTCTGAAATTTCACGACGTTTTCTTCTTTGTTTTTGACTAATTGTTTCATTATCATTGTCACATGCAATCGTTGCAGCTTTTTTACCCTTTGCTGTTATATTTTTCTTTTGTGAACGTGGTTTTTTAGCATTTCTTAATTCCATGTCTTTTTCAATCTCATTATAATGTTCCTCGATATAATCGATAACATACATATTATCAGCCCAATCAAAGAAATTTAATTGACCATCATTTGTTTCAATAAATTTATGTTCGTCGTAATAATAATTAAAAGAACCATTGCGACAAAATACATCAAAACGTTTTTTTGAATTAGTCTTTAATTCTTGTCTATAGCTAGGATAAACAAAAAATAAATCATTAAAATATTCTTCTTTATTGTCAATTACTGATTTATTTCCTTGACTAGGACTTTGACTAAGCAATTCAATATCTTTATCTTTTTCAATCTCTTTACCTAAATCTTTATTCTTATCTTCTTTTTCTTTTGCTTTTTCTTTTTCTTCTTTTATTTTATCTTTTTTTAAAGTTTTTGCAGTAGTATATTTACCTTTTTTACTTTTGGTTTCTCTTTTAATTTTATATTCATTTAAACTATAATGTGTATTAAATATTTTAGCATAATTAGTTACAAACCAATCTATTAAACGTAATGAAATTCTAGATTTACCAGTTAAAATAGGAAGTATCCGTTCCATTTTACCAGTCTTACAATATGATGAATTAAGACGACTTACCAATTTTTTTTGTTTACGATTCAACATTGATTGTTGTGCTTCAGTTTTCGTAATCCTATTTGACCCAGATTTTTTTTTTGAGTCAATATTACTTTCATCATTTATATCAACATTATTTTCAATACAATTTTCATTACTTTTTTCATTACTTTTTTCAATATTGTTAGGAATATTGTTAGGAATATTGGTAACAATATTTGCTGTATTAATTGGATTTGAGTCTTCTTGTTTTTTTTCCATTATAATTTTGATAACACAATAACAATTTTAAATTTAAAAAATACTAAATGAACTTATGTTATTTTTTAAACTTTTTTTGAACGAATTAAAAATATAAAATTTTAAATTAAAGGAATTATATTTATATTGATGTTGAATATTGATGTTGAATAAATATTATTATTTCAGCTAGAACTTGACAATCTATCATATTATATATTATTACATCATTTATTTCTTTGAAATCTCTTAAATTAATACCTAACTTGTCAGCTTCAATACTATATTTATTAATATCTAACATGACTGATAAACCATTCGCATCACCTGACCAAATAGTTTTAATCATACCATGTTTATACATAGCAGCACCTATTGTTTTAATGCTAAAATCAAAGGCATCTTTTATGACAATTGGTTGATATTTGAATATATATAAAATATCTGCAAAATTTATATTATCAATAAAATCTATTTCTTCATCAGATAAAAAATCATATTGACGACCAAACATTTTATTAAAGAAAGTCGGTTCAGCATTCGACCAATGATGTAAAGTAATTTCTTCAATATCTAACCATAATTTAACATCATTTAATAATTTCAACATTTTTCTTAATATTTTACATTCATCATCTAAATACATATTTTTTATAAAAAAAGGAAAATATCGATATTCATATAAATCTTGATAATATTTTTGGTCACTTTCGGGACAATTAATTAAAGAAAAAGACTCATATGTTCTAGGTATAACAATTGTGATACCTATTAAAAATATCATCTCATCTCCTCCTTTTTCTGGTAAATTAGAAAAATCGTCATTTAAATTATTTGTTGTTTCTAAATCAATAACTAGAAAAGGTCTATTTCTAGGTGGTAATAATTCATACATATCTTCATTTAATTTATCTTTTGGTGAAATTAAAATATTAGAATTGAAATCTTTTGTAGGTAAATTAATATCTAGAATACTAGCTAAAACAGAATTTTGATAACCACCTTTTAATAAACAATAATTTTTATAATCTTCCCATGTTTTAATACCATCTCTAATAGCTAGATTTCTTTTTTTTATCCCACAATTCCATAATAATGTAAGCTCTTGACGTTGATAAGCAATCTGTTTTTTAGCTGAAATCCATTTATAATCATATACATTTTTCATATTAGGTCTTAATGAAATATTTAAATCAGATGGTATTAATTTTTCAATAGATTCCCAATCAAACATTTTTTCATTTAAACGTTGATTATTACTATTTATTAAATTAGGAATTCTAGATACACATGGAAGTGTTTTTAAAACTTCTCTCCATTTTAAAACACATAACAATTCATTTTTTAAAATATTATCTTGTTCGTTATATTTTATTGATGAAATAGATTCAAAACAATTATCAACATAATATGAATTATCATAATTATGAGCAGAACGACCTAAAATATAAGCAGTATCTGGTATATATTGCTGTAATGCACCTATTGCTAGTGTATAGACAAGAACTTGAGCTTTATATCCCTTATATAATTTATTATTTAATATTTTCTTTGTATCGGAAGATAAAGCAATATTGGACATCTTAATATCTATAACTCTATAATGCCAATTACCAAATATTGATGGTATTCTAGCTTCATCATCACTGATAATTCCAGGTTTTAATAAATTTAAATAATCAGAACGTATTAAAATATCTGGATGTCCTTTAGTTTTATTTTCATGATTAACAACATAACTTTGGAAAATAATTGGATAGCCTTCTTTCATTAATTGTAAAGTTTCAAAACAACCGTCAACCCATTTATCAAATTTAGAAACCTCAATAACATATAGACCCTTCGAACGAATAGCTTTTATTACTAATTCCTCAAATTTACATCCTTTATTCATTAATTCTAATGTATGTTGAGGACATGATTCAATATTAAATCCTAGTGATGTTCCATAAATATCCAAATAATCTAATAAAGGGTCATCTAAAAAATAATTAAATAATTGTGTGGCTGATGGATATTCAGCTATTATATTTTCCCATATTTGATTCTCTTCATCTTGCTTATTATTTATGTCAGTCATTATATTTACTTTAATTATAAAATCAATAATGAATAATCTTAATTGATATAAATAGATAAAAATAAAAAAATAAACAAATTCAAATTTAAATAGCAATTACTTTCATTATAAAATATTTTTTTAGATTATTTTTTAAGATGTTTTAATGATAATTTATTTGATTTTCTAGTTAGTTGTTTTTTCTTTGATGATTTATTAGTTTTTTCGGATTTAGAAAAGAATCCTAATGATCCTAATTCATCTAAGAAACTAAAAGAACCAGAATCATCAAAACTGGAAAAGCTATTACCAAATCTATCTTCTTCCTCAAGAGTTTCTTTTTCATTATTTAATTTATCTCTAATTATTTCACATATTTGTTCCTTATTATTTATTGTATCTGGAATACCAAAATATTTAACACCCATTTCCTTTAATTCTTTGAGTGTATATCCACCTTTACTTGGACCTTCTTCACATTGAAGAGGATTTTTTGTATAAATTGAAGATAAAGGTGGATGTATATCCTTATTAGATGATTTAATATTTTCCATTTCTTTATCTAATACAGGAACTATAAAATTGCATAAATCCTTTTTAGAAGCATCTATGGCTATTTCAGGGTCCATGCCAAAATAACGACTAGCCATCTTTCTTAAAGCACTAAGATACCATCCACCCCCAGATTCACCTTTTTCACACATTTTAGGGTCTTTTTTATAAATATCCAATAATGTTTTACCTTTCAAATCTGTTCTAGATTTTAAATTAGTTAATTTTTCACCAATTAAATGACATAATTCTTCCTTTTTAATACCTTCAACTTGTTGTTCAGTAAAATTTAATTCTTCAATCGCAAACTTTTTAAGAACTTTTTTACTATATCCACCTTTTGAATCTGTTTGTATACATTTGTTCATTACAAAATTATCAATTGTTAAATTGTCCTGGTCAGCTAAATTAATTTCTTCATATTTATCATCATTTTTATTAATAATGTTTTTATCCGGTTTAACCTCTTTTAATTCTTTAGTTTTATCAGTTGGACAGTAACAACGTGTGCTATATCTTAAGAAATCATCATTAAATTCTCCTTTTTCGTCATTCATTAAAGAATAATCCCATTTCTTTTGGTAAATTCTTTCGTTTCTATCAGCAGCAATTGGTAATTCAGAAGCAATATTTTTACCAGTTTTAATATTAGTTGCACACCATTTTTGTCCTTTACCATGTTTAGTTGTTACACATTCCCATGATAAATCATAACTTGGATGATATCTAAAAGGAAAAATACATTTACCTGATTTAAACCCCTTGTCAATTTTTCCTTTATTATTTGTTGCTTTAGCATTAATTTCTTGAACATTATTTTTTCGTCTTGTTTCACGAGGATCAGCTGGACAGAAGCCCCATTTTAATGCTCTTCTAAATTTATCAACTTCAACTGGACATCTTTGTCCTTCATCTTTGTCCTTATTACAATCAAAATATAATTGTTTAGTGTTCCCATAAACATATGGAAAAATACATGGACCTGCATTGTATTGTGAACGATATTTACCATCTTTGTCAAAAACTGTAGCATAAACAGTTTTTAATTTCTTTTTAATACCAGATAAATCAGACACTTCAATTCCAGTTGCAGTATTGGTATTAGTTGTCCCTGTTGCAGACCCTACTTCTTCTGATTTATTTACAATTTGTTCATAAGTAGCTTTAATTATTTTTTCTCCAGATGAATCAGTTTCAATTGGTTCAAAAACATCAATTTCTTGATGATATTTTGAAGATTTATAAATTTGCCTAATTAGATAAAAATTTTCATTAGTTAAAAATATTTCATCTTTTGATAATTGTAAACTGTCTTCATAATAAAAAGCAGGTATATATGTTCCTTCTAAAATATGTTTTCTTTCATTTTGATTACGAAGAATACCTTCCGCTAATCTTTTAATAAATAATGTTGACCAAAATGTTGTTTCTAAATTGATATTACATCCAGATTTAGCCGTTAAAATACAATATGGATGAAGATTACATTTCTTTTGAGAAATTTTTTGACATGTTCCTAAATTATATTTTTTCTTATGTGTTCCCAATCTACTTTTTTGGTTCATATTTTTCTTCATTTTATTATCAAAAGATTTGGAAGTATCTATAGCTACTGATTTTAATACCTTATTTGATAAATTAGTTAAAATATCTATCAATTTGTTTGTCATTAAATTAAAATCTGGTAATGGCATACCTAGAATAGCATTTATTTCATTCAAATAAAATGAACTTTTATTTTCCTTTAAAGCCATTGTAATTTCATATTTAAAATGTTGATATAAATATTCAAATTGTTGATATTCCTTTAAATAACCAATTCTATCATCATCATTAATTTGTTTTTCTGAAATCTTATAATCAGCTTCATAATAAATATTTTTAACGATAACTTCCATTTTAAGGTTTAATTTTTTTTCTTTTTCAGATAATTCAGTTAACTGTGAAGGATAAATAGGTATTAATCCATTATTTTCTAATAAAATACCTATCACTAAATCTTTATTTTGGTCTGTAACTAGAAAAGCAGCCGGATTATAATAATATTTATTATTTGTTTTTGAATTAAATAAATGTAAAGATTCTAATATTTTAGATGCATCTTTAGTTTCAATTAAATGAAAATATTCCATACCATCATGAACTGATAAATCTAATATTATAGCACTAGGTCTTACTGGAAATATCAGTTTTTTTACAGTTATAATAAATTCAGTATTATGTAATGCTGATGTTATTTGTTGATAAGGCTCAAATTCTGGATAAGTTTCACTTAATTCTTTTAATTTTTCATACATTATATTAGCAGGTGGTAATAATTTATAATTACCATATTCAGAATTTGATAATTCACCACAATTAGTAATATGAATTTTAACAATTTCTTTCAATATTGGTAAGCGTTTTTGGGTTTCTTTTAATAAATTGACATTGATTGGTTGATTTTTTAAATTATTTTTTAAACTAATCAAATCAGTTGTAGACATATTTATTGTATTATCAAGTTTAATTACACCATTTGGAACTAGAGAACCTTTTGATTGAATATGAAAAATAGGTTCAAATTTACCATTTTTATCATATAAAAGCATAATTACAGGCTTATCAATAGTTGTAATATAAGGATTACAATAAATATTATTTGTTTCTTTTGAAAACATAATAATATTTACACCTTGAGGAAATAACCAGTCTAATGGTCGACTAATTAAATCTATAAAAAAATCATGTCTTTTAATTATTTTATCATCCTGACAATATTTAATAAAATTATGAAAAGCACTGAAAACAACGAATAATTTTCGAACTTTTCTTAATTTTAATTTATCTTTTTGTAATAATATTAAATCATTAACCTTTTCGATATTATAATCTGGTAAACCTAACCAACCTACAAATTTAGGATATTTTTTAACAAATTCAGAAAAATAATATATCTGGGTGTTATTTCTAGGTAAACTATAATTAAATTTAAAAATATTTATCAGAGTTCCTTGATTTAATGTTATAAATATATCAGGGGTTAAATTATCAGTTATCAATTTAATTAATGTTTTAAATGAAACTTGTCCTGTTGTTATTGATTCTTTAATGCTAGCTATTGAACGAAGAAAACTATTTTTATCACTAAAAACACCTCTACGTAAAAAACAATTAGTATATTTATGTAAAGAATTTGTCGAAGCTGATATTAATATTTCTTGATTATTTCTTAATAAAGTATTTAAATTTTCAGGTAATTGACCATATCTACAATTATCTAAAATAGCAATATCAGCTTTAATATAATTTTCATTTTTACAAATTAAACCATCATCAAATTCTCTAGTTTCATTACTTTGATTAGGTAACTCAGAATCAGAATCAATTTCACATACATCATGTCCAACAGGTTTTTTAAATCTTTGGATTTCAGTAGCATTTGGATCAAAATCATCAGGTTCTTTAAGAAAACAACATGGAACACATAAATTTTTAGGATGATTTTTAGGTTTCATAAAACCTGGATATGCTTCAGAACCTGTATTTTTTAACATCTCAGGCCATCCCTTTTCAGCCTTATCTTTTGTCCAATATGTGCTACTAGTTGGTTTACGAACAATAACAGTATATTTATCACCTAGATATTCTTTATTACGTTTATCAGCTGGAATTGCTTCACCATTCGTATAAGGACTCTTTAATCCATTTTTAATAAATTCATCTGTCGAAATAGGCATTTCAGCTTTATAATCCCAAATTCTAGGACAAATATAATATTGATCACGATATTTTACATAACCAGTAATTGCCTTTTTATCTTTAATTTTTTCTAGATTTTCTTTTGGTATAACATATGGTTGTCTCATTTGTGTAGCATCACATGATGTGCTATATTTCCAACCTTGCTCTTCACCTTGTCCTGTATTAACATCTTCTACTTTATATAAACCAGGATCAGCTTTTACTCTCATTTGAATCATATAATTGGTAAATTTAATTTTGTCAACATGAGACCCCTTTTTCTTTAAATCATAATCAATTTCTATTTTTTCATCTGTTTTTTTTTCCTCTTCTGCTTTTTTCTCTTCTTGTTTCTTTTTATATTCTTCCTCAATATCAATATCTACTTGTAAATCTTCAAAACCTAACTCACCAAATTCAAACCCTAAATTCATCTGATCTACAATTTCTGTTATTGATTCTTTATCTTCAATATCAATTACAATATCTTTTTCCATTTTTGAAATATTTTTTTGGCCCAATTCTTTATTAGATAAAATATCATCAAATTGAGAATCAAATAAAACTAAAAGTAATTCATGAATGAATTTTAATTGTGTTATTTGATGTAAATTATCAATATGAATAATAAATTTATTCTTTTCTTTACTAATACTAATATCAACACCATATAAGAAATGATACTTGATATTTTCTGGTATATTTGATGGATTTATACCATCTAGAATTTGTTTTGAATGAACTCTGTCAATTATAAAAATGTTTTCAAGTAAATCTAGATATTTATTTTTTTGACCGTCTAGTATTTTTTTATTTTTTTCAAATAATTTATAAATAAAATTTTGAATACCAATCTCACTATCAAATTCACTTACTTTTTTATAAATCATCTTAATTGTATTATTTTTTAAATGACCATAAAAAAAAGGCATCATTTTATCAATACGATTATTTAATTCAGATAATGTTAAAGAATCATCGACTATTTCAACATGATTCTTTAAATTAAGATTTAATATTTGTGTTCTTAAAATTCCTTGATGAAATTTACCTTTAAAAACCAAACTAGTCTCTGGTGGATTTAATATTGATAAATTACCTAGTTTTTTTAATTTAATAATAAAATTCGATACATCTTCCAACTTTTCTTTTGCATATTTTAATGAAATGTTATCATTTATATTAAAATGCACTAATGTATACCCATTCTCATAAATATTAACTGTAATATAATTATCGATCGATAATTTATCATCATTTTTTAATAAAAGTTTAAATACTAGATATTTTTTATTTTGACTAGGATATTCTATATCATTAATATTTTGAATATTTTTCCATGATGCAATTACTTTTAATTTTACTACATTTTTCTTTAAAAATGGCTTATAAATTTTAAAATTTTGAGTGGTTTCATTAATTACCATTTTAACAAAAGGAACTTCTATATTAGTTTCAAAAATATTAAATAATTGTTCAATATCAAAGGAAGATGGATAATCTATTTCATTTATACCAATTACTAAATCATTTATAAGATACTCTTTATTAAAATGAATATTGGCTTCATATTTTTTTATATTATTTTTACGATTAAGTGATAATATATTAATTTTATTAGTGATAGTGTTCATATTATTTATTAAATCTTCAATCGATTTTTTTTCATTTGTTAATTTTGATTCAGTATAATCAGTTGCTTGATTATCCCAATATAAATTAACCATATCATTTAAATTATTACCTTTATAACTGTTCACAAATTCAGTATGTGTAACTAAATAAATAATATTATTCTTAATTAATCCATAATCATTCAAAATAGTTGAATATTTAATACTATCTTGGTTCATAATTATACTGTCAGATTGTGAAATAATTGAAGAAAAGGGATTTGCGACTACATATTGTGGATAATCAATATAATAATTTGTTGAAAGACGTAATTGTTTTATATATTTTCTTCCAATAATAATTTTACGATTGGTTAAAAGTAAAATAAATTCTTCATGATTTACTAATTCTTCTGTAGTATATATATCTTTATTAAAAAGTTCGATAGTATTGTTTTTTTTATTTTTATATTTTTCATTAAATGATTTTTTTACAATTTTTTCGATTTCTTCTTGAGATTCTACATCCAATATTTTTTGTAAATTAACTATCAATGTTTCGACTGTTATATCACTATTTTTACCTAACATATAATTTATGAAATTTATCATGTCTTTGTATAAAACATTATATGTTTCAATCCATAAATGTTGTTGATGAATTGGAATGTATTCTTTATTAAAGGAACTTATATATTTGCTAATCTTCATTCTAATTATATTAATTGAATCATCATCAAATATTAAATCATGAATAAAATGCGTTCTTCCCAATACAATTTTACCTATTTTTGCACGAAAATTTGGCACTATTGTTCCAATTATTTTATTTTCATTATCAGTTAATCCAATATAATCTTCTTTTTCTAATTTATGTAAAATTTTATAGAAGTTATCATCATAAAATCCTCCAATAAAAATATAAGTATCATAATCATCTTCTTTTTCACTATGAATATGTCTTATCTTATAAATTTTTTGATTATAAAAATCTTCTACCAATGACATATGTTCAATTTTAAATATTACCAAATATAATCTTATTTTATTAAGGAGATTTTTAAAAAAACATTCATTCCGGACTTAATATTTTCTTTATCACACAAATTGATACAATTCTAACTTAAAACATCTTCCAGTTTCAATATTATTTTTTTTTTATAATTTTTTTCATCATCATTTTTACAAACATATTTATCTAATTTGCATGATAAATCAATTAATTCAGTTTTAGTATAATTATCAATATTTTTTAGATTATGTTCATATATATTAAATTCATTTAATGTATTGTTTAATCCATTATTAACTTTATCCAATTCTTCATTTGTCATATTATATTTTGTTTTATAATATAAATTTTTAAACATATCAATCAAATATTTTGTTCCATAAATAATACAATTAGGACCCTTTATTTTTTGGTTATTGTTTAATTTAATATTATTTTTGATATCTGGAAAAAACTGTAATAATTCATCGATTGTATCATTCATTTTATAAGTAAAATTACCATAATTCATACCATTACCTAAACCAATAATAATATTACAATAATTATGGATATTATCATTTAAAAATGTAACTAGATTTTCATAATAAATAAAATATATTGATGGTGTTCTAGATATAGAATATATATTTTGTTGATTATTTTTTAATTCTAATAATCGTAAATTAAATTCAAAACCTTGATTCGGTATAATACATGGACGTTTAAGTTTAATAAATTCAAAAGCTTTATTATATGTATACTTATATTTTTTCATTAAATAAAATATTAAAATAGTTCCTGTTCTAGATACACCTGCATCACAATGTATTAATATATTTTCACTTTCTTTATTATCTTGACTATTTTCGATAATATCATAAATTTGATTGCAATATTTAATTATATCAAAATTAGGATTATCTTCAATATCAAAAATATAATATTTAATATTATCTATTTTATTTATAGGTTTTTGATTATTTAGACTTATTATTATTTTTATTTGATTATTTATTAATACATTATCATCATCCGCTATTTCTTTTGATGATGCGAATAGTTTGTCAATAATATGATTAATATTTATTATACTATCCAACATTATTATTGTAATTATTTTTATTGATATATATAATATTTAACCTTTTTATATAATTTAAAAGTAATAAAATTGATTATATATTGTTACTATATCTAGAAATGATTATTGTTTCATTTTTAGATTTTAAAATAAAAATTTAAAATTAATAGTATCATGATTATTTAATATTTAGCAATAATATTGTGTGAGAAATATATTTAATAATCATTTTTGTTTGTTTTTTGTTTTATTTTTTGTTTTATTTTTTGTTTTATTTTTTGTTTTATTTTTTGTTTTATTTTTTGTTTTATTTTTTGTTTTATTTTTTGTTTT
>JACCDO010469895.1_pt1 | contig 17450 bp, 17 predicted proteins | sample 7446101 | NCBI WGS metagenome assembly JACCDO01 (sample SAMN15323440, study PRJNA562643) | freshwater metagenome | isolation source: river surface water | place: USA:Blue River Watershed | collected 2017-08-16 | reverse complement strand
TTTAATAAATTCGACACCACCAGCATCTTGATATATTTTTTGTATTTGAGGATCAGCTTTTAAACGATCAGAAAGATAACGATAATATGCTATATTTTGTTTAAGCCCGATCAAAGCAATGTCAAGATCATCATATAATGCTGGGTCTAATTTTGTAAACAGAGAAGCATCTGTCTTCAGTTGATTCATGATATCTTGTTTATTCATTTTTTGATTTTGACAATTCATCAAAAATAGACAAAGAAATATACCCAAAATCCTAAAATACATCATCAACTCCTTTTTTTTAACCAATATTGAAGAAAATCATACATGAAAAATCAAAAAAATACATCAATTTAAGTCAGTAGAAATTTGAGCACAGATCACACCCATACATCGTGATTTTTTAGATTTACCATTCTAAAAGTTGTCAAATGTATTCAAAATCACTATAAATAGGCACAGCATTTTCTCACAAGATGCCTTACATCCCAGATGATGTATGCATCCATAACCCAAGAGGTTTTAATGAAGAGTCCTATTCGTGTTGCGATTACAGGTGCTGCCGGTCAAATCGGCTACAGCTTACTATTTCCTATTGCTGCTGGACATATTTTTGGACCAGATCAACCAGTGATTTTACAACTCCTAGAAGTACCTACCCCAGAAGTCCTTGCTAAGCTCGAAGGCGTAAAGATGGAACTTCAAGATAGTGCATATCCCCTACTCAAAGATATCGTTTGTAGCGGTGATATGGATGTTGCTTTTGGTGATGCAGATCTCGCTTTGCTCGTTGGTAGTAGACCTCGTAGTGCTGGGATGGAAAGAGCTGATTTGATCAAAGTCAATGGTCCCATATTCGTAGGTCAAGGACAAGCAATCGATCGTAGCGCTAAAAAAGATGTGAAAGTATTGGTTGTTGGTAATCCTTGTAACACCAACTGCTTAATCGCACGTCATCAAGCCAAAAGAGTAAACCCAAACAATTTCACAGCCATGACCCGTTTGGATCAAAATCGTGCGAAAGCTCAAATTGCCCTCAAAGCTGGTGTTGATGTTGCAGATATTACCAAACTTGCGATTTGGGGCAATCACTCTCCTACCATGTATCCAGATTATGATAATGCAAGAATCAACAATCAACCTTTGACAGAAATCATCACAGACAGATCTTGGTTAGATGGTGATTTCCTCAAGACTGTACAACAAAGAGGCGCTCAAGTGATTGCTGCGCGTGGTGCTTCTTCTGCTGCTTCTGCTGCTTGGGCTGCCATTGACCATGCCAAAGATTGGTATCGCCCAACACCTAAGGGTGAATGGGTAAGTATGGCGATTCCAAGTGATGGCAACAGCTATGGTATTCCAGAAGGTTTAATCTATTCTTTCCCATGTGAAGTAGATATCTATGGCAATTATCATGTTGTTCAAGGTTTAAGCATTACTGAATCAGCAAAAGCTAAGATGATGAAGAGTGCACAAGAACTTCTCGATGAGAGAGCCGCGATTGCAGACCTATTGGTATAATTGTGCTGATTCAAGCTTCAGTGATCGGAGCAGGGCATTGGGGTATGGTTCATATCCTCAAATGCCTAAAGCTAATGAAAACAGATCTAATCAGTTCATCAAATGAACCTGATATCTCTTTTCAACTTATCAATATTGTAGAAAGAGATGATCGATGTAGAGCAACATTGATCGCTAAACTCAATACGATATTTCAAATCAAACAAACTCAAGCCATAGATCATATCTCTCTTGAGATCACCCAACTCAATCATCATATTCGCTTATACTCAAATATCGATCAACTCCCCAAAATCAATCCCCAAGATCATCAAATCAAGCATATTGCGATCATTTGCACAAGCATTGATCAACTATTCCCCATCGCCAAATCCCTACTTGATCGATATTATCATTGTTTTATCGAAAAACCCATGGTGCAAAACATCGATCAAGCCAGTATCTTAATCGCACTTGCCCAACAAAACAATTGTTGTATCTATGCGGGTTGGATCGAACGTTGGAATCCCATACTCCCCCATCAAATCTCAGATCCTACAATACATATCTCTAGATTAATCCCTTGGCAAAGACAAAGCAAATCCCATCATATCGCCTATGATCTCTTATGCCATGATTTGGATTTACTTGTGCAAAAACATCGTATTTTTCAAGAGAAATCTAGGGAATTTCGGACAAAACTTCATGATCTACAAGGGATTGATCCTACTCAAGCTGACGCAATCAAAGTATTATTTCATCTCCAATCCCAAATCATCAAAGAAAATCTTCATTTGAACTATCTTCAATATGAACAAGATGAAGTGATTTTAGAAATCAAGGGTTTAGGGCATTTCTTTACATTACATGCCAGCCGAAACCATGCGCATCGATTAGTGCAATGGGATATACAAGACAATCATCTCTGTTCTTTGGTTCAACATCAAACAGATCAATTACAGTTGGAATATATCGATTTTATCGATCATATCTTAGGTAAAAAAATATTTGATATTCCAGATCAACTGCAACTCTTTTCATTCTTGATCTTTTTGTGCTAATCTCATTTATATATTCGATTTTTTCAGCATTTATAATAGGTTAAATCATGTTCCATATTCAAATACAAACATACTGCTTGTTGTTTTTTTCATTATTCATCAGTACTGTTCAAGCTCAATCTACATCGCTCAATACCTTAAATCAAGCTTTCCATCAAAGCTTAAAACAGAAGCTAGAACATCAATCGATCACCCCAGTATTTGTCTATCGCCATCAACGTATCGATCTCATACGCAAAGGTCAACCCACCCTACAGAGATCCATTCAACCCCCTCAACTCTATCAAGAATTAAAGAGCTATGCACACTTGATTCTATTGGCGCATTTGGAACTTCAAGACTTCAAAGCAACCAAAGAACTAGATACTAAACTCAATCAATATGTGATTGCCTTAAAACAAGCCATTCTCGATGCAAAAACATTGAACTTTGATCAACAACCCCAAGGTTTACCTTTAAGTTTACTCTCTACAGATCAACGTTTTCAAAAAGAGAAAGTGATTGAACGCCAAGAGAAAATCGCAACAGCTACCCTAAATCTCTTTCAAGAGATCATCGATCATTTCAATACAATAACGATGACTGAAGTACAACAACGCTTAAAGAACTATGTGTATGAGATTGATGTTGCTGTTGATCTCAATATCAAACATTGTGCTTATCTACATCTCACTGTGATTCATCAACAAGCCAAAGAACTCTATTTGTTGTTAAATGATGAAGAGAAGAAAACTGTACAAGCGATTGGTTATGGAAGCAAAGGTCCTAGGGATCAATCGTTGGGGTTACAATATATGGCTTGGCTTTTGGGCTTAAAAGGAGAAGGGGAAAGGGTGATTTATTTTGAAGGGAGATTTGAGGATCAGGATATTTTTAAAGCTTTGGCTAAGTTTAATTTGGAATTGGATTTGAGCAGAAGCTTAGATAAAGACCCGCTTTATTTGCAAAGAGATATTTTGGGGGAAGATGCTTCATCGATTTTGAGAAAACTTGAAAGAGATTTTTAGGTAAAACAATGAAGTTATCTATGATTCAAATATTCATATTCCTATTCATCTCTTGTGCTGATGCTGAAGTCAAAGATTCTAGGATAGAACGCTGTCAAAGTAACGAAGAATGTCCTTCTAGGGTTTGTATTCAAGGTAATTGTAGTCAGATGTATTTTGAATGTAGCACAGATCAAGATTGTCCTAATGGGCGATGTGTTTCTGGTTCTTGCTATCAAAATGAATGTATTGATGGGCAAAAAATGCCATGTTCTTCTCCCTGTGGTGTAGGCGAGAGTTTATGTGTGGGCGGTGTTTGGCGTAGCTGTAATGCCCCTATGTCTGGTCTCAATGGTTGTCGTTCTGAAATCGGTCAAATTGTAGATAGAATGATTGTAAATTCTGTTACAGATATGACTATAGATGATGAGATGATCAAAGACAGACAGATGGAAGATTTTGAGATACCTGATATGAATATGGAGATACCTATTGATATGACATCAAATCCAATCATAGAAATGGATATGATGGTTGCATCTCCTTCAATTTGTTCATGGATGGCAGTGACTGGTGCTTCTCCTATCAGTTATGGCATGAAAGAAATCGCTTATTCTGAACTATTAAGCCTAGGTGGTAAATATTTGAGTTATTTTAGTGAACTCGATTTTAGTAGAGGTACAAATGAGAGTTTTTTAACCATTACAGACTTAATCAATAACCAGATCATCTTGCCTAGTAATCTACACAATGATTTAATCTATGATGCTAAAATTATTGCAAATCATAGTATTATCGCATCTGCCAATGGTTTTAATGGTAGATTCCTGAAATTTAATAGCAATCAACAAATGATTGCCAATGGTACAAGCGCTTTAACAGAACTGAGAAGCTTACAACTTTCATCTTTGGCAAATGATTATGCTGTTGTTTGGATTTCAGAAGGGCAATCTTTAAGAATCTCTAAGTTAAGCAATGATTTAAGAACTTTTAATACGATTAGAACAATTAATCTACAAGCTTTTGTGAATGATTTAAATCTTCTTTCTGTAGAAAATGAAGGTTTGCTTATCTCTTATGCTCAAACTACACCTAATGATGATCAAATTAATGTTTTACTAGTTGATCTTCAAGGGAATATTCGTATTGCGCCTAAGCAAGTTGCCATAGGCTCTCAACCTTTGATTATGGCTTATCAAGGGAATTATGAACTCTTATTCATAGACAGAAATCAAAAATTGTCTTTCCTAAAGCTAGATCAAGATTTGAACCCCATTGGACAACCACAAATTCTACAAAACCAAGGGAATCATCTCGGTGTTAAAGCAATCCCAACAGCTGATAAAATCTATTATACTTGGTATGATAGTGATTTCCGTATTTGGATCGGTGAAATCGATCATTTTGGCAATCAAAGGATTGATCCGTTGCTCATCACTCAAGATGGCAATGATTCTACTTCAAGAATTTCTGTTTTAAATCATCAAATTTCTGTATCTTGGCACCATCGATTATCTGATTTTAGTGCCCAATTATATTTCCAAACTTGGGAAGTCAGCTGTCAATAATATCAATATAATCTAAAACAAGCTTTAATCGATTCCCCCAAAGTCAATGCCCGTTCATTGGCAAAATAAATCATTCTAAACCCAATGATTGCCCCAAGAATCAAAGGGACAAACAAGAAATAAACCAAGAGATCGCTAGGGATCCATGGCTTGATAAAACTCAGTAAAAGCATAGAAATGGCTACACCTAAACCCATGCCAACCATGTAATATACAAAGAGTAGAGAAATGGTGATTTTGATGGGTGGGGGTGTTGTTTGGGGATTGCTTGGTTTTTGCATAACACGATCTCTTAATCTACTTGGAAAGTCACTGAAAAATCAGCACTAGCATTACCTTGATTTGCAGTGGATTTCAACTTTCCTTTGAGGTTATATAAACCCGATTGAATATTATTGGCTTTTAGATCTAAGACCACATACACACTGCTTGGACTGCTTGTGGCTTTGGCGACTTGTTCAAATTCCTTGCTTAATGAGTTCGCATCTGTTGTTGTCAATGAAGTGCCATTGGTTTGTTCAGATAATCGTTGAAGGTTCTCAATATCAATGACATTTTTAGTATCTGTATTTTCTTTGTCTTCTTGTAAAGCTACAGTATGTATTCTGAGTTTTAAATCTTGAGCTTGTTTGATGATCGCATCTGCATCTGATTTTTGGTAATCAGTGGCTTGTCCATCTGTAAATACCACAAGATCAAAACGATTTGCACCTTGTTTTTGAATCCCTTTGATCATCGAAATCGCATCACTCAAAGCGCCATACAAAGGTGTTCCCCCAGATGCAGTCACACGATCAATCGCATCTTGAATCATAATATGGTCGGAAGTAAAATCTGTGAGTAATCTACATTCTTTAAAGCAATCAGAAACGACTTTATCAAAGATAGACCCATCCGCCACAACACCGAAATCCAACACAGCTACTTGAGCTGCTGTATTCAAGCGATCCACAAAGTCTTTACCAGCAACCACTCTTGCTCGATCAGGGTCAGTCCCAGCTGTAGAACCCGAAGAATCATAAAGCAGGACAATATTTGCTCCAGGTAAAGCATCCATAGAAGCCATATTGACCAGCGTAGAGCTGGTTTCTACTTTGGAGATATTTGCTTCTTGTACATCAGCGGAGAGATTGACAAAAGCGCTAGTGGATTGAATTTGAACTTGTCCTTCTATTTGAAAATCAGTCACAGACAGATCATTGAAAATCAATGCATCATTTTTGTCTTTTAATTGCACATTCAGCTTGATCTTTCCACCAGATTGACTGCTAAAACCTTGGGAAACACCACCAAGCACAGATAAGCTACTTACTGCTTCTTTGGAATCAATAGCTTGTCCTTCATAGAATTTCTGCACCCAAGTGCCACTGCCATCTACAGGACCACACGCAGATATGCCTTCACCTACATCGCCACCGATATGTCCGCAAGAATAGAGAGAAAAAGAAAGAAGTACTAATAAAATCGCTTGTTTTAACATATCAAGCCTTTTTGAGAGAATTATGTTTTTGGGATATATGCAATATAGATGAAATTAAAAATTTGATTCAAATAAATCTAGTGATGATTTAAGCAAAGTTTAAAACAGTTTTGAGCATTCTGCTAGACACTTCATAAGGATCAGCATTTGCATTAGGACGGCGATCTTCCAAATACCCACAACCATCTTTACCTACTTGTCGAGGAATACGAATACTCGCTGTACGATCAGATACGCCCCATTTAAAATCACGATAAGAACAAGTTTCATGTGCACCTGTGAGTCGTGATTGATAATCATGACCGTATACATCCAAATGTGCTTGAATTTGCTTAGATAAAGCCACACAAGCTTCTTCGATTGCCTTGATCCCACCAGGCGCTCTCATAGACTTGGTTGAGAAATTACTATGCATCCCAGCCCCATTCCAATCGCCTTTCTGGGGTTTAGCATCAATGCTGACCACAACACCATAATCTTCACTCACTCTATGCATGATATATCTAGCAAGCCAAATATGATCAGAAGCTTCAAGTGCATCAGAGAAAATTTGTAATTCAGCTTGTCCAGGCATCACTTCCCAATTATAGCCAGTGACTTTAAGGCCAGCAGCCAAGGTCATTTCAATGACTTTTTCATAAAAAGCTCTACCATGGATTTTCCCTGTACCTACAGCACAATAATAAGGGCCTTGAGCTGCAGGGAATCCATTCTCTGGGAAGCCATAAGGTTTACCATTTTCAAGCATCAATGTATATTCTTGTTCAAAACCAAACATAGGTTCTTCAACAGCCGCCCCAGCATCCAAAACCCTACGAAGTTCAGCTCTGGTATTGGTGGGATGTAATTCCCCAGCGCCAGTAAATACTTCACATAATACCAAATAATGTCCCACTCTAAAAGGATCAGCAATCGCTCTGACAGGTCGAATTAAAATATCAGATGCTCTACCTTCAGCTTGGTTTGTAGATGAACCATCTGCTGTCCAATCTTCAAATACTTCCATAGGAATATCATCCAAAGATGCATATTCAGTAGATTTCTTTAATCTAGCATCTTTAATCACCTTAGTCTTAGATCTTAATCCCTTTGTTGGCGCAACACCATCAATCCAAATATACTCTGCGAGAATCATTTTTAAGCCTTTTTTATGTTTTTTGTTTTGTTGGCTTTCTTTTAATAAGGTTTTATTGATATTTCAACTTTTTTTTTAAGGTTTTTTGTGTTAAAACTTAATAAAAGAAAAATGTTAATAAAATCAATATGTTATGTGATATTGAATTTAGGGGTATTGATCTAAGATGATGAGATAGAGATGATTTGAAAGATGAGTTATATTGTATGATTGTGAGAATTTAGATAAGGATCAACTTAAAATGCAGGTTGATATGTATAACCCAAAGATTTAGCCACAGCCTCGTGAGTACATTTCCCTTGATAAGTATTCAACCCAAGCAACAAAGCTGGATCATCCTGACAAGCCTTTTCTAATCCCTTATCCACAAGAGCAAGGAGATAAGGGCGAGTTGCGCTATTCAATGCAAGTGCAGAAGTTTGAGAAACAGCCCCTGGCATATTCGCAACGCAATAATGAATCACCCCATCCACAAGATAAGTTGGGTTTTCATGTGTAGTCGCATGACAAGTTTCAATACATCCCCCTTGATCCACAGCAACATCCACAACCACAGAACCGGGTTGCATTTTAGCGATCAAAGAACGGCTAACGAGTGTAGGTGCTTTAGCCCCAGCGATCAAAACAGCACCGATCACCAAATCCGCATCTTTCACCAATTCTTCAATTGTAGCTGGTGTACTAAAGAAAGTCTTGGCTTTGCCTTGGAACATAAAATCAAGTTCTTCTAATCGTTTAGCGCTGACATCCAAAATACTCACATTCGCACCCATACCCACAGCGATCATTGCAGCATGAGTACCTACCACACCACCGCCCAAAATCACAACTTTTCCAGCTCTCACACCGGGAACACCACCAAGGAGAACGCCTTTACCACCTTTATCTTTTTGTAGATATTGTGCACCGATTTGGGTTGCCATTCTACCAGCCACTTGGCTCATAGGTACGAGTAATGGCAATCTTTGATCAGGTGTTTGAATGGTTTCATAGGCAACAGCAGAGATTTTCTTTTTTAATAAAACTTCTGCGAGATCTGGAACTGCGGCAAGATGGAAATAGGTATAGATCAATTGATTTTCTTGCATTAAATCATATTCTGAAGGTACAGGTTCTTTGACTTTAACGATCATTTCACAGCTTTCCCAAACTTCTTTAGCTGTCTCCACTAATGTACCACCCGCTTCTACATATAATGCATCTGCAAAACCACTGCCGATACCAGCACCTTTTTGTACGAGTACAGTATGGCCTCTTTGGGTGAGATCTCTGACATGGCTTGGAATCATACCTACGCGATATTCATGATTTTTGATTTCTTTGGGTAAACCGATTTTCATATTTAAATCCTTAATGGTGAAGTCAATGAAGACAAAGATTGAGAATAGATTATCTTTAGCAAGCTTTAAAAATTTGTCTATTTTTTATGATATCACAGCCCTAAAATCTTGCATTTATCACTCATTCTTCTTTAATACGCCAGAGAGTAAATCGATTTCTTTTTGCAGTTGATGGATTTGAGATTGAAGTTGATTGATGTGTAGGGGATGAGCATAGTTTTTGAATTGATCATCTCGGAAATTTCGATATATCCCTCTTACTCTTGCCCGAATCATGCCTATTTTTTGTATGGCTGAAAGCGTAATCCCTACACTGGCGATATCCAGTAAGGTTGAGAGTGCAATTTGAATGCCTTGATCTATGATTTTTTTGCTGTTTTTCATTTTTTAGCCCTTTTTTGTAGTGATTTTGCTACTTTCTTGTATAACATTGAGCATTTTAAGCATGAGAAATATTAAGAGAAATGTCAAAACAAACACCTATCTTTTCGATCCCTGTTGCGTCTCATGAAGAGCCTACAACACCAGCACATCTATCCCATCAACCTTCTGTGATGAACTATTTTTTTTGTTTTTTAATTTGTATTTTCATCGCTAGGCTTTATCTATTAGCCATGCTTGACAGAGATCCAGATTTTTCACAGATCCAAAGGTTCTTCTTTTTATCACAAGATGCTGTTTTATGCTTACTCTATTTAGCTTTGCTTTATCTCTTGTCTTTTGCAAGGCGATGGATTCACTATGCTTCTGTATTGATTCATTATTTTAACCTATTGATGGTTTTTGCAGCAAGTGAAGCAAAACTCTATCCCACCCTAGAAGAAATCAATCCTAAGAACTGGACGGGGGCAACTACCCTTGCTCAAGATTATGCTTCTTGGGAAAGGGTTTTATTATTAAGTTCTTCCCTTGTCATCTTCTTATATGGACCCAAGTTTTGCCATAAAATCGGACAATTCCTTCAGATCATCGCTTCCGCCTTTAACCATATTATCATCTATATGCTCTTGATCTACAGCATCGGCATTTTCCTTTTCTTATCCCCTCCATTTAAAGCCTTACAACCTCAAAATCAACCAATCTATGAGATTTTGGATCAATGGCTTGGGGAAGATCATTTATTTGTGGATCAAGCAAACCCTAAATCATTGGATCAGATGGCTGTTGAATTACAAAAAATCAAACATCTTGAACCTTTGGACCCATTATACAGTTTAAGATATGAAGTGAATCAAAAAGGCAAGAATGTGATTTTGGTGGTTTTGGAATCTACTGGCTATCAGCGATTTTTAAAAGTCCTGCAACAAAATCCTTCATTTTTGGGCAATCAACCCAAAATGAGTTTTACTGCCCATCATACCACAGTGCCCCATAGTGCAAGTTCATTACATGCGATCTTTTGTGGTAGACCCAGAATCCCCAAAGAATCATTTGAAGAATATTTGAGAGCCTGTCGATCCTTACCAGCTTATCTCAAATCCCAACAAGTAAGCACAGCCTTGTTCCAATCCTCTTTTTTTGGGGATTGGATTCCCAAGGAATTCTTTGAGAACTTTGGTTTTGATGAAATACATGATTCTCAATCAATCGCTCAACTGGCTGAAGCGAGAAAAGAAAAAGCTGAGATCAATGGGCAATATGCTCAAGAATGGCAAACAGTGAAAGAAGTTTTACACTGGTCCAAAACCCAATGCCTAGCACAAAAGAAGTTTTTTACAGCATATTATAGTTGGGTTGCCCATGCCCCTTATCCCTTAAATCATCTTACTCCCCATAGATATGAAAAATACAAAGGCATCAAAGATGAGAACATTCGCCCAGAAGAGAGATATGAACTTTTATTGATGACTTTAGATGATCAAATCAAAACATTATGGGAAGGCATTAAAGCTTCACCTTGTGGGAAAGATACCATTTTGGTCATTACTGGAGATCATGGAGAAGCTTTTGATGATCACTTTGGGAATTTATACCACTCCGCTTATCCTTACCAAGAAAATATACATATCCCATTTTTTATCCTATCCCCCATCATTGAAGAACAACCCAAGTTGGCTGTAGAAATTGCCATACCTACATCACATACAGATCTCAATGCAACCATTGCCCATTTTGTCCTAGGTAAAGAAACACCCTTATCATCGGACTTCTCTAGAGATTTGGTTCAAAAAATCAATCCTAGACCCATCATTTCTTTATCAATGATGAATCGTGGCATGGTTTCTATGCGATGGGGTAATCTCAAAATGATCAGAAATCGCAAACAAAGCTTGGTATTTGACTTAGATCAAGATCCTTTGGAAAAACAAGACCTATCAACAGCACTCAAACGCCAAACCCAAAGCATGAAAGATTTATCTCACCATTGGATGAGTTATACCAAACAAGAAATTTTTAAAAGACCCAATATGAAATTTGAACAAGCAAAATAATTAGAAATTAAATGGTAATTTGACACTCATAGAAGGTGTGCTAAACGCTGGGAATTTGAATTGCTTGATCTTCTCTTCCAAGCATTTACCCAAAGGTGATGTTTTATGCGTTTCATCTAAGATTTCTATGTTTTGTACTGCACCAGTATTGGCAATGGTCACGCGAACATTGATTTTAACAGGTTCAGTCGCAAAGGATTTACAACGATTGATATTGGGTTGGTTCTTGCGAATCACATCCAAAACATCTCTACCTTCAAGTTTTTCAGGTAAGGAACTGCCAGAATCATCTGTGGTGGTTGTCTCTGTCTTCTTGACAGGGACTTCTGCTGTCGTAGAAGATGTGTCTTCTGGTTTCTTACCACCTTTAAGTCCTTTAAGGAGATTATTTACTTCGCTATTCTCTGTTTTTACTGGTGCTTTTGCTTCTTCTACTGGTGCTTTGCTTTCTACTTTTTCGGGTTCTTTAGATTTTTCTTCTTTATCAGCTACTTTGGTTGTGGTTTTTTCCTTTTTCTTTGTCTGCTTCTTATCATCTGTCGTTGTTGCTTGATTCTCTGGGGTTGCATTTTCTGTGACTGATGTAGGATTTGTCGTTTCAGTAGGTGTGGTAGGATTTTCGGCAACACCTGGTACTTGAGTGGTTTGAGCTGGGGGGATTGTACTATTATTGGCGATCACTTGTTGAGGTGGTGTTGTTGTCAACACTTGTTGAGGTGGTGTTGTATTTTGAACCAAAGGATCTGTTTTCATAAAACGACTCTTTAATACTTCACCCAAATAGATCCCCCCAACAATCAAACCAATGGCACCAATTAAAATTAAGAAGCCTGTTAAGACGGGAGATGTTTTCTTTTCTCTGAGTTGTATGGGTTGGAATGCAATATTAGAAGCACTGGCTGGCGCCATAAAATCTTCTCGATCCGCAGCACCAATTTTTTGCAATGCACTGAGATCGATTTCATCTTTTTTTTCTGAAACCAAAGGGGTATTTAATAATCCACCACTTAAATGAGGGTCTTGAGACAAGATGTCATCAATGCTCACCATTACCGATTGTTCATTTTTTTGATCATTAGCCATAAATCAATTTCCTTAAGATTACGAAGGTAGGATAAAACTACTATACTTAATTTTGACAAGTGTGAAGTGATTTTGTTTCTTTTTTTAGATTATATACTCTTTTTTTGTGAATGTAGAAAAATTTTCTTTGACTTGATTCAAGCTAAACTCTTGTTTTTTCAAAAAGATTTAAATCTATGCTTTCCAGCTTCTTGAGAAATTAAAAAAAAATTTCACTTTTTTCTTGACCTTTTAAAATTTTTATGACATAAGCATTATCACCGACGGCAAGCAAATGCAATCTTGTATGATCAAGATCGCAAGTAGCAACTGCCATGCAATGTTCCGGAATAGCTCAGTCGGTTAGAGCGGGTGGCTGTTAACCACTAGGTCGGGGGTTCAAATCCCTCTTCCGGAGTAAAAAAGCGATTCTTAGATCATCTAAGAGTCGCTTTTTTTTTATCTATTTCTATCCTAATTCTAGGATCTATACCATCTCTACATCATTGTCTAAGCCTGAAAATGCCGAGCAGCCTGTCTAAACTTCCGAGTTCTAATCTGTTGGCGTCCCATAATCCAAGGCATCATTTTCACAATATTCAAAGTATCATCTAATGCGCGATGATGTGCCCCATCCAAGGGTAATTCACAAAATGTCAATGCTTGAGCCATACCACATCCCTTGGATAATTGCTGGTGATAAGTAAACAAATCCTTGAGATTTAGATGTTCGCTAGGCAATAGATAATCCACTTGATGTATACTACAATCCCTTAGCAAGAGATGAAGGTCAAACATCCCCCAAGAGCCCCATACAGCTTTATGATTAGGCAAACCCATTTCTTGATAGAACAATTGCATCGCATCCTTAAACGTTGGTGCATTTGCCAACATCTCTTGAGAAATCCCTGTCAATGAAGTACAGAAGGGATGTAGCTTAGGGTGCAATATGGGTTTCACAAAAGTTTGAAAGATTTTTTCAATGCTAAAATTCTCTGCATTGACTTTAACAGCGCCAATTTCAATGGTTTCCATCTCTAATCTAGGGATAGAACCATCATCACTGGTTGTCGCTTCTAAATCGATTAAAAGATAATATGGTGGTAAAGTCATTATTGTTCCAAATCATGATATTTGACTAAAATCGTTAATGTAATCTACCAATAAATGGTAGTGAAATCATTATTTTACTCTCTTCTTCCAATAAAATCTCTAATCTGGGTTTCCAAATCGCATCATGAAAATATAATTTCACAAGATGTAAGAAGCTCGCATGATGTCTTGCTTCTGCTTTGACCAATTCAAAATAAAACGCACTCAAAACTGGATCTTTGGATTTAATCGCTTGGGCAAACAATAAAAATCTTTCACACCCTCTCGCTTCAATGATCGCAAATAAAAGCAAACGATCTAGCAATCTCTCTTCTTCACCATTTCGCGCTAATTTCAGCAATGCATTGATATAACCATCTTTTTCGTCTGGTCCTAAAGTCAATGAACGATCATATACGATTTGAGCGACTTGTTGGAAATGTTCCAATTCATCTTTTGCCAAATCAATCATCGCCAAGACAAGTTCTTTGCGTTCATGGTATTTAATCACAAATGACAACGCAGTAGCATTGGCTTTACGTTCACAAGATGCATGATCAATGATAAATAAATCTATATTTTCTAACACCTTTTCAACCCATAGAATAGGTGTTTCAACCTTGAGTTTTAGCATTTACCCTAAGCCAACTTCTTTTTTGAGGTTGGTATACCAGTTGCTAAACCACCCGCTTTTAATCGCAGAATCAAAGCCATTATCCATCATGAGAGCGATCAGCATCTTCTTGATTGCGACATCATTCTTCTTACCTTGGATTTTATGCTTTACAGTATTGAAAATCAGATTAAATTCGCTTTCTTCAATCTTGCCATCATTGCCCATGCTGGCTTGAAATTGAGCTTTAGCATCTCTCAAAATCACACTTTCAAGGATAAAATTATTGTTTTCGCAGACTTGAACCAAAGCCATACGGGCAGTATCAATATCTACATTCATAGAAATCGCCAATTGAAGAATTTCTTTTTCTTCTTTGCCATCTACATAGCGATCATCATAAGCTCTTAGTTTAATTTCGTTTAAAAAACGAGTTCTAATATCTTCAGACATTTTCAGTCTTCCTTTTTTATGGGGGATTGAACAATTAAGTTACGGTACTAGCAACAATCATGAATCGTTATTATTTCACAATATCAAAGATTTAATATAATCTAAAATTTTATCTTTCAGATACTGGCACGAATGCTCTTTCTGTTTCACCAGTGTATACTTGTCTTGGGCGACTAATAGGAATACCCATCTTGAGGCTTTCTTTCCATTGAGAAATCCAACCGGGTAAACGGCCGAGTGCAAACATCACTGTCATCATATTCACTGGAATACCAAGTGCTCTATAGATAATCCCACTGTAGAAATCAACATTTGGATATAGATTTCTTTCTTTGAAGTAAGAATCGCTGAGTGCAACTTGTTCGAGCTTTCTGGCAATCTCAAGTAAAGGATCTTGTACTTTGAGTTTACTGAGTACAACAGCAGACATTTCACCTAGAACTTTGGCTCTTGGGTCATAGTTCTTATAAACACGGTGACCAAAACCCATTAATCTAAAGTTAGAGTTCTTATCTCTTGCCAAAGCGACATATTTATCCACATCACAACCATCATCAGCGATTTGTTGTAACATTTCCAAAACTTCTTGATTTGCCCCACCATGTAATGGACCCCAAAGTGCGCAAATACCAGCAGAGATAGAAGCATAGAGATTTGCTAGGGAACTGCCTACAACTCTTACTGAAGTGGTAGAACAGTTTTGTTCATGATCACCATGTAATACAAGCAAAGTATCAAGGATCTTCGCAACATCTTGATCTACAACATAAGCTTCACCGGGTTTAGAGAACATCATTTGTAGGAAGTTTGATGTATAATCTAGATTTGGGTTAGAAGGTTGGAAAGGAAGACCTTGAGAATGACGATAACCAAGGGCAGCAATCACAGGTAAATGGCCCATTAAACGTTTGACAGCAAGTTCAACTTCTGCTGGATTTTTTGGATCCAAGCTATCTGTATAAAATGTAGACAAAGAACAAGTGATTGCAGAAAGCATTGCCATTGGGTGAGCATCTCTAGGAAATGCTTTCACCATTTGTTCCAAAGCAGCTGGAATATCGCTATGAGATTGAATCTCTTTGGTAAAAGAAGCGAGTTCTGCTTGACTGGGCAAACGACCTTCAACAAGAAGATAAGCAACATCCATAAAAGATGATTTTTCTGCGAGTTGATCGATAGGAATCCCTCTATATCTTAAAATACCTTTTTCACCATCGATAAAAGTAATGCTGCTTTCACAAGCCCCAGTGTTGAGATAACCAGGGTCTAATGTGATATATCCTGTATTTGCACGCAATGGCTTGATATCGATTGCTTTTTCACCTTCGCTACCAACAAGAGTTCTAAGTTCAATGGTTTTTCCATCTACAGTAAGTGTTGCTGACATAATTATGATGTCCCTTCTCTATAAAGAAGTCTCTGTTAAAAATACTTTGCGCAATACTATTGCAATCTATTCATGATTCGTCAAGCATTTCATGATTGACTCAAGATTTTGTTTTTAATTTTTTGACAGAAGCGATAATAGCATATTCTAGTTGAATCAAATACATAGGTGGAATCATGCATCAATATTTTAAAATCATTTATGAAGACCAACATCTGATCGTTATCGATAAAGCATCTGGCTTACTGTCTCAAGGTGCGTATGAAAACGAAATCAATCTAGTGGATCTACTCAGAACATATTTTGGGCGACATTATGTAGGATTAATCCATAGACTAGATCGAAAGACATCTGGACTCATGGTCGTTGGCAAGAGAACAAAATCAGCCCAAAGACTTACCTTGAGCCTACAAAATAATCAATTACAGCGCCAATACTTGGCTTGGCTAGAAGGTGATTTCTTTCAGGTGCAAGGAATCACAGTAAGCGATCAAAAAAGCGATCAAAAATATCATTGGTTTGATCTGATTCAAAGAGATGAGAATGATTTTATGTCTATATGCCAACCCCAAACCACTCAAAAAACAACAGGATTCAAAGAAGCACATTTGGATGTAAGTTGTTTAAAGCAAAGCAAATATCATGGTAAGACCATTAGTTTATGTGCATTTCAATTACAAACAGGAAGAACCCATCAAATCAGGGCGCAATCAAGCAGTAGGAAATTACCTTTATTAGGTGATCCCAAATATGGGAGCCGACTGGGTTTTGGGCGTTTGGCCTTACATTCATATCTGATTACTTTTCCTCACCCAATGACTGATGAAATCTTAACTTTTCAAACAGAACTTCCCACAGAACTTCAACTTTGATAATGCTTCTTGAGATGTACAGAAGCAAACGCTAATGCCAAAGGATTTTGTTTGATGGCAGCGGAGACAATCTCTGGATCATTTTTAAATCTACTATGCGCAAATGCCAAGAGTAAGCCATTTTCTTTTACTTGTCTTAGTGTGATTTCTTTGGAATTGATCACAGCATCAATCAATGGGTCTATTTTTAATTGGTTTGGAAGAAATTTAAACAATCCGATATTCTGTTGGATTTGCCTAATTACAAACATTTTATCTGATTTTAAACGATCTGATGCATACTTGAAGGAAAGTACATTGTTTTTGATCGCAATCAGCACGATTTCTTTATCATCTTTAAAACTTTCATCAGCATAAGACAAAGCTAAGGCATTTTGTTGAATCGCAGCTAACACAATCTCTCGATTTGCTTTTAATTCAGGAGACAATTTTTTCAATGACAGTCCATTGCTTTTTACTGCTTTGAGCGCTAATTCTGGGTTTG
>JACCDO010188039.1_pt1 | contig 17450 bp, 15 predicted proteins | sample 7446101 | NCBI WGS metagenome assembly JACCDO01 (sample SAMN15323440, study PRJNA562643) | freshwater metagenome | isolation source: river surface water | place: USA:Blue River Watershed | collected 2017-08-16 | reverse complement strand
CGGAACGCCGAGATTGCCGCAGCGGACCACCCGCAGTCGAAGAACATTCATCTCGTAGACACCGCCACTGCATCGGCGGCCGAGGGGCTGCTGGTGGCGCGCGCCTATCACCGCGCACAAGAGGGCTGGAAGGCACCACAGATCGTCGCCGAGCTCGGTGAGCTCATTCCAAAGACGCACGTGATCTTCTTCCTCGACTCACTGGACTACCTGAAGGCCGGTGGCCGCATTAGCCCAGCCCGAGCGGCGATTGGCGGACTCCTTTCAGTGAAGCCGATCATCGACATCATCGATGGTGAGGTTGTCACGCTCGACAAGCCACGAACCACGGCGAAGGCGCGTGAGCGCTTCATGGAGTTGATCAGCGCAGCACCAATCCAGGAGCTGACCATGCTGCACTCCGAGGCGCCCGACATTGAGGCGTTCCGCGACGAGGTCTGCGCTCGGTTCCCCGAGATCGCTGCCTTGAAGCCAGGGATCGTTCGAGCGGGTGCGGCCATTGGCCCACACACCGGCCCGAAGGGTCTCGGCGTCGCACTGATCCGCGCCTAGCCACAAACCCTCGCGCCGCCGCTCGTACGGGAGCGCTCCGCAACCTGCGCGCAACACCTTTTTGGGGCGCGTTGTAGGGTTGTGGGGATCGCCGCACGGCGGCCGCCAGGCACCCGCCAGGGCGGCAGAGTAGAGGTGCACAACGATGAGTTCACAGAAGAGCGCCTGGGCAGTTGCGCAGCAGCAGTTTGACCTTGCCGCAAAGCGGCTCGGTCTTGATTCCGGCATTGCCGCCGTGCTGCGCGAGCCACGCCGACAGCTGACCGTGCACTTCCCTGTGCGCATGGACGATGGCTCCACGCGAGTTTTCGAAGGTCATCGCGTGCAGCACAACCTCGGACGTGGCCCAGCAAAGGGCGGTATCCGCTTCCACGAGGATGTGAACATTGATGAGGTGAAAGCGCTCGCCATGTGGATGTCGTGGAAGTGCGCCGTGATGGATCTCCCGTACGGCGGCGGCAAGGGCGGCGTCACTGTTGACCCGAAGAAGTTGTCGTTGAGCGAACTTGAGCGCCTCACGCGCCGCTTCACAACCGAAATCGCCGTCATCATTGGGCCAGAGTCCGATATTCCTGCGCCCGATGTGAACACCAACAGCCAGACGATGGCGTGGATGATGGACACCTATTCAATGCACGTTGGCTACACCGTTCCTGGTGTCGTCACCGGTAAGCCGATTGCGCTCGGCGGCTCAAAGGGCCGCAACGAGGCGACCGCGCGCGGTGCAGTCTTCTGCATTCGCGAAGCGGCAGGCAAGATCAACCTCAACCTCAAGGGTGCAACGGTCGTGGTGCAGGGGTACGGCAACGCCGGATCCATTGCAGCGCGACTAATCAGCGAGCTTGGCTCGAAGGTCATCGCCGTCTCCGACAGCAGCGGCGGCATTCACAACCCAGCCGGGCTCGATCTTGATGCGGTTGATGCGCACAAGAAGAAGACGGGGAGCGTTGTTGGTTTCGCTGGTGCAACGCCGGTCAGCAATCAGGCGATCCTTGAGATCGCCTGCGACGTGCTGATCCCTGCGGCTCTGGAGAACCAGATCACCGCGGAGAACGCGGCAAAGATCAAGACCAAGATCGTGGCTGAAGCGGCCAACGGGCCAACGACGCCAGAGGCGGACGACATCTTGTTCGCGAACGGCGCGATGGTGATCCCCGACATCCTCTGCAACGCCGGTGGCGTGACGGTGAGCTACTTCGAATGGGTGCAGGACCTGAACCGCGACTTCTGGGAAGAGGAAGAGGTCAACGTTCGCCTTGAGAAGAAGATGGTTCGCGCCTTCCACGAGGTCTACGACATGGCCCAGAAGGAGAAGAGCCACCTGCGAACGGGCGCGTATCTCCTCTCGGTGCAGCGTGTTGCCGACGCCATGAAGGTGCGGGGTATCTACCCGTAAACCCCCTGCGCGCTAGGATGCGCACATGGCTGGCCTAGACCACGAAGAGCGCTTTCTCTTTCGCGAGGAGATCCTCGCGCTTGCCGCTGCGCTCACCGAGGGTTCGGCGCTCGATAACGTTGAGGACCTGCTCGTTGACCTGATCACCTCGAGCCACTTCGACGCCGAGGTGGTCACGCTGGAGCGCTCGTTGCAGGCGATGCTCGGCCAGCGCCAGGGCTCCACCCTGGTGACAGCGCTCACAGCAGCCCCCGAAGTCTTTGACGAGGTGACGGAGCTACGACTGCCGGCCGAGGTGGTTGATCGCCTCGCTGGGTGGCGCGCTCGCTTCGGCCTCGCCATAGATAACGCGCTGAGCTTCCTCTCGAACCCCGACGGCATTCAGGGGCACAACTTCACCACGCAAGTCGCACACGCCGACGATCGCCGAACGTTGCAGGGGCGACTCACCTTTGTGCGCTACAGCAACGAGTCGGAGTTCTTTATCGCCGACGCGAGCGTCTTCCTTCAGGTTGCGGCCGACCTGCTCGACAAGCTCGGCACGCACATCAGCCGTGACGATGTTGACCAGGAGTCGGTGACGCGCCTCAAAGAGGCGGTCAACCTCATCGAGCGCCGCACCGCGCCGCGCGACGAGGCGTAGCCCGATGACCGGCGCCGCGGGCGCACGGCAGCTCTTCCTCGCCGCGACAGGGCAGAACCGCGGCAAGACGACCGCCTCTCTTGGACTCTTCGCCGCTTTCCGCGCGCAAGGGCTGGATGCGGGATTCATGAAGCCAGTTGGGCAGCGGTGGATCACGATTGACGACACCCCCGCCGACGAAGATGCGGCGTTGATGCGCGGCGTGTTTGGCCTGACCGATGCGGTCGCCCTTCTCTCCCCGGTGCAGATTCCGCGCGGATTTACGCGCAAGGTGATTGAGGGAGAGATCGTTGAGGATCTTGGCGCGAAGATCATCGCCGCTCAGGTTGAACTCGCGCAGCGACACGAACTGCTGCTGCTTGAAGGAACAGGACATGCGGGCGTCGGCGCCGTGATTGGCTTGAGCAACGCCGATGTCGCTGCGCTGCTCGATGCTCCGGTGATCATCGTGAGCGAGGGCGGTATCGGTCGACCAATAGACGAGATCGTGTTGAACGCGGCGCTCTTCGCCGCGCGTGGCGTTGAGGTTGCGGGGGCGATCGTCAATAAGGTTGACCTTGATATGCAGCCAGAGCTGCCGCGCCTTCTTGAGAAGGGGCTCGCGCGTCACGGGATTCCGCTCCTCGGCGTTCTTCCGTATCGCCAGATTCTCTCCAACCCCACGCTCGCAATCATTGAAGATGGCCTGCAAGGGGAGACCCTCTGGCCGGGTCGTGACATGGACGCAATCATCGGCCGCGTCTCTGTTGCCGCCATGCAGCCGGAACACGTGATGCAGCGCATCGGCGAGAGCGCCCTCATTGTAGTCCCTGGTGACCGTGAGGATGTGATTGAGGTGCTCACGCAGCTGTGGCTCGACGGGGAGGATCATCCCAATCGGCCGCTCGGCTTCGTCCTCAGCGGCGGCTACCGACCGAGCACACGGGTGCTGGAGATGATTCGCAAGGCGAACATCTTCGCTGTGCTGATGGAGGGCGACACGTACAGCGTTGCCGCCAAGGTGCACGATCTGTTGGTGAAGACACACCCTGAAGATGTGCGCAAGATTGAAGAGATCAAGCAGCTCGTTGCCGGCTCCCTTGACGTGGATCGCATTCTCGCCGCGGCGCGGCCAGTTCCAACGCGCTAACCGACGCCCCTACGGGAGCGTGATCGCGTCGATTAGGCGCACTCCGTCCACTACGGCGGCAAGGGAGACCAGCACCTCACCCGATGCGGCATCACCAACGTGCGCATCTTCTGCAAGCGGCACGAGGCTTGCGCTATCGGCGAAGTCAAGATAGTCAAGCGTGACGATCGGTTCGGCGGTGATTACCCGTTCGGCGAGAATTCTGAGCGTGGCAACGCTCGTAACGCCAGAGGCATACGCCTCGGCGATGAGCGAGAGCGCGACGGGGATCGTCTTTGCCGCCGCAACACGACCGTTTGCTGAGAGCATCTGATTGCGTGAGCTGAGCGCAAGATCATCACGGTCGCGCACGGTCGCAACGCGGTGAATGGTGATCCGGTCGCTCCGCTGCGCCGCCATCCACGCAACGACGCGCACCTGCTGCGCATCTTTCACGCCGAAGTACGCCTGATCTGGGCGCACCAGATCGAAGAGTCGCGAGACGACGGTCGCCACTCCGGCAAAGTGCCCGGGCCGCGAGGCACCCTCAAGCCTGCTTGCGAGCGGCCCCGGTTCAATCGTTGCAACTGGTTCGCTGGGCGGATAGATCTCGTCAACGGTAGGAGTGAAGAGCAGGTCTGCACCAGCGGCCTTGGCGAGTTGCTCGTCGCCCTCGAGGGTGCGCGGGTATCGCGCGACGTCAGCGGCGTTCGCAAACTGCCGTGGATTGACGAAGATTGAGACGACCACGGTGGCAGCGGTGCTTCGAGCGGCGGTGATCAGCGCTGCGTGGCCGGCGTGGAGCGCCCCCATCGTTGGCACCAGCGCAATCGGGCGGGGCAGCTGTGCGAGCGACTGCTCAAGCTCTGCGCGAGTGGTTACGGTGCGCATCGCCTAGAGCCTGAGCTAGCGCGGAAGCTCGTCAAGAGCGGCGATGAGGGTTGCATCCCCAGCGATCCCTTGCGCCGCGGTGGGGAAGGTGCCTGACTCTACGTTCTCGCGCCAGGTGGTGAGGGCGGCGATGGCCTCATCGCGAAGGTTGGCAACGCGCCCGGCGTGGCGCGGTGCGGTTGCGCCGAGTAGGCCGAGCAGATCGGGGAGCACCTGCACCTGCCCGGTGCAGCCGGCACCTGCGCCGATGCCGATGGTTGGGATTGTGAGGCGACTGGTGATCGCGGCTGCAAGCTCCTGTGGCACGAGCTCAATCACGATCGCCGATACGCCGGCCTCCTGCAGGGCGATTGCATCCTCGAGGAGTGCCGCCGCTGCATCAGGGAGGCGTCCCTTCGCGCGCGGCTTGCTCTCATTCAGCGATGACTGCGGCGTGAAGCCAATGTGTCCAATCACGGGAACACCACTGCGCACCAGCGCTGCAACGACGGGGGCCACGGTGACGCCACCCTCGAGCTTTACGGCCCCAGCGCCCGCATCGCGAATGAAGCGAGCGGCGTTCTCTGCCGCCGTTGGGGCGTCAACGTACGAGAGAAAGGGCATGTCGCCAATAACCAGTGCACTGCTCGTTGAGCGAACAACGGCGGCGGTGTGATGCAGCATCTCGCTCATTCCAACGCGAACGGTTGACTCGTGGCCGAGCGCAACCTGTGCAAGTGAATCGCCGACGAGGAGGAAGTGAACACCAGCCGCCTCGGCAAATTCTGCGGTCGGGCGATCCCAGGCCGTGACAACGGCGAAGTGGCCGCCCGCGGCGTGTGCGGCGCGCATGTCGGCAACGGTGTGCCGTGCCATCAGCTTGCTCGCGCTGCGAGGAGTGCCGCGACGCGGTCCAGGATGGCGTCAGCCACGACACGCTTCGGCGCCGGACCGACACGGGTAACGACATCATCCGCCCCGATGATCTCTGCTGCATTCTCGGCACTCTCGAACCCAATGCCCGGTGCCGTGACGTCATTGGCGACGATGAGGTCGAGGTCCTTCTTTGCGAGCTTCTCGCGTGCGCGCGGCGTGGCACTCGCCTCTGCCGAGAAGCCAACGAGCAGAGTCTGTCGTGTGGCACGTGGCCCAAGCGCCTCTGCGACGCCTGCAAGCAGGTCGGGGGTTGGCGTCAGGCGCAGCGTGATCTCACCATCGCGGCGCAACTTCTCTGCCGAGGGGCCGCCCGCGACGCGGAAGTCAGAGACGGCGGCGGTGGCGATGAGCGCATCTGCGGGTGTTGCGGCACCACCGTTCGGTGCGGCCAAGAGTGCGTTGTTTAGCGCCGCGCCTAGCGCGTCAACGCTCATGGCGCGCACGATGGTGACCCCTTCAGGGAGCGGCACGCTGACGCGGGCGGCGATCAGGATAACCTCGGCTCCACGGTCGCGCGCCGCCTCAGCAAGGGCGATCCCCTGACGACCCGACGAGCGGTTCGCCAAGATGCGCACCGCATCAATTGGCTCTTCCGTGCCACCTGCGGTGACCACAATTCGTCGACCGGAGAGATCGCCAGCTGGTACTGCTGGCGGACGGCGGCTCTCGTTCGGCTCGCGAATCGGTGCGGCGCCAATGGCGGCCACCACCGCGTCAACGATCGCCGCAGTCTCAGCGAGGCGGCCGACACCGGTGGCGCCACTCGCCAGCGCACCACTCTCTGGTGCAACCAGTGCGTAGCCAAAGTCGTCGCGCAGTCGGGTCGCATTCGTTTGGGTGGCGGCATGCGCCCACATCTCGCCATCCATGGCGGGAGCCACGATCACCGGCGCAGTGGTGGCGAGGCAGGCGGCGGTGACCACATCGCCGGCGAGACCGCTCGCCATGGCGCCGATCCACTGTGCCGTTGCTGGCGCGATCAAGATCGCGTCGGCCGCGTCGGCGGCAACGATGTGACCGATGCGACCGTCGGGGAGAAGGTCGAGCAGGTCGGCATCAACGGCGTGGCCGGTAAGGGTGCGCAGTGTCAGGGGCGAGACGAAACGCGTGGCAGCTGGGGTGAGCAGCGCCTGCACGTCGGCACCCTCAGCTCGGAGTGCGCGCACGATCTCGGGCGACTTGTAGGCGGCGATGGAGCCGGTAATGCCGAGGACAACGAGTCGTCCGGCGAGGCGCTTACTCATGCACGCACCGCTGCGGGGAGTGCGTTGATCGCGCGCAACACAAATTCGGCATCGCGATGATCGGCCGCAACGGTGGCGCACCAGCCGGCGAGCGCCGCGCCACCACTGAGGACCACGGCGGGTGTCGGTGCACCTGGATCTCGGTGCGACATCTCTGCGATGGATTCGGCAATCAGTGCAGTAAGTGCGCCACGTGCGCCGCGAAGGATTCCTGAACCAAGCGCTTCGGCGGTATCTGCACCGATCGGCCCCGCAAGATCGGGACTCTCGTCATAGATGGCAACGAGCGGAAGTGCAGCGGCACCGCTGGCCAAGGCGCGGGAGGCGAGCACCGGCGAGGGGGCGATCGCACCGCCAAGGAGGCGGCCCGCTCGATCGACGCAGGTGAGAGTGAGTGCGGTCCCAAGAGTCACTGCGATTGCGCCGCGCTGCGCGGGGGCGCCGTACTCCGTGTAGGCGAGCCATGCGGCAAGGAGTCGATCGATGCCGATCTGGGCCGGTGGGGTGAGTGCCAGCTCCAGCGGAACATCGGCCACGTTTACGAATTCAGCGGCGATCGCTGCGTTCGCAGCGGCAGCCTTGAGCGCATCGGCACCGGCTGGGACCACGCTCGCAACTCGAAGGCTTGCTGGCTCACCTGCACGCTGCGCATCGGCTCGGATCGCCGCGATCAGCTCGGCGGCGACGCCACTCCAGGCGACGGCGTCGCGGGGATCAGCAGGGGCGGGGAGGCGCACCACGGCGCCGTCAAGCAGGGCGGCCTTCGCCGCACTATTCCCGAGATCAACGGCGTAGCGCACCGCGCAATGATAGGGCGGGCGGCGCGGGTGCGGCGGGGAGCCGCTCTGCGGTAGGCTCTCTCCCTCATGGATCACGAACAGCACGACCGCGCCCCCGGCCTCTTCGTTAACCGAGGCCTCGTTGTACAGCGCGCCGATAAGGCGAATATCCTCCGCCCCCTCCTCCACCAAACGGTCTCCTATCGCCACCTCCGCGATGGCGAGCAGATCGTTCGCGGCCACGGCTGGGTCGAGGAGGTGCTGGGTGACGATCCCGAGGTCTCGTCGATCTTCACCCCGCTCACCATCACGATCAATGTTGATGCCTTTGAGAGCATTGAGTTCGATCTAAGTGAGCCAGGAAACCTGCGCTATGTGCTTCGCTCAGGCGCCGATGCGGTCGAGATCGAGTACCAGGCTGGCACCCAGGTTCCAGATGCTGCGCCGGTGAAGAGTTGGCTTGAGTATCGCGGCGAACAGTATGTGCAGATCGAACTTCCAACTGGGGCGTGGCCAACGGCGAGTGACGATAAACCGCACTCGAACGAGATCGGCTAACCTGCAGCTATGAGCACCAGCCAGCGCACCCTTGTTCTCGTCAAGCCAGACGGCGTACAGCGCCAGCTTGCTGGTCGCGTGATCACGCGATTCGAAGAGCGCGGCCTCAAGATCGTTGCCCTCAAGATCACGCCGGTGAGCGCGAAGCTCGCTGAGACGCACTACGCCGTGCACGCAGAGCGCCCCTTCTTCAAGGGCCTCGTGGAATTCATCTCGTCGGGCCCAGTCGTCGCGATGGTCCTTGAAGGGCCAAACGCCATTGCGGTGGTTCGCTCCATGGTCGGCGCAACGAAGCCACACGAGTCGGCCCCCGGAACCATTCGCGGCGACTTTGCGCTGGAGACGGCAAAGAATTTGATCCATGCATCTGATGCACCAGAAACCGCCGCGGCAGAGATTGCACTCTGGTTCCCAGAGGGTGGTCTTGTTGAGTACACCCGCGCCACCGACGCCTGGATTCTCTCCGACGAGGAGTAGCTCCCCCCGCGACCGTTGGTCGCTACGGCGCTGGCGAAATCTCTCCGCTACCTGACGGCAGCACACTCGGCGATACCTCTGGCGATGCCGTGACGTCCGGCGTTGGCTCAACGCTCGGCTCACTGCTTGGCAGCGGATCAAAACTCGTTCCTGGCGAGACGCTCGGCGCCGGCGGGAGCGGACCAGTTCCACCAGATTCAAGGGCGAGCCAGCCAGCGGCAGCCGCTGCAACGAAGAGCGATCCAGCAACGAGCGAGATGGTGATGAGATTGGCGAACGGCCGAGTCTCCGCCTCGTGCACCGTCTGGCTCTGCGGCGTGAAGCCGACGAGAAGAAGTCGAATCGCCGCAACGATCAAGAGGATCTGACCAGCTATCGCAAAGAGTGCAATGAGTGGATTGCCGCCAAGCACTAGAAGGTTGAGTCGGGCGGCCAGCACGACGCCAGGTGGTAGAGCGGTAAGGGCAATGATCGCGGCGGCGAGCGCGATTCCGTTTGCCCCAGTGCGCCGTGCCCATCCACCGAGCTCACTGATTGAGGTGGTTCCATATCGCCGCCGTACGCTCACGAGCCAGAGACCAAAGAGTGAGATGGTCAGCAGCCCCGGGAGCACGATGAGGCGTGACGACGTGTCGGCTGGTGATTGGAGCGAGGCTGCAGCGGCGAGCGCCAGCCAACCCGCGTTTCCTACCGCCATGAACCCAACGATCTCGCCGATGTCGTCATGGAGCAGGGCGGAGACCGCACCGAAGACCAGTGTTGCAGCACCTGCGAGCAGGATGCCCGGCACAATCGCGCCACCGAGAGGGTCCGTGATGCTGCTCGCCAGAACAGAGAGTTCACTCATGACGATGAGCGCAAGCGCCGAAGGGATCCACACCCCAACGAGCAGCGAGCCCACGATCGGTAGCGCCTCAAAGATTTTGATCAGTCGACTGTGGAAGGGGAAGACGCCTGCGGCCACGATGAGGACGAGGGAGACGCCGAGCGCCGTACCTGCTGCGAGCGATGCTGGCGTGGCGTATGAGGCATCAACCGCGGCGTAGGAGATTGCCGTGCGCAAAATCTCAGCGATGACGACGGCGGGAAGCAAGAGTGAGACGGTTCGCAGATCGCGGAAGACGGCACGGGCACGGCCTACATCATCTTTGCCACTTGCCGCGGCACCTGAGATGCCCAAGCTGGCAAAGAGAAGGAGCGCAATCGGCGCGATCCCAGATGGAATCGCAAGTGCTAAGTCGATCGCGGCGATGCCGAAGAGGGCGATCTGTCCCATGGTGCCAGCTCGGCGCCCCTCTCCTGCGCCAACGATCACCGCGAAGACGACGCCGCCGAGCAGCACGAGTAGTCGACCAGGCTCAGAAGGGTCAATGGTGATCTGACCCAACTTGAGCGTTGAGAGGTAGCCAGCACCAGCAAGCGCTGCGCCAACGGAGGTCGCGAGCAGTAGGAGCTGCACGCCAAACGTTGCGTAGATCGCAGCATCATCACGCTGCGGACCGCGCCAGACTCGAATGATTGGAACGAGGGCAAGCGAGCTCAGCGCCATAAGTAGCGGGAAGAGCGCCCGGATTGCCGCGAGTGCAATCTCGGCGGTCATCGCTCCTCCTCAGCATTCGAGATGCGTGTAGCAACGCTGCCACCAACCACCAGGATGCAGGCGAACCCTGCGCCAATGGTGAGGGCGGTAAGCGGATCAAGTGCCCCGAAGATCGAGGTGCGCAGGAGCATGGTCCCCGCAAGGGTCACGACCGCCGCGCGCGTCGTGGCCTCAATGAAGCGACTAGTTAGGAGTGGTGGCAGGCCAACGACGAGGAGTGCAATGCCAGCGGCTCGAAGTGCGTCGCTGCTTGATTCAATGGGGAGTGCGAGTGGCACCAGGCCGAGCAGGAGGCCGGCGATGGCACTGGCAACGACCACAGGATGCTCGCGCAGAGTGCGTACGAGAGTGCGCAGGGCAAGATCTCGGCGCAGCGCCTCACGCTCAAAGAGGTTCTCAGGTAGTGCCGCAACGAGGCCAATCCCAATAGCGGAGAGACGCAAGATCAAGCCGATCCGAGTTGGATCAGCAATGGAGAACTCCAGCACACTCGAGCTCAGTGCCAAGACCGCGATCGCAACCCATGCACCGCGACCGGCGCTGGTGACCGCCAAGGTCCCGGCCAGGATGGCGATGAGTACGAGTGGTAACTCGAGGCCGGGCATCTACGGTGCCGCCTGTCGGTAGGTTGGGGGCGTGATGATGGTCAGTAGGTCAATCGGGAAGTAGCGCAAGATCGCTCGGCCGATCACGCTGGTGGTGTCGATTGGGCCGTAGGCCCGTGAGTCCGATGAGTTTGAGCGGTGGTCTCCGAAGACGAGAAGTTCCGTTGCGCCGAGAACCCAGCGCCCCGTCTCGCCAGCGCCGTCGCCGCCACCATCACGGTAGGTATAGGTCTCGTCGATCGGCACGCCATTCACGCTGACCACCCCATCAACGAGGTCAATCGTTTCGCCGGGAAGGCCAATCACCCGCTTGATGTACGGGGTACCCGATGCATCGGCGGGCCAGGTGCTGGGTGGCCGGAAGATGACGATGTCACCACGGTGGTATCCGGTCAGCGCCGCGGTGAGCTTATCGGCGAGCACGTACTGGCCAGGCTCGAGGGTTTGGCGCATCGAGCCCTGCTCCACCCGAAAGGGCTGCGCCACGAAGGTCTGCAGGAGATAGAAGGCGAGGATGGTCAGCGCCACCGTCTGCACGATCTCTATGGCAAGTCTTCGGAGGCGCATCCCGCAGAGTATAGGCGGGGGAGGGTGTGCGGTTGACCCACGGCGGGGGCTCCCCGTACCATCACTGCACTGGGAGCCCATCCCAACAGGTCACGATAGTGATCTGGAGCCCGACAGACGCCCGACCCGAAGCGCGGTGCCAAGCACCGCGGCCACGCGACGGACCTGGACGCATCGGAGGAACAAGAAGAATGGAAATCACGTCACTCATGCTGCAGAGCCTCGTGCTCCCAGCGGCAGTTATCGCAATCCTGTTCGCCCTGTGGTTGGCCAGCGATGTGCTGCGCCGCGACAAGGGGACGCCTGCCATGCAAGACGTTGCGGGCATGATCTTCGAAGGCGCGATCGCGTTCATGCGACGCCAGTACATCACCATCAGTGTCCTCTCCGTGGCAATGGCCGTGCTGATCGGCGCGCTCATCGCCAACTTTGAGACGGCAGCCGTGGCCGATACTGAAGTCTACGGAGCCGACCTCGGCATTCGCACCGGAATCGCCTTCATCTTCGGCGCCGCATGCTCTATGGCATCGGGCGTCATCGGCATGTACGTCAGCGTCAAGGCAAACCTGCGCACCACCGCCGCCGCCCGACAGGGCGTCGTCAAGGCGGTCCAGGTTGCGATGCGCGGTGGAGCCGTCTCCGGCTTCCTCGTCGCAGCACTCTCGCTGCTCGGCGTGTACGCCGTCTTCGTCTTCTTCGGTGGACTCGAGCGTCCAGCAGAGGCGCCGTTCCTCATCGTTGGCTACGGCTTCGGCGCATCGTTCGTTGCGCTCTTCGCTCAGCTCGGTGGCGGCATCTACACCAAGGCCGCCGACGTTGGCTCTGACCTCGTAGGCAAAGTTGAGAAGGGGATTCCAGAGGATGACCCTCGCAATGCAGGCGTGATCGCCGACCTCGTGGGCGACAACGTTGGCGACTGCGCTGGCCGCGGCGCCGACCTCTTTGAGTCGACTGCTGCCGAGAACATCGGCGCCATGATCTTGGGCGTTAGCGCCTACAAGATCGCTGAGGGCATGGGCTGGGCCAACCCTGAGTCGTGGATCTTCTTCCCGCTCGTGGTGCACGCCTTCGGGCTGCTCAGCACGATCGTTGCCATGGCCTTCGTGCGCGGCAACGATAAAGAGAACCCAATGAACATCTTGAACCGCGGCTACTGGGCAACCACCATCATTTCAGCCGGCCTGCTCGCGCTCGCCTGTGCAGTGATGTTGAACGCCGGTAACTCCGACGCATGGCTCTGGTTCTTCGCCGCCGGCGTCGTCGGCCTCGCCACCAGCGTGGCGTTCGTCTATATCACCCAGTTCTACACAGCTGGCTCGTATCGACCTGTTCGTGAAATCGCAGAGGCGAGCCGCACGGGCGCCGGTACGAACATCATCGCTGGCACCGCCGTTGGTTTTGAGACCACGTTGGTGACGGCGGTCTCCATTTCGGCGGCGATCTTCGCCTCGAACTGGCTCGGCACCCAGGCTGGTATCGCCGCCGGACTTTCGGGTGATGCGCTGGAGAAGTTCGGCATCTTCGGCACCGCCGTTGCAACGGTCGGCATGCTCATGACCACCGCCTACATCTTGGCGATGGACACGTTCGGGCCGATCACCGACAACGCCGGTGGCATTGCAGAGTTCAGCCGCGCGCCACAGAAGGTGCGCACCGTGACCGACAAGCTCGATGCGGTCGGCAACACGACCAAGGCGCTCACCAAGGGGTATGCGATTGCCTCGGCATCGCTCGCCACCTTCTTGCTCTTCTCGGCCTATCTCGACAAGGTGAACCTGATCCTGGAGCGCTCCGGGCGGCCGCTTATTGAGTCGGTGAACCTGGCGAGCGTGAACGTCTTTATCGGCGCCTTCATCGGCGCGATGCTCGCGTACTTCTTCAGCTCGCTCGCCATTCGCGCTGTTGGGCGCACGGCACAGGCGATCATCGTTGAGGTTCGCCGCCAGTTCCGCGAGATTCCAGGGATCATGACCTACAAGGCGCGTCCGGATTACGCGCGCGTCGTTGACATCACCACCATTGCCGCCCTGCGCGAGATGATCGCTCCGGGTGTGGTTGCGGTGGCAACCCCGGTCCTGGTCGGTGTACTGCTCGGCGCTGAGGCGGTGGCAGGCTTCTTGATCGTCGGAACGATCAGCGGCGTGTTGCTGGCCACAGTGTTGAACAACTCCGGCGGCGCATGGGATAACGCCAAGAAGTTCATCGAGTCCGGCGGGCTCAAGGATGCGAAGGGGAAGGTCCTCGGCAAGGGGAGCGACGCCCACGCGGCCGCCGTTGTTGGCGACACCGTTGGCGACCCATTCAAGGACACCGCTGGTCCATCGCTGCACGTTCTCGTGAAGCTGCTGGCCACGGTCACCCTGGTGCTCGCACCGCTCTTTATTCGCGGCTAGTCCGCGCACTCAGGCAGTTCGCTGAGGCGGTGCTTCCCATTTGGGGGGCGCCGCCTCATGCTATGCCCCCACAGCGCCAGGTAGGCGCGTAGGCGTAGAAGAGGAGGAGCGATGGGCAGCGATCCAGTATCTGCAGCACTCATCGCCCTGCTACTTGGGCTCGTTCAGGGTGCAACGGAGTTCCTACCAATCTCGTCATCGGCACACCTCTATGCGATCCCGTACCTCTTCGGTATCAGCGATCCGCTGCTCTCGTCGCTCGCCTTCGCTGCGGTGATTCACCTGGGGACCCTCGCCGCGGTGCTCGTTGCACTTCGGCACGACGTGATGCGGCTCACCCGCGTTACGTTGCGGACCATTGCAACAGGAGGACGCCACCGTGGCGATTCCGCTGACGAGCGCCTCATCCTTGCGATCCTTATCGGCACCATCCCCGCTGTTCTCGTGGGCGTCGCAGCTGGCGATCTACTAGAGAGTGCGGTGCGCACACCGCTCGTTGTTGCAGGTGCGGTAACTGCCGGCGCGTTGCTCCTCTGGTTTGCGGAGCGTGTCGGCTCGCGCGAGCGACCACTACAGAGCGTGGGCGTGATTGATGGCCTCATGGTCGGACTGGCGCAGGCGCTCGCACTCATCCCGGGCATCAGCCGCTCTGGAGCAACGATTAGCGGTGCTCTTCTGCTCGGATTCCGTCGTGAAGCGGCGGCACGGTTCGGTTTCTTACTTGGCATCCCCGCCATTGCTGGTGCAGGCACCATTGAGTTACGACGCCTCCTCGAGTCGAGCGAAGACCTTGCGGCAAGCGCGCCACTCCTCGTGATCGGCATCGTGAGCGCGTTCATCTCCGGGCTGCTCGCCATCAAGCTCCTCTTCCGCATCTTGGATGGCGGCAGCACGCGCATCTTCGTGGCGTATCGCTTCGCCTTCGCCGCGGTGTTGGTTGCCTCTGTGCTGCTCCGAGGTGGCGAGTAGTGGATCTCGGCAAGAGCGTTCGCCACCGTGCCCTGCGCGACATCGTGTCGCGGCAGGCGATCCGCACCCAGCGGGAACTTGCCACGGCCCTCAAGCGACAGGGGATCCCCGCAACGCAGGCCACGCTGAGTCGCGACATCACCGAGCTCGGTCTGATCAAGGTGGATCGGGGCGGATCACCCGCCTATGCATTCCCGCCAGGGCGCTCGGTCGAGATCGCGTCCGAGGAGCGACTACAGGCGCTCCTCGGTGAGATTCCGCTGGAGGCATCGGTGGCCGGATCAATCCTGGTGCTGAAGACGCTGCCGGGGAGCGCGCACGCGATTGCCGCCTCCCTTGACCGCCTTCGACTCCCCGAGATCGTTGGCACCGTGGCGGGGGATGACACCCTCTTCGTAGCCGTGAGCGATGCGGCGGCGCTCCGCAAACTCCGCAAGCGCCTGACCGATCTCGCCCAGCGAGGCTAATCGCCCCCGCGGGCGCTAGGATTCTCAGCATGTATTGGGCAGACGAACTCGCCGCACGCGTCTCCGGGCCCCAGGTCGTCAACGACTCGAAGACCCCATCGGGGACCGTGCACGTTGGCAGCCTCCGCGGACCGGTGATGCACGACGCCATTGCTCGCGCCCTGCGCGACCGCGGCATCCCCGTGCAGTTCCGCTACGGCGTTGAAGATATGGACGCGATGGATGCGCAGGCGCTCCTCACCCCCGATGCGGTGGAGCGCTACATGGGCGTTCCGCTCGCACACGTCCCCGCCCCAGAAGGGAGCAGCGCCGAAAACTACGCCCGACACTTTGTGGGGACGCTCTTCTTCCCAACCTTTGCGCGTCTCGGCATTCGACCAGAGTTTTACTGGCTCTCCGAGATCTACCCAACCGGGCAGCTCGATCCATTCATTCGCACCGCCCTCGACAAGGCGCAGGTGATTCGTGACCTCTATGTGCGCGTCAGCAACGTGGAGCGCCCCGCCGGCTGGCTGCCGATTCAGGCAATCTGCGAGGCATGCGGCCGCGTGGGCACCACCCTCTCTGACGATTGGGATGGCGAGACGATTCGCTACCGCTGTCTCCCCGCCTATGTGAAGTGGGCACAGGGCTGCGGCCATGAAGGGCGACTCGCACCATTTGGTGGCAAGGCGAAGATGCCGTTCAACGTGGAGTGGGCGGCGAAGTGGTCGCTGATGGGTGTCACCATTGAAGGGTGCGGCAAGGATCTTGGGACAAAGGGCGGATCGCGCGATCGCAGCGAGGCGATCTCGCGCGAAGTCTTTGACCGTGAGCCGCCAATCAACGTGATGTACGAGTTCCTCAACGTCGGCGGCAAGAAGATGTCGACCTCCAAGGGGCTCGGTGCTGCGGTGCACTCCATCTCCGAGTCGATTCCGCCCGAGGTGTTGCGCTTCCTTTTCCTGCGCCCACGCCCGAACCACGCCATTGACTTTGATCCGGCGGGCAGCGACGCGATTCCGCGCCTGCACGATGAGTACGACCGCATCAGCGCCGCTACCGCAGGAAAGACGGTGCGTGGCGAACTGCCGCCCGATCACGAGCGCCTGCAGTTCTTTAGCCAGATCGCTGACAGCACCGCCGAGGCGGCGAAAGAGGTTGCCGCAGCGTGGCGCCCAGCATTCGGTCAGCTCTCCCTCTTGCTGCAGCTCCCAGGCGTGAACGTGATTGAGCGCGCCGCCGCAGAGAAGGGGAGCCCACTCACCGCCGCCGAATCGGCCGAGCTGAACGAGCGCATTGCCGCCGTCACCAACTGGCTGCGCGATTACGCCCCAGAAGAGGCGCGCATCGCGGTGCGCCCAGAACTACCGACCGAAGCCGTTGCGACCCTCAGCGCCGAGGAGCGCGCCTGGCTCGGCGCACTTGCCCCGCAGATTGAGGCCGCACTCGCCGCCGATGCAAACGCACTCGGCAGTGGCGATGCCTGGCAGGCGCTCATCTTTAGTGCCGCCAAAGAGGCGGGCTTACAGCCGGTGCGCGCCTTCGCCTCACTCTACGCCGCCTTCCTCGGTCGAACGAACGGGCCGCGCGCGGGCTGGCTGCTCGCAGCCATTGATCGCACCCTTATCCTTACCAGGCTGCGCGATGCTGCAGCGGTACAGGGGGTGAACGCATGAGTGTGGGTACACAGCGACTACGCGACGACGCGGACCGACTCCGCGCGGGCGCGATCGCCAAGCGCGAAGACCCGAAGGTTGTTGACGCTGCGCTCGCTGCAGACGCCGCGCGTCGCGATCTCTCGCAACGCGTTGACGCCCTGCGCACTGAGCGCAAGCGCCTCTCCGCCGAAGTGGGCGCGCTGCTCGGCGGCAAGCCGGCCGTTCCCGCCACCGACCCAAAAGTGGTGTCGCTGAAGGCTGAATCACAGAAGGTTGCCACTGAGATGGAGACGCTCGAGAAAGAGCTCGTCGCCGCCGAGGCACAGCTAGATGACCTGCTGCTCCGTATTCCAAACCCGCCCGACGAAGACATTCCCGTTGGCGGCGCCGAGGCGAACACCACGATTCGTACCTGGGCCCCTGCAGGGCATCCAGCCATCGGCGCGAAGGGCGAAGACCCAGCCACTGCCGCAGCGCCAGAGCACGATGTGGTCGCGGAGCGACTCGGCATCTTTGACCTAGAGCGCGGCGCAAAGGTGGCGGGTGCCGCCTTTCCTGCGTACCGCGCCGACGGGGCTGCGCTGATTCGCGCGCTGATCAACTTGTTCCTCGACACCCATGTGCGCGAGAACGGCTTCACCGAGAT
>JACCDO010484581.1_pt1 | contig 17454 bp, 16 predicted proteins | sample 7446101 | NCBI WGS metagenome assembly JACCDO01 (sample SAMN15323440, study PRJNA562643) | freshwater metagenome | isolation source: river surface water | place: USA:Blue River Watershed | collected 2017-08-16 | reverse complement strand
TGCCACAGGCTGTCGTTGCCTCGGGTAATTCGCTCAGCGAGGCCTACCTGAGCATCGCCCAGGCGGCGATTCGCCTGCGCTAACGCACTCTCTGCTGCATTTCTGGGCTTGCCAAACCACCCCGCCAGGCCACTCCGCCTGCCCCAAAGGCCAGCCATCCGGGCCATCGCCTCGCTCAGCCCGCCCCGAAGGCAGGCATTGGCGCGGGTTAAGGTATTTAGCTGCGTTTTGTAATTACAAAAACAACAAATTCGCTAGGCCGAGTATCGCCGCTGTCTGGTTGCCGCCCGCAGACGGGGGATTAGTCGTTCTTGTAGCCGATGAGCTTCAGAATGCGCTGCAGGTCACCCATGGTGGCGAAGTCGATGGTCAGCTGACCCTTCTTCGAACCGAGCGCGATCTTGACCTTGGTGTCCAGCTGGTCGCCCAGGCGGTCCGATATCTCCTTGAGTGCGTCGGTGCGACCGCCAGGGCGAATCGTGGCGCCGCCACCCTTTGAGCCGGTGCTCGGGTTGTCCAAGGCAACCGCCTCGGCCAGCGAGTGAACCGACAGGCTCTCGCTGATAACGCGGTCTGCGAAGTGGATCATTCGGTCGTCGTTGGCCAGCGAGAGCAGGGTTCGGGCGTGGCCGGCACTCAAAACACCCGCGGCAACCTTCTTCTGAACCTCTACAGGCAGCTTCAGCAAGCGGATGGTGTTGGTGATGTGCGGGCGCGAGCGGCCGATGCGCTCTGCGAGGACATCTTGGGTGATGCCGAAGTCCTGCAGCAGCTGCTGGTAGGCGCTTGCCTCTTCGAGCGGGTTGAGGTTCGCGCGGTGGATGTTCTCGAGCAGCGCGTCGCGAAGCATGTCTTCGTCGGCGGTGTCGCGCACGATTGCAGGGATCTCGAGCAGCCCGGCTTCTTTCGAAGCACGGAAGCGGCGCTCGCCCATGATCAGCTCGAAGGCCGGCTTGCCGTCCTTTTCGCCCATAGGACGCACGACAATCGGCTGCAGCACGCCAAACTCGCGCACGGAGTGGATGAGTTCTGCCAGAGCCTCAGGCTCGAAGACGGTACGCGGGTTGACGCGGTTCGGCACGATCTGGTTGAGCGGGATGCTCGCGTAGGTAGCGCCAGGAACCGGAACGAGCCCGTCAATGCTGGCTGCTGAGCCCTCTTGGATGGTCGGAATCGAGGTCGTGTTCGGGTTAGGCGAGAAGAAAACGTCGATCGGACGCTCATTGTTCGCTGTGGTTGGGATCAAAGCGCCGATGCCGCGCCCCAGTCCGCCCTTCTTATCTGCCATTTTGTGCTCCTCGAATAGCAATTTCGGCCGCCGCCTCCAGGTACGCGATGGCGCCCTGGTTGGTGCGGTCGTAGTTGATGACGGTCTGGGCATAGCCAGGGGCCTCTGAGACGCGCACAGAGCGCGGAATGATGGTGTCAAGCACCTGAGCCGCAAAGTGCTCTCGAACGTTCTCTACGACGCCCACAGCGAGCTTCGTGCGGTTGTCAAACATGGTCAGCAGCACGGTGGTGAGCTCGAGCTCGGGGTTCAGGTAGGTGCGAACGCGGCCGATCGTGTCCATCAGCTGGGTAACGCCCTCTAGCGCGTAGTACTCGCACTGAATCGGAATGAGCACCTCGCGCGCGGCTACGAAGGCATTGACGGTCAGCAGACCGAGGCTTGGAGGGCAGTCGATGAAGATGTAGTCGGGGCGCTGCGGGGCAGTGGCGATGTACTCGTCAAGGGCGTGCTTAAGCAGACCATTCCAGTTTTCCTGACCCAAACCGGTGATGATTTCGATCTCAGCACCAGCTAGATCGAGGGTTGCGGGGGCAACCAGCAGGTTTGGAGCCTCCGAACTTGGCGCCAGAACGCTGGCCAGAGGCACACTCTCGGTCAGGACGTTGTAGATGCCGCGCGTTCCGCCGTGATGCGGGATGTTCAAGGCCGTAGAGGCGTTGCCCTGAGGGTCGAGGTCGATTACGACCACGTTCATACCCTTGCTGGCTAGAGCGACGGCAACGTTGACGGTGGTCGTGGTCTTGCCCACGCCGCCCTTCTGGTTCGAGATGGTGAAGACGCGGGTGCGCTGCGGCTTTGGCAGCGAAAGGTCGTTGATTACCTGCAGACGGCGCTGGTTCTCCGTGATTTCGCGCAGAAGCGGCGATCCCTCAAATTGTTTCACGTGAAACATTCCCCCCTTAGGCCTGGCCGGAGCCGGTAGTAGGGGTGGACTTGCCATTCGCAACTACGGTTGCATCAGCGCCTGCCGAAGCAAACGATCCAGGAAGTTTGTCGCCCTGTTTTAGGGCCGAATCGGCGCCTGAACCCTGCCAGCCGGTTGGCTCTGGGCTGGTTTCAAGGCGATCTGCGGGGTAGCCGTGCCCAGGCCGAACGGTCGCCGCGGTGACCGCGGTCTCGTTTGCGACGCTGTTAAATGACTCGCTCAAGGCACTGCTCCAATGAAGTTTTAGACGCTCAGACTAGCGTAACGCGCACAACGGTGGTGGGGTCGTCCACATGTTGGGTTCCCACTCGCACGATCTCGAAGCCGGCGATCTTGAGCTTGTTCTTGAGCTTCTGCGACTCGGCGATCTCGTCGGCTGCCTTTGAGCCTTTGAGGGCCAGAATTTGGCCGCCCGCGCGGGTCAGGGGAACGGTCATGCGAAGCAGCTTCGGCAGGGCAGATACGGCGCGGGCGGTGACGATGTCGAATACATCGCCAACCTCCTCGGCGCGAGCGCGCTTGACTGTGACGTTGGTAAGCCCAAGGGCATCGACCTGCTGTTGCAGCCAGCTGGAGCGCCGCTCCATCGGTTCGATCAGGGTGAAGTGTGCTTTGGGCTGGGCGATTGCCATCGGGATGCCTGGCAGGCCGGCACCAGAGCCGACATCGGCAACAGACTTGCCGTCGGCAACCAGCTCAGCCACAACGCCCGAGTTGATAACGTGACGAGACCAAAGGCGCGGCATTTCTCGTGGCCCAAGCAGACCCAGCTCGTCTCCGTCGCGAACCAACGCCGCGGCATAAGCCCTGGCCTTGTCAATGCCTGCGCCGAACACGGCGGACGCCTCTGACGGTTCCGCTTCTGGTGTGAAGTCGAATTCTTCGCTCATGGATCAATGTTTCACGTGAAACATTCGCGGCCGTTGCCGGCCATCGAACTGCTTACGCTGGCTTCACCACGATGTGGCGGTCGCGGCCTTCGCCCTCTGACTCAGAAACGAGGCCGGCGTTCGAGACGATGTCATGCACGATCTTGCGCTCGTACGAGCTCATCGGCTTCATTGGCACAGCCTCGCCGGTGTCCTGAACCTTCGCAATGATCTTGTTCACGATGCGGGTCAGGTCGTCCACGCGAGCCTGGCGTGAACCCTCGATGTCGAGGATCAGGCGGCTGAAGCTGTTGGTCTTCACCTGAACGGCAAGGCGGGTGAGCTCCTGTAGGGCCTCTACGGTCTCAGGCTTCGAGAGAACAGCTAGGTTGCTGTCACCGCCTGCGGTGATAGCAACGTATGCGCGCTCACCGCGAACGTCGATGTCAATGTCACCATCGAGATCGTAGATGTCGAGCAGTTCCTCTAGGTAGTCGGCCGCTAGTTCACCCTCCTTCTCGAGGGTTTCGATGCTTGCCGAGGTGTCTTCGTTGGCGGTGTTCTCGGTGGTCTCTTCGACTACGTTTTCGTTCTCAGACATGTGGTCCTACTTCTTGGTCTTGTTGGTCGGAGTGGTCTTCTTGGCGCGGGTCTTGCCGACCGGCTGGGTGCGCTGGCGCGGGGTTTCGTCCTCTGCAACAGCCTCAGCGGCCTCCTGCTTAGGGAGTTTGCCCTTCTTCTCGAGGCGAGCCTCGCGCTGCTTGTGGGCAATCGAACCAGGGTTAGGCATGTTGCGGATCACGACGTACTGCTGGCCCATGGTCCAGACGTTCGATGCCAGCCAGTAGAACATCAGGCCGATGGCGAAGCTGGTGCCCGAGATCAGGAACACGATTGGCAGGATCCACAGCATGATCTTCTGGGTCTGCATGTACTGCGAGTTCATGACGTCTGGGTTCTGGTTCTTGGCCATGAGCTGCTTCTGGGTGATGAACTGGCTAACAGTCATGGTGATGATCATGATTGCCGCGATGATGAGCACGTTCAGGTAGTTAGCGCCCGACACGGCCGCCGCGGTAGGCGACTGAAGCTGGCCCAGGGCCGAGAAGAAGGTTTCCTTCAGTGGAGCATCGAAGAACATGGCCTGCGAAAGTGAGTTAGCTAGTTCCTTGTTGAGAAGGCCAACGCCGGCCTTGTCGTGCTGTGCGTCGTTAACGGCAAAGAACAGGGCCGAGAAGATCGGCATCTGGATTAGAAGTGGCAGGCAGGAAGACAGCGGGTTGGAGCCGGTGCGCTTGTAGATCTCCATCTGCTCTTTGGCCATCTTTTCGCGGGAATCGCGGTCGGTCTTGCCCTTGTACTTCTTCTGGAGCTTCGCTAGCTCCGGCTGGGCGGCCATCATGTTGCGCTGGCTCTTGATCTGCTTTACGAACACGGGGATCAGGGCTGCACGCACGACCACGGTGAGGCCCATGATCGAAAGAACCCAGGTGATACCCCAGTCAGCGCCTAGGAAAGTGCTAAATAGCGTGTGCCACGAGACAAGGATTAGTTCGATAATCCACTTGATTGGCCATAGAAAGTCCATGCTCAACCCTTCTTAGGTTTTGGTACTACAAATCCAGTTGCGGTCACTAGAAACCTGCCGGTGCCCGGCTTTACCTCGTCGACTCCACCTTTGGACCACGGGTTGCAGCGAAGGATGCGCCATACGGTGCGAACCGATCCGGCTACCACGCCACGTTGCTGAATCTGCCCGAGGCCGTACGCAGAGCAGGACGGGTAGTACCTGCAGACATCACCGTAAAGAGGTGAAATCGCTTTGCGCCAGCCCTTGATGAACAGAATCACCAGGTTTCTGGGTAACAACCAAAGCACTTCTAGAAAGCTCATGCTCAGGCCTTTTTGGCTGCGACCGCGATCGCATCCGAAAGTTCTTGTTGCAGTTTATTCCAGTCGCATCCCGCTGCCGTTGGCAGCGCCCGGACGACGATTGAAAGGTTGGCCCCGTAGTTTTGCGGTTGGTCCGCGAGGAGCTGGCGGGCCACGGCTCGCATTCGGCGCTTAACCAGATTGCGCTGCACGGCCCCGCCAACGGTTTTTGCCACCACAAAGCCAAAACGGGACTGAGGCAAAGCCTCGTCCCGCTTTAGGTAGACGACTAGGTTGTCGCGGCTGACTTTTCGACCATATTTCATGGTCGAGCGAAAATCATCGGCTGAAGTCAGCCGGTTCTCGCGAGCCAGCAAGGGTGTTTAGGCCGAAAGCTCGACGCGACCCTTGCGACGACGGGCTGCCAGGATGGCGCGGCCTGCGCGGGTCTGCATGCGAGCACGGAAACCGTGGGTCTTTGCACGACGACGGTTGTTCGGCTGGAAAGTACGCTTCGACATTGGTGATCACTCCAAAGTTTTGGTTTAGGGATTCAAGTATTTTTGTCGAAATTTCGACGGGGTTAGTCGTTGCTGCCGATCCCTCAAGCAGGGCAACCTGTTAAACCTACGCCCTCCGGTGGCCAGAGGTCAAATATTTCTGGGCAAAAAATAACAATTCGCAATTTCGGCCGACCGGCAAAATCCTTAATTTGCATATTCGACTCGAAGTTGTGTTGAATGACCCCAGCGGGTTTTTCCACAGGCAAAATTTCTGACTTGCCAAGTTGTGGATAACTGCGCGATTATCAAGTAATTATTGGTCTCTAGGCCCAGGGGATTGCCATGGCAGAAGAAGATGTTGTAGCCGGTTTGTGGCACAACCTCACTGCCAAACTCTCTTCTGATTCGCGCGTCACTCCGCAATTCATGGGCTTCCTGAGCTTGGTCGAGCCAAAGGGCGTCCTGGGCGAGACGATTTACCTCGAGGTTTCTAACGACGGAACCCGCAACATGATCGATCAGCGCCTGCGTCCGATCATCATCGAACACCTCTCCAGCAATTCCGATTGGGGTGGTCCGGTCAACTTCGCGATAGTCGTGAACCCGGCCATGAACCCGATTGCGCCAGTGGCCGAGGCAAACCAGTACTCGTTCGCGGAACCTGTTCAGGCCGATCAAGGCTTCTATCAGCAACAGGCAGTGGCATACGCTCAACCAGCTGCACAGCCGATGGCCAGTTACTCCACTGATTTCCAGGCCCCGATGGCTACGGCCGTCGGTATTACTGGTTCCGGCAGCGTCCTGAATCCTGCCTACACTTTCGACAACTTCGTCATTGGTGAGTCGAACCGTATGGCTCACGCTGCTGCGCTGGCGGTTGCCGAAGCGCCGGGCAAGGCATACAAGCCCCTGTTTGTCTACGGAAACTCAGGACTGGGCAAGACACACCTGCTGCACGCAATCGGAAACTATTCGACGAGTCTTTACCCACGAATTCGAGTTCGCTACGTAAACAGCGAGGAGTTCACTAACGACTACATCAATGCTCTGCGCGATCAGACGATGGCCGAGTTCCAAAACCAGTACCGCGCTATCGACGTGCTCTTGATTGACGACATCCAGTTCTTGGCAGGCAAGGAGGGCACCCAGGAGGCTTTCTTCCATCTGTTCAACATGCTGCACAACAACGACAAGCAGGTCGTAATCACCTCGGACCTTCCTCCGAAGGAGCTTGCCGGGTTTGAAGATCGCCTGATTTCGCGATTCAGCGGTGGTTTGAGCGCCGACATCCAGTCACCTACCCTCGAGACTCGCATTGCGATCCTTCGCAAAAAGGTTGAACGAGAGAACCGTCGCGTTCCGGATGAGGTTCTCGAATACATCGCGACGCGAGTTCCGCGAAACATTCGTGAGCTCGAAGGTGCACTGACTCAGGTTGTGGCCTGGTCAAGCCTCAGCAAGCAGCAGATCGACATGCCGATGGTTCAAACCGTTCTCAAGGGCCTGGTTGCCATTGCAAACGACGACGTTACGACCCCAACCGAGGTAATGAATGCGGTTGCGGCCTACTTCCAGATCTCAATCGATGATCTGACCGGTAGCTCGCGCAAGGCCGCGATCGCCCAAGCTCGCCAGGTGGCCATGTATCTTTGCCGCCAAATGACGCCTCTTTCGCTACCCGCGATTGGCCAGCAGTTCGGAAACCGAGATCACACCACTGTCTTGCATGCCTGCCGAAAGATTGAGCAGTTCATGTCTGAGCGCCTCGGTATTTACAACCAGGTCACCGAGCTGATCAACACACTGAGTCGCAAGACTCGGTAAATGCGTGCCCTAGGTCGTGTTTGATGACCGTTTGTACCGGCTCTCGATGGGCCGGTTTTTGTTTACCCTGCGTTAAACCTTCAAGTAATCCCCAATGGGATAACCCTGTGGATAACTGTTGAAAACCTGTGTTTTACTGTGCAGAAAGAGGTTCTTTGCTGTGCAATCTCGATGTTGCATCCACAGATCGGGAAGTTTTCCACAGATCTTTCCACATATCCACAAACAAGTTACGCGGTTGTAGTTCCCAGACGATTACTGGCAAGAAGGCAGTTATCCACAGTATCCACAAGCGTTATTAACATCATTAGAAAAGAATTAAGAAATAGATCTAGACAATAACGACTTTGGTTTTGGTTGAGAGTTCAAAAATAGTCTCGCCAAGTCGCCTGAAAAGGACTTTTCACCCAGGAATTGTCTGTGCCATGTGCCAAGATTGAAATCCAATCAAGCCAATAAAAAGATTCGGGGATTGCCTTGAAGTTTCAGGTCAACAGAGACGTTCTGCACGATGCCGTCAGCTTCGCCTATCGCCTGCTGCCTGCTAAGTCGGTAATGCCAATCCTCACCGGCATCCTGATCGAGGCAGACGCAAACGCGGTACGCCTCTCAGTCTTCGATTACGAGGTATCTGCTCGCGCCGAAATCGTGGCCAAGGTTGAGGAAAGCGGCAGCATCCTGGTCTCGGGCCGCATGCTCAACGACATCGTCAGCAAGCTGCCAAACGCGCCGGTCGAAATCTCGACCGACGGCTCCAAGGTTTTGGTTAGCTGCGGCAGCTCAAAGTTCACCCTGCTGACCATGGATGTCGCCAACTACCCAACCCTTCCTGACATCCCTGAGGTCTCGGCAACCGTATCGGCAGAGGCATTCACGACAGCCATCGGCCAGGTCTCGGTGGCCGCTGGCCGCGAAGAGGCCGTTTCTTGGCTCACCGGTGTGCTACTCGAGATCGAGGCAAACGACATTTCGATGGTCGCCACCGACCGCTACCGCCTGGCCATGGTCGAGGTGAAGGCCCAGATTGCAGCAGCCGCAGTTGGCGAATCAGCTCTGGTCAAGGCCCGCACCCTTCAGGAAGTGGCAAAGAACTTCGGCAACGTTGGCGAAATCGCCATTTCCGTGGCCAAGACCGGCGACACCGGCATGATCGCGTTCAAGGCAAACAACCGCTCGGTTACCTCGACCCTGATCAAGGCGACCTTCCCAGACATCAAGCCGTTCTTCCCTAAGGAAGTCGACCATTTCGCGATCATCTCGAAGCAGGACCTACTCGACTCAACCCGCCGAGTTGCACTTGTCACCGACGCAAACCTTGCTATTCGCTACAGCTTTGCCGATTCTGAGGTCACCCTCGACTCGAGCAGCAACGAGATGGCCCAGGCCTCAGAAACGATTCCCGCCGAATTGACCGGCACAGAGATCGTTTCGCCGCTCAAGCCGCAGTTCCTGATCGAGGCGCTATCCGGTATTCACACCGAGTTTGTCCGCATGGCTTTCACCAAGGGCCAGAACGACCCGAACAAGCCAGGCCCAGTCCTGTTCACTAGCCACGGTGCCAAGGAAAACAGCGACAAGGACTCGTACCGCTACCTGCTGCAGCCAAACCTTCTGCCGCGTTCCTAAGTCGGCGAGTCTAGGTGTTCATAAAGCATCTGACTCTTAGCCGATTTCGCAACTACGTCACGGCTGAGGTTGATCTAACGCCCGGCGTCACCCTGTTCTTGGGCCCAAATGGCCAGGGAAAGACGAATCTCGTCGAGGCGGTCGCCTACCTGAGCTCACTCGGTTCACATCGCATTGCCGGCTACCAGGCTCTGATTCACCGCGATTCCGCAGGAGGACAAGCCGGTGGGGCGGTAGTTAGGGCATTGGCCAGCCACGCAGATCGCGACGTCTTGCTAGAGCTAGAGCTAAACGCAACGGCCCAGAACAAGGCCCGAGTCAACAAATCGGACGCGCAGAGGGTGAGAGACATCCTCGGATACGTCAACACGGTGACGTTTGCTCCGGAGGACCTCGACATCGTGCGTCGCGACCCATCGGAGCGCCGCCAATTCATCGACGAGCTGGTGGTGCAGGTGTGGCCCCGCTTCGCTGGCGTTTACTCCGACTATGAGCGCGTCTTGAAGCAAAGAAACACGTTACTAAAGTCGGCTCGGGCCACCGGAACCAAGGGAGCAGCCCTCAGCACGCTCGATGCATGGGACGCCAGCCTGGTCAAATATGGAGCAGAGATCATGTCTGCCCGAGTCCAGCTAATTGAAAGACTGCGACCGCATCTGGTTTCGGCCTATCAGGCAATCGCGGTTGCAAATAACGAACCGAACATGCAATTGAAGTGCTCGATTCTTGGGGCAGAGGCCGAGGAAGACGATTTTGGCGCAATCCGAGCCGCTGACGCGGCCGAAGGCGCAGCAACGTACCTCCAGACCGATGACCGCGACGAACTAGAGCGGATGTTTCACGTGAAACTTTCCGAGGTTCGACCTAAGGAACTCGAACGTGGTCTGACACTGATTGGCCCGCAGCGCGACGATTTGGTGCTTACCCTCGGGCAGTTCCCGGTCAAGGGGTTTGCTAGTCACGGAGAGAGCATTAGCTTCGCGCTGGCGCTTCGCCTCGCATCCATCGAGCTGCTGCGAGCCGAGACGCGTTCGGGCGACCCGATTTTGATCCTGGACGACGTGTTTGCCGAGCTCGACGAGGGGCGCCGCAACCGGCTGGCCGACCTGATCGCGGGTAACGAACAGGTTTTGATTACAGCAGCCGACCTAGCTGATGTGCCGGAATCCTTGAAATACCGCCGGTTTAACGTTGTGAAGGGCGAGGTGACGGCGCATGAGTAGCGAGAAGCGCGACTTTGCCCAGGAGTTTTACTGGAAGATGCGCGAGGCAGTGACCGGGCGTCTTAGCCGCGATGCCAAGCGAATAGCCGAACGCGAAAAGCGCTCCACCTCAAAGCCGTTCGACCCGGGTCGAGACGTGGTTGCGGCCGGTTCGGTAATAGACGGACTACTCGCCAAGTTCGGCTGGGACAACCAGTTGAGCGAGGCAGATCTCTTTAACCGCTGGGCAGAGCTGGTTGGCGAGGCAAACGCGGCAGCCTCGACTCCCGAACGTCTGGAAAACGGCTTGCTCACGGTTAGATGTCAGTCGACTGCCTGGGCGACTCAGTTGCGACTCATGAAACCGCAGGTTTTGAAGACGCTGACCGAGGCATTCCCGAAGTTGGTCTTGACCGATATTCGCTTCATCGGCCCAGACGCCCCGAACTGGAAAAAGGGTCAGAGATCTGTGCCCGGCAGGGGTCCTCGCGACACTTACGGATAGGTCCAGGCGAGCCCAATTTTCGGCCATGTCCCCGGCGGGTTCACGGCCTCCAAAAATGCCCTGTGGAAAAGTCCGTTTTTCCGCGACACGGCGCGGATATTTGCCTCGTGACATACGGGCCTAAATCCCAATAAATGTAGGTATCAAAACGTAAAATTCTTACTAGTTAGACACCCCGAATTTAAGTCGGTTTTTGTTGCCGCTGTTCACCGGGCCTAACGCCAAGCTAGTAAGGAGCAACAACCGAATATGTCTACACCTGAAAACAACTACGACGCCGGAAATATCCAGGTGCTCGAAGGCCTAGAGGCCGTTCGCAAGCGCCCCGGCATGTACATCGGTTCGACTGGTCCACGTGGTCTTCACCACCTGGTCTACGAGATCGTAGACAACTCGGTTGACGAGGCCCTGGCTGGCTACTGCGACACCATCAAGGTGACAATCACCAAGGATGGCTGGATCCGAGTGGTCGACAATGGCCGCGGCATCCCCGTCGCAACCCACCCAACTGAGGGAATCTCGACCGTTCAGGTCGTTCTGACCATCCTGCACGCCGGCGGTAAGTTCGGCGGTGGCGGCTACGCAGTCTCGGGTGGTCTGCACGGTGTGGGCGCCTCGGTCGTAAACGCGCTTTCGACCCAACTCAAGGTTGCGGTTGCCCGCGACGGCAACATCTGGCGCCAGAGCTATAAGATCGGTGTGCCAGACGCCCCAATTGAAAAGTGCGAGCCGGCTGACTACACCGGAACCACCATCGAGTTCCTGGCCAGCCCAGAAATCTTCGAGACCGTCGAATACGACTACGAGACCCTTCGCCAGCGTTTCCAGCAGATGTGCTTCTTGAACAAGGGCCTCCGCATCGAGCTGAATGACGAGCGCGACGGTCAGCACGACGAATACTGCTACGAGCGAGGCCTCATCGACTACGTCGAGTACCTGAACAACTCGAAGAAGGCCGATGTCGTGAACGCCGACATCATCTCGATCGAGGCAGAGACCACCGAAAAGAACCTGTCGGTCGAAATCGCGATGCAGTGGACCACCGCATACAACGAATCGGTGCACACCTACGCAAACACGATCAATACTCATGAGGGTGGAACGCACGAAGAGGGCTTCCGTGCCGCACTGACCTCGCTGCTCAACAAGTACGCCCGCGCGACCAACCTACTGAAGGAAAAGGACGAGAACCTCACCGGCGATGACTGCCGCGAAGGTTTGACCGCGGTCATCTCGGTCAAGCTGTCCGAGCCGCAGTTCGAAGGCCAGACCAAAACCAAGCTGGGCAACACCGAGGCCAAGGCCTTCGTGCAGCGCGTGGTCAACGAGGAATTCGCCGACTGGCTCGACCGCAACCCGGCCGTCGCCAAGGAGGTAATTCGCAAGGCAATCCAGGCATCGAGCGCGCGCCTAGCGGCGCGAAAGGCTCGCGAGGCAACGCGTCGCAAGGGTCTTCTCGAGTCGGTAGGCATGCCGGGCAAGCTGCGCGACTGCTCTAGCCGCGACCCGAAGGTTTCTGAGGTCTTCATCGTCGAGGGTGACTCGGCAGGTGGTTCGGCCATGCGCGGTCGCAACCCTGAGACCCAGGCGATCCTGCCGCTGCGCGGAAAAATCCTCAACGTCGAGAAGGCGCGCCTCGACCGCGCCCTCGGCAACACCGAAGTTCAGGCACTGATCACCGCGTTCGGAACCGGAATCGGCGAAGAGTTCGACATCGAAAAGGTTCGCTACCACAAGATCGTCCTCATGGCAGATGCCGATGTCGACGGTCAGCACATCCGTACCCTGTTGTTGACCTTGCTGTTCCGCTACATGCGCCCGATCATCGAACACGGGTACGTCTACTTGGCTCAACCGCCGCTGTACCGCATCAAGTGGTCGAACGCAGAGCACGAATACGTATATTCCGACGCAGAACGCGACGAGCGACTGGCCGCCGGCCAGGCTGCAGGCCGCAAGATTCCTAAGGAAAACTCGATCCAGCGCTACAAGGGTCTGGGCGAGATGGACTACGACGAGCTTTGGGACACCACCATGGACCCATCACGCCGCACCCTGCTGCAGGTCACGCTTGACGACGCAGCCATCGCCGATGAAATCTTCAGCACCCTCATGGGTGAAGACGTCGATGCCCGCCGCACGTTCATCCAAAAGAACGCTAAAGACGTTCGATTCCTCGACATCTAAAGGTTTAGAAGGCTAGATCATGGCAGAAGACACTCCAACTATCGAAAACGAACAGCACGATCACATCGAGCAGGTCGACCTTCAGGTCGAAATGCAGCGCTCGTACCTCGACTACGCGATGAGCGTTATCGTGGGCCGCGCCCTCCCAGACGTGCGCGACGGCCTCAAGCCGGTTCACCGCCGCGTGCTATACGCGATGTTTGACGGCGGTTACCGCCCAGACAAGCAGTTCAGCAAGTGCTCGCGCGTTGTCGGCGACGTCATGGGTCAGTTCCACCCACACGGTGACGGCGCGATCTATGACACTCTCGTCCGCTTGGTTCAGGACTGGAGCCTGCGCTACCCGCTGGTTTCGGGCCAGGGCAACTTTGGTTCGCCAGGTAACGACCCAGCCGCAGCGCCGCGATACACCGAGTGCCGCATGGCGCCGCTGGCTATGGAGATGGTCCGCGACATCGACGAAGAAACCGTCGACTTCCAGGACAACTACGACGGCCGCACCCAGGAACCGACCATCCTGCCTAGCCGCATCCCGAACCTGCTGGTCAACGGCTCGATCGGTATCGCGGTCGGTATGGCCACGAACATCCCGCCACACAACCTTCGCGAGGTTGCCGCGGGTGCCAAGTGGTACCTCGAAAACCCAGATGCCAACAACGAAGAGCTTCTCGAGGCCCTCATTGCACGCGTTAAGGGCCCAGACTTCCCAACCGGCGCAACCATTCTTGGTCGCAAAGGCATCGAAGAGGCGTACCGCACGGGTCGTGGCTCAATCACCATGCGTGCAATCGTCAACGTCGAAGAGCTGCAGAACCGCACCTGCCTCGTCGTTACCGAGCTGCCTTACCAGGTAAACCCTGACAACCTGGCCGAGAAGATTGCCGGACTCGTGAAGGAAGGCCGCCTGCAGGGCATCGCCGACATTCGCGATGAGACCTCGGGCCGCACCGGCCAGCGTCTGGTACTTGTCTTGAAGAAGGACGCGGTCGCCCGCGTGGTCTTGAACAACCTGTTCAAGCTCACCCCGCTCCAGGAGAACTTCAGCGCCAACATGCTGGCCCTGGTCGACGGCGTTCCTCGCACCCTGAGCCTGGATGGCTTCATCACCAACTGGGTGAAGCACCAGATCGAGGTCATCGTTCGCCGCACCCAGTTCCGTCTGCGTAAGGCAGAAGAGCGCGCCCACATCCTGCGCGGATACCTAAAGGCACTCGACGCACTCGACGCCGTAATCGCTCTGATTCGCAAGAGCGCGAACGTTGAAGAGGCTCGCGACGGCCTGATTGAGCTCCTGAGCATCGACGAACTACAGGCTCGAGCGATTCTGAACATGCAGCTGCGCCAGCTCGCAGCCCTTGAGCGCCAAAAGATCATCGACGAGGCGGCCGAACTAGAGGCACAAATCGTTGAGTTCAAGGCGATCATTGCCGACCCGGCCCGCCAGCGCGCCATCGTGAACGAGGAACTCGACGAGGTTGTTGCCAAGCACGGCGACGACCGCCGCACCCAGATCATCGCCGGTTTTGACGGCGACGTCAGCGTCGAAGACCTCATTCCAGAAGAGGAAATGGTCATCTCGCTCACTCGAGGCGGCTACATCAAGCGCACCAAGAGCGACAACTACCGCCAGCAGCACCGCGGCGGCAAGGGCGTAAAAGGCACCGCGCTTCGCGCCGACGACGTGGTCGATCACTTCTTCGTGACCACTACTCACCACTGGTTGCTGTTCTTTACCAACAAAGGCCGCGTCTATCGCACCAAGGCCTACGAGGTGCAGGAGGCCGGCCGCGACGCGAAGGGCCAGCACGTTGCAAACCTGCTAGCGCTACAGCCAGACGAGAAGATCGCACAGGTAATCGACCTCAAGAACTATCAGGCCGCGCCTTACCTGGTGCTCGCAACCCGCGACGGTCTGGTCAAGAAGACCGCGCTCGAGGCATACGACACCCCGCGCACCGGCGGAATCATCGCAATCAAGCTGCGCGAGGGCGACGAGCTCGTCTCAGCGATGCTTGCCAGCGAGACCGACGACCTGTTGCTTGTTTCGCGCAAGGGTATGTCGATCCGATTCTCGAACTCGGACGAAAGCCTGCGCCCGATGGGTCGCGACACCTCGGGAAACATCGGTATGCACTTCCGTGACGGCGACTACCTGCTCAATGCATCGGTCATCAACGACGTTGATGGTTCGTTCGTGTTCGTAGTCACCGAGGGTGGCTTCGCAAAGCGCACCTCGGTCGATCAGTACCGCACTCAGAACCGTGGCGGCATCGGAATCAAGGTTGCCAAGCTCGAAGAAAAGCGCGGCGACCTGGTCGGCGCACTAATCGTGGGCGAAGACGACGAGGTTCTTGTAGTTCTCGAGCAGGGCAAGGTAGTTCGCTCGGCCGTTGCTGAGGTTCCGGCCCGCGGTCGCGACACAATGGGCGTCGTTTTCGCTCGATTTGACGACAGCGACTCGATCATCGGCATCGCCAAGAACACCGAGCGCAACCTCGAGACTTCGGCAGACGCACTTGCAGAAGGCGATGAGGGTGCGGTTGACTCTGAGGGGGAAACCTCGACTGAAGGAGCCGAGTAATGAAGGAACGCATCCGTAAGGCTGCCAAGAGCGCAGCGGCTCGAGCCGCAGGACCAGCCCCAAAGCAGGTCAAGCTCAAGCTCGTTCACGTCGACTTTTGGTCGGCAATCCGCGTTGGCTTCCTGTGCACCGTCGCTATCGGCGTTGCGATTCTGGTTGCCTTCTTCCTGACTTGGCTCGTCGCCAGCCAGGCCGGAATCTTCGGTTCGCTAAACAGCCTGATCAATGGTTCATCGGGCAGCAGCTCGCTCGACGTCGGCCAGACCCTGAGCCTGCCTCGTGTCATGTCGTTCGCTCTGGCGCTTGCCTTCATCCAGATGGTTGCCGGCACCCTGCTTTCGGGCGTGACCGCACTGATCTTCAACGTAATCGGCCGCATCACCGGTGGTGTTTCGGTCGGTTTCACGTCGAACAGCTAACTCAAAAACAGCGCGCAAATCGAAGTTTTCAACTTTGGTTTGCGCGCTGTTCTGTTTTCGTGTAAGTTTGTGAAGGCTACACGGGCCTATAGCTCAGGTGGTTAGAGCGCTTCACTGATAATGAAGAGGTCGGAGGTTCAAGTCCTCCTAGGCCCACCAGGAAGTCTTCTCCATCGGAGACGGCCTTCCGAATGGGGACTTAGCTCAGTTGGTAGAGCACCTGCTTTGCAAGCAGGGGGTCAGGGGTTCGACCCCCCTAGTCTCCACAAAAGAAATGCCTCCCGAAAGGGAGGCATTTCGCTTTAACCGAAGCACGCTCAGGGCAAAGAGTGGCTTTCGTGGCTATCATCAAATCAACTTTCATGTTGGGGGAATCGAATGGACGCACGCTTGGCCTTAAAGGTCACAGATCTAGCTCAAGCTCCAAAGCTCGTGGCTGCAGCACTAGCGGCAGATGGCTGCAAGATTCAGTCGCAGACAGCAACTCAAATCACGGCAAAACGCGGATCGCAGTTAAAAATGCGCACGCTAGGTGGCGCTTTCGTCAATCTCAAGGTGCTTCCGGTTCAGGTGCAGGTCGACTTCACGGCTACCAGCGGAGCAGGCGAGGTGCGGATCTGGGCGCGTGACGATCTGGGATTCGGCGTGATGCTTGGCATGGAAGCCAAGTACGCAGATGCCGTGAATGACCTGGCTGCGATCGTTGCCAATGCGGTTAACCCGATTGGCGATTCCACTCCGGCCCCGAAGTCCGATTTCTGCACTAAGTGTGGAGCCAAGGCCCAACCGGACATGAGTTTCTGCGGCAAATGTGGGGCGGCTCTCTAGGCAGCAGCTGGAGTTGCGACGCCGTTGGTCTGGTGGGCTAGGGTCGAAACATGACCAAGCCGACGCGACTCAAGACCTTCCTGTGGTTTCCGGGCAACATGGACGAGGCCCTCGCCTTCTACGAGCAGACGTTCACGGATATTGCAATTCACTCCGAGAATCGACCAGATCCAGATAAGCCGCGCTTCACCGCCGACTTTTCAATCTATGGCCACTCGTTTATTGGCATGAACTGGCCTGGTGGTCCGGAATTCAACGACTCGATCTCGCTATCGCTCAACGTTGACGGCCAGGACGAGGTAGATCGCCTCTGGGACGCGATAACTGCTAAGGGAAAGCCCGGACGTTGCGGTTGGTGTACCGATGAATTCGGCGTGACCTGGCAGGTGAGCCCAATCCAGATGCGCGAACACCTCGAAAACCCAGATCCGGCTAAGGCTCAGTTCGCCAATGAGGCTCTGCGCGGAATGACAAAGATTGTCATCGCCGAGTTATTTGAGGCCTAGGCTCAAGGCGCGACACCCTCGTCAGCGCGCGCTAACGCGGTTTCACCGTGTAGCGATCCTGGGTTGAACCAACTTGCTTCTGTTACCAAGCAGATGCTTGGCCCGCAGTGATTAGCAGGGTGTCGGAGATGTTCTGCTTAGTGCCGTCGTTGAACTTGGTGCCGTCGAGCGTCTTCACAACCCAGCGAACTTACGTGTCGTGCTAGAAAGTGTGCGTTGTTGAGTAGCCGAAAGGGTAATCCTTGTCGGTACAGCCGCCTTCACCCTTGGTAAACCCGATTACGGTTTCGATGTTCACCCACTTTTCCCCGTCTTT
>JACCDO012281359.1_pt1 | contig 17455 bp, 21 predicted proteins | sample 7446101 | NCBI WGS metagenome assembly JACCDO01 (sample SAMN15323440, study PRJNA562643) | freshwater metagenome | isolation source: river surface water | place: USA:Blue River Watershed | collected 2017-08-16 | reverse complement strand
CTGAATATATTGATTACTATATTAATTTAGGAGCTAATGCTAATTATGGATTATTGTTTGCGTGCAAAGGGGGACACATAGAAATAGTAAAACTCCTAATTGAAAAAGGAGCAGATAATTGGAATAGAGGATTAGAATACGCATGCGAAAGAGGACATCTAGAAATAGTAGAGCTTATGATTGAAAAAGGAGCAAATGATTGGAATGAAGGATTATATGGTGCATGCGAAGGAGGACATTTAGAACTAGTTGAGCTTATGATAGAAAAAGGAGCAAATAATTGGGATTGGGGATTATTTTCTGCATGTATTGGAGGACATATAGAGATAGTTGAGCTTATGATAGAAAAAGGAGCAAATTTGGGTAATATGGGATTATATCATGCATGTAAAGGGGGAAATATAAAGATTGTAGAGCTTATGATAGAAAAAGGAGCAAATAATTGGGATGGAGGATTATCTTCTGCATGCGAAGGAGGATATTCAGTTCTAGTTGAGTTTATGATAGAAAAAGGAGCAAATAAATGGGATAGAGGATTAATGGGTGCATGCAAAGGGGGACATATAAAACTTGTAGAACTTATGATGGAAAAAGGAGCAAATGAGTGGAATGGAGGATTATATGGTGCATGTGTAGGAGGACATTTAGAAATCGCTGAACTTATGATAGAAAAAGGAGCAAATGGATGGGATTGGGGACTACAGGGTGCATGCCAAGGAGGACATATAGAACTAGTTAGGCTTATGATAGAAAAAGGAGCAAATAATTGGGATAGAGGATTATATTATGCATACGAAGGAGGACTAGAGATAGTAGAGCTTATGATTGATAAAGGAGCAAAATATAAAGGACAACCAATTTATTTAAGACATAAAGAAATTAGAGGACCTAAAAAGATTATTTAAACAATTTCTTAGGAAATTTCAACACTAACTACCTACCCTTAACCTGCTAATAACATGAATTTTAATTATGATTATGCGCTACAAGATGTTTGTAGATTGGGACATACTGAATATATTGATTACTATATTAATTTAGGAGCTAATGCTAATTATGGATTATTGGTTGCGTGCAAAGGGGGACACATAGAAATAGTAAAACTCCTAATTGAAAAAGGAGCAGATAATTGGAATAGAGGATTAGAATACGCATGCGAAGGAGGACATCTAGAAATAGTAGAGATTATGATTGAAAAAGGAGCAAATGAATGGAATAGAGGATTTTGGCATGCATGCAGAGGAGGACATATAGAAATTGTAAAACTCCTAATTGAAAAAGGAGTAGATGATTGGAATAGAGGATTAGAATACGCATGCGAAGGAGGACATATAGAGATAGTAAAACTTATGATAGAACAAGGAGCAAATAATTTGATTATGGGATTATATATAGCGTGTAAAAAAGGATATCTAGAAATTGTAAAACTCCTAATTGAAATTGAAAAAGATTTGAAATGGGGATTAAGATATGCATGCGAAGAAGGATATATGGAGATAGTAGAACTCCTACTTGAAAAAGGAGTAAAATATGAAGGACAACCAATTTACTTAAGACATAAAGAAATTAGAGGACCTAAAAAGATGATTTAAACAATTTCAAACACTAGTAAATTTAACTAAAATGACATAAAGAAATTAGAGGACCTAACAAATTATTTACTAATATAATTATTATTAATTTCTAATTTTTTATGAAATAGCGTAGTATATTCATTTAAATCTATATCGATATTTTCAAATTGTTTATTAATGTTAGTGTGTGTATATATTAATTCACCCTTATAATCATCATAATTATCTGTATAATTTATTTCATTTGTATTATTTTGTATTCTATTAATACTTTCAGTTGATGTTAGTTTTGTAGTAGATAATTCATTTGAACTAGATAATTGATGACATATTTCACAATATTTAACTATTTTATTAACTTTATTATTATATGAAATTTCATTTGAATTTTGTGATTGAGCGTAGTCTAAATAATTAATTACCCATCTATGAACATGAATGTTAAATGGATCATAATATGGCCCATTTGTAGAATTATAGTCGATATACATAGGTTTTACTGATGATATTCTTTTCATTTGATTTAATACTTTATTAGATTTTTAGTGATAATATTTTTTTTATTTACTACTATTATAATGACAACATTATTAGATGGACTAGTTGTTCCTAAATATTATACACCTGGATACGGATATAGTACTTCTTCTGGACCTCCTGTTGGAGGATATGGAGATTATAGTCCATATGTTTATAGTTCTACTTTTTTTGATTCAGATGTAAAAGAATTATTACCACCTCAACAAAATTATGGAAAAAAAGTAAAGAAATCAAAAAAAATCAAAAAAAGTAAAAAGAAATCAAAAAAAGTAAAAAAAAGTAAAAAACTTTATTGACTAGTAGTATAATGAATATTAGAAGAAAAAAAGTAGGTAATACCGATGTTATTTACACTAGAAGTACATCTAAAAATAAAAAATGGATGACAATTACTCCAACTGGGTTAAAAGTCCATTGGGGAGACCCCAATATGAAAGACTATACTCAACATCATGATAAAAAAAGAAGATTAAGTTATAGAAAAAGACATGCGGGTATTTTATTAAAAGATGGAACAAGAGCTATTGATAAAAAATGGTCTCCTGCTTGGTTATCATATCATGTTACTTGGTGACGAATTTCTTTTTTTTTTAATAAATTAATAAAAAAATCATCCCATTTTTTAAATTCAATAGTAATGTTTAAATTAAAATGAGTAATAACTACATTAACTATTTCATTTAAAAATAATTTAATATAGTTATATATATTTTTGTCGTTATTATTTATTTTATAATATTGTCGTATATGATAATATTTATTTATTTCATAAAAAGGTAAATCTAATATATTTTTAATATTTTGTTTTTCATTTTCATCAAATTTTTTATATACATCTAAACATATTTTATATAATTTATCTAAATTTAAATCACTAAATCTAGATATTTCCCAATATCCTACATAAGTAAATACAAAATGTTTTTGTATTTTTTCATTAAAACATGTAAATCCTATATCACTCGAACTAATAAAAGGAGAATGATAATATGAATGAGTATGCCACACATATTTATATATATTCATATTGCAATTTCCTCTATTTTCATCTATTTTATCTCCTACATATGTTTCATAATTACTGGTTGTATATTTTTTATAATCTACATAAAAATCTGGTCCTTTTAATACTTCATCTATATCATATTTATTATTTTTCTTAACTAGTTTCCCACAATATTCTTTTTTATTAAATAACTTAATATTTAAAAAATTATATAATTTTTGTGTAAAAATATTATTATTATTATCTTCTTTTATTCTTTTATACATTTATATTTAACAAATATTATTTACGCTAATTATTTATTTTAAAATAAACAAAATGAATGAAAAAAATTTAAATGATAAACATATAAATGATTTATGTATAGATATAAATAATCTAAATTTAAATAGAATAATAACACTTGATGAATATTATTATATAACAAAACCTACATATAATAATATTACATATACATCTGATGAACAATTAAAAATTTTACAAAAACAATTTCCAAATGCAAAACATGTAAATAATTATTTTAAATAAATTTAGTTTTTTTTATCATTAATGATAATATAAATACTCATAATATGGATTTAGGAGATATTATACCTATTAATATTACTCCAGTAGAAGGTTCTATTAAAATATCAAGAATTGATAATATTTTAGATAAAAAACAAATATATAAACATGGAAAATGGATTAATATATGCAGATATCCAGAATGCAAAGAAGACATTGTTAAATATGATTTATGTTCAAATCATTCTAAAGAAAAAAGAATAGATGGTGAAAAATTAAACAGAGGTGATAAAATATACATGTGGTCATCTAAAAATGAATCATGGGTGTTGCTTTGTAATATATTTTTATGTAAAAAAGTCGCAGTTAAAAATGGAGTATGCGCAGCTCATTTAAAAAATGCAACAACTATGTATTCAAGCCAACAATATACAATTAATATTTTTAATGAAATTAAAAAAGAATTAGATATTCAACAACAAAAAAAAACAAGTTAATTATACTTTATCAAAATTATCATTATTGTTACTAATATTTATTACTTTTGTAATATTTTCATTTTCTCTAATTTCTTTCCAACATGTATGATTTCTAATATCATCTTTTAAATAATAACAACAAAATACACATGTAACAATAGATTGAACAATTACTCCAATGATTGTAAATATCAAATATACTTCTTCTTCTGTTGATTTATATAAAATTCCACAAACAAGTGCAGTAATAAGTCCACTTCCAAGTAATGTTAAAAACAACAATAATCCTACTAAAATTTGAATACATATAATCAATTCAATAAATACATATTTAGCAAGAATAAAAAAAGATGAAATTTTCATAATATTGTAAATTAGTTTTGTAAATTAGTGTATTTAAATAATGTATAAAATATATCCAACACATATTAACAATAATATGATTGATAAGTTATATTTTACTACCATTTATTAAATAAAATATAATAATTTTTATATAAAACAATTGTTAATGTAAATGTGATAAATATACATGAAATTGCTCTAGATAAATATTTATTATTAGTTTCTACATAATAACGTACAGTTAAATTATTTGGAATTTCAATATTTTTTTCTACCATTTTATTGATAACAATTTTAATAATTTTCATATTTCCATTTATACATGCTCTTTCTAATACATCTTTCCATCCATGTATTTCTTTATTAATTAGAATTTTTACTATATTTAAATGTCCATATTCACATGCATTCATTAGTCCATATTTATAATCAATTGCTCCTTTTTTTAACATTAAATCTACAATTTTTATATTTCCGCCAATACATGAATAATACAATCCATATTCCCAATTTCTTGCTCCTTTGTTAATCATAAGCTCAGCTATTTCTAAATGTCCTCCAGTGCATGCCCCAATAAATCCCAAATTCCAATCATTTGCTCCTTTTTCAATCATAAGCTCTACGAGTTCTAAATGTCCCTTTTCACACGAAATCTTTAATCCATAATCCCATACTTCATCATTATTTCTATTAATACCATTTTTTATCATAAATTTAACAAGTTCTACATTTTCTGATTCACATATATCTTCAATTTTATAATCTAAATCTGCACCATTTTTTATCATTAATTTTATAATATCTAAATACCCACCTCTACATGCACCCTGTAGTCCCCAATTCCAATTATTTGCACCTTTATCTATCATTTGTTGAATTATTTCTAAATGTCCACCATAACATGCTCCATATAATCCATAATTAAAATCACTAGCACCACAATATATCATTAATTCAATAATATCTACATATCCATATTTACATGCTTTTAATAATCCAAAATTCCATAAATTTTTATCATGTTTTTCTTGTTTTTGTATAAAAAGATTAACCAATTTCAGATCACCCGTTGCAATTGCATCATCAAGATGATATTCATATTTTATTTGTATGTTGTCCATTGCAAAATGTATGCTCAATGGATTAGCGTTAAAATTTATCAATAAAATTATGAATATCTAAAAGATATAATTAGATGTATTTCCATAATTTTACATATATTTTATTGTCAATATGTTCAACAGGTAAATTATTCTTATCCAAAAAATGTTGAGATGATAAATCACCACATTGACACTTATATGTAAAATTATCAGAACTAATCATAGATGTTTTATTCTCAGGATTATAATTTTTTAGAATATCATTAAATACAGTAGTTTTAAACAGAGATAATTTTCTAGAACAATATTCTTTTTCATCTTTTATATTTTTCTTGAATTATGGTTATTTTATTTATTAATTCATCCAATTCATCCATAATACTATATTTTATAAATTAATGTTATTTTTTTATATATTTTTAACTGTTTTTATTTGTTCAATTGGAATACTATAATTAATATATAATTTTGTTGGAATTTCTAAATCATTTATAATCATTTTATCTATAAGTAATCTAATTATTTGTAAATTACCTACTTCACATGCTTTATATAATCCTCCTTCCCAATTAGTTGCACCATATTTTATCATTAACTCTACTAGTTCCAAATGTCCTCCTAAACATGCCCCAATTAACCCATTGTCAAAATCAACACATTTATTATTATCTATTAAATATTCAACAATATCTAAATGTCCTCCTGCACACGCACCTGATAATCCTAAATCTTTATTAATTCCATATTCCTTTGATAAAAAATCTACAATATTTAAATTTCCTCTATTACATGAAATGTAAGACATAGAAAGATTATTTTGTAAAATTTTATTATCTATATTAGATTTATTAATCATTAATTTTAATATTTCTAAAGAACCTCCTTCACACGCATAATATACAACATTTGTACCTAATGTATTAATTCCTTTTTCTATCATTAAATTGACTAAATTTAAATGTCCTCCTTCACACGCACCCTCTAACCCCATTTCCCAATTATTTGCTCCATATTTTATCATAAGTTCTATAATTTCTAGATGTCCTCCTTTACATGCACCAGATAATGCTAGATTAAAATTAGTTGCACCTTTTTCTACCATTAATTTAATTAATTCTAAATTATTTGTTAAACATGCTTTATATAGTCCCCAATTAAAATCATTTGCTCCTTTTAATATCATTAATTCTATTATTTTTAATGAACCTGATTCACATGCTCCTCTCAATCCGCCATTCCAATCACTTGATCCTTTATCTATAACAAAATTCACCCAATTAATATTACCTGTTTTAGCAGCATTGTATAAACTGTAGTAATATTTTATATCAATTGTATCCATATATACACCTATAGTTTGTGATTAGGGTTTAATTAGATCTGAAAATTTAGAAATAACTAAACTAATGATACAAAAAGGGCTACAAATTTTGAATATGGACTACTTAGAGCATGTGATACAGGTAATTTACAAATAATTTAAACATTCCAAATAAATTATATGTTACGTATATTATTCCCACAGAACAACTAAAAACAGTTAATATTTTTAATGTTTTTATGTTCCATTCACTAAAGACTACTAAATCATTATTATTTTTACACTAATAAATATATGCTAGTAGTATAAATGCCTAAAAATTATGAATATCGTAGTACTTGGGAACATAAATATTCAAGAGCTTATAATAAAGCAAAGAGGGGAAATCTTACAAAAGAACAAATGTTTGAAAAATATGGAAGATTTCCTAAAAAAAATGAATGGTTTGGTTCAGAAACTGAAGAAGAGTGGATAAAAAAATATTTAGAACAGTTTCCAAAACCATTGAATTAAGAATTTTTTAGTTCTTTATTTTTTAATTTTAGTTTTTTGGTGGTGTTAATAATCATGTCTTTTTTGTTGTAAAGTAGCATTTTTATTTCATTTTTAATTGTATCAATAACTCCATTTTCTTCTCTTTTTTTCATGTATTGTTCAAATTTTTTCATTGCTTTGGGGTACATTTTTTGAACTTCTTCGTTAGAAACCCAGTCCTCCAGTCTAAATTCATTTATATTTATCATGTTTTCTATAATTTCTTCTCTATCTTTAATTTCCCATTGTTGCCCATTAAATACCATTATATAATTATTTCTTATATTAGTAAGATAAATATTATGATTTTCTGGAACATCAGGATTAAAATGTATAGTTTTTACAAGATTAGGAACAGAAAGAATACATGAATTTACACAAGCATACATATCATTATCTGTTATATGGTCTAAGTTAGAGTTTGCTAAAGAATATATAAATATGTTATTATTCATTGTATTATTATTGGTTGTATTATTAATAATGTTTGGTTTATGTATCAGTTCTTGAATTTGTTGTTGCATTGTTAACATTTTTTTATCTTTTTCTTGTAATTCTTTATTTAATTTATCAACTATTTGTTTTAAATATTCTAATGAATTTTCATCATGTTTGTTATTTTTATGTCTATTTAAATTTGATTTTATAGTAAATATTTCATTACATATATCACATTTATAAAATTTTTCTATTTTACATTCATCAATATCAGTAATATTTACATCATTTAATATAGGATTACATAATTTTTTTTTATTTAAATGCCTTTTAAGAATAACAGAACTATCGCATTTATATCCACATCTTATACATTCAAATGGCATTATTAATTATACAATATAATTATTTTAATGTTATTTATTTTTTGTAATCCTTGTTATAAATATAATAAGTATGATAAAATAAGATTATTCCATAATAAATTTAAAGATTATATGATATACAATTATTTTTGTAATCTTTATTTTTTATAACAATAAAGAAAAATTCGCATAATTTTCATATAAATATATTGTACATCTATTTGAAAGATTACAAGTTGTAATCTTTTTGTAATCCTATATTAAAAATTGTGTGTGTGCTTTTAATATAGATTATATATACTTAAAATTGTATATCCTCTTTATATTTTTTGTAATCCGTTATTATAAAGGGGAATTAAGTATATTTTCTATTTAAGGTATTTTTGTAATCTCAAGATTACAAAATACCTTAAAATAGAAAAATATACTTAATTTCCTTTTATAATAACGGATTACAAAAAATATAAAGAGGATATACAATTTTAAGTATATATAATCTATATTAAAAACACACACACACAATTTTAATATAGGATTACAAAAAGATTACAAAAATTCAGGAATACTTAGATAGAGATCGATCTATAATTAATATAAATCTATATCCCAATATTTCCTAAATTTATTAAAGTAAATATATTATGATAAATTATAATAAAATTTAAAAATAAAAAATAAAAAACAACACTAAATTTTTTTAGGTATGATTAGAAATGAAATGTAATAGATGTAATTATATATGTGATGATTTGTATATTTTTAAAAAACATATGAATAGAAAAATAAAATGTCAATTAATCAATGAAGATAATGAAGATAAAGAACTAAATATTGAAAATTGTAAAATATATGATAATGTAGATATTTGCGAATTTTGTAATAATACATATTCAAATAAAAAATCATTAGCTATACATAAAAAAATATGTAAAAATGCTAATATAATTAAACAATTATTAGAAAAAATAAAAAATAATGATAAATCATATCTTAAAATAGTAGAACTAATACAAATAAAATTAGAAAAACAAGATAAACAAATAAAAGAACAAGAACAAATAATAAAAGATAAAGATAAACAAATAAACGAACAGAAACAAGTAATAGAAAAAGAAATTAAAATACCAAAAAATATAGAAAAAGTATCAACATTTGCAGAATTTCATAATAATTTAAGTAAGTATAATTCAAATATAAAAGGACAAATATTTGAAAAATTTGTAAAGAATATAATAAAAAATCATGAGGAATTTAATGAAATAAATAATGTATGGTTATATTCAGAAATTCCTGAAGAAATAAAGCAAAAATATAAAATGCCTACGCAAGATAAAGGAATTGATATACTTATTGAAAAAGATGATACTTATATCCCAGTTCAGTGTAAATTTACAAGTAGTAATAAAAATATTACATTAACAGATTTATCAACATTTATAACTCAAACTTATAAAATGAATTTAGATATTTGTTATTTATTTACAAATTCATATAAAATAGAAAATGTAGGAGATAAAATGAAGAAGTATGATGGTAATTTTTTTGAAACATTAAATTCCGAAAAATATTATAACTTTTAAAAATTACCAATATTTTTGGTATATTTAAGATGATTTTCAAATAATTCATATTGTTGATTTAAACATAAAAAATTTTGGTATATTTAAGTGAATTATTTATAACACTAACTAACTAAATTAATATTAAATAATGAAATATAAATGTAAAACTTGTGACTATTCAACTATTGATTTATATAATTTTAAGAAACATATAAATACAACCACAAAATGTAAAAATCCTAATATAGATATAAATAAATGTAAAATACAATATAAAGAAATTTGCGAATATTGTAATAATGAATATTCAAATATAAAATCATTAAAATTTCATCAAAAAAAATGTAATAAGATTGATGAAAATTCTGTAGAATATTTAAAAAGTGTAATTGAAAATTTAAAAAATGAAATAATTTTTAAATTTTTTTATTTATTAATTATATAAATGCTATCTAATAGACTATTTGATTTCATTAATCAAAAAACAATCGTTCAAAAACTCATAGAGGCTGGGGCTGACCCAAATATACAAGACGTAGACATTAAAACTACACCACTATTTTATGCAAACAAACCAGAAATTGTTAAAATTTTAATAGATGCTGGTGCTGACCCTAATATTCAAAATATAAATGGGAATACCCCCCTGTTTTTTGCAACAGACCCAAAAATTGTTAAAATTTTACTAGATGCTGGTGCTAATCCTAACCACAAAAATACATACAACGCTACGCCACTATTCCATGAAAAAAGCCCAGAAATTACTAAAATGTTAATTAATGCTGGAGCTAATCCAAATATCAAAGATAAAAATGGAAATATTCCACTTCATTTTAAAAAAGATCCAGAAAATATCAAATTACTACTTGATGCTGGAGCTAATCCAAACGCATTAAATAAAAACAAACGTTCTCCACTTAATTTTATTCATAATGTAATACAAGTAAAAATGCTACTTAATGCTGGAGCTGACCCAAATAATAAAGATATTGATGGAAATTCTCCATTACATTATACAAAAATTAGTGTAGAAAATGTACGCGCACTACTAGATGCTGGAGCTGATCCCAATATTCAAAACAATGATGGAAACACTCCACTACATTTTACTCATACTGATAAAGAAGTTGTAAAAGCCTTACTTGACGCTGGGGCTGACCCAAACATTAAAAATATATATGGACACAAAGCACTACTAAAAAAATTTGAATATCTACTATAAACATTAATAAAGGACACAAAACATTAAAATAACATTTTTTTTACATTAATAATTTAATATTAAATCATTAATGTCTGATTGCGATAACTGCGACACTTGCTTATTTTTAAATAAATTTAATGATATATATGAAAATTACATATATTATTCAAAACAAAATACAAAACATAATATTTATTTCAATAGTTATTTAAAAGATTTAGATGAACTTTATGAAATATACAAATTTTCTAACATTACACTAGTAAATGAAAAAAAACAAAAAACATCTTTAAAAACAGCAATAGATGAACTAAAAAAAGAAATTGAAAAAAATATCAAAAAAAATATCAAATGTAAAAGTATTTTCATTTCACAATAATCACAAATGGTTCCTATATATTTGTAGGAACTTTTAAAATTATTATATATGGATTTTATTATTACATATCAACTAGCGGGTTCCTATAAAAATTTAGGAACCATTTGTAAAAAATAATATTTTCGGAAAATCTATATTTTAAATGGATATTTTGTTTTGTGGGAACCATTCCTACATATATTTTTAAGGTGGGTGGGAAACTTGACCAATTGTTTTTTAAAATTTTTTTTAAAATTAAAAATAGTTTATAATAATTTTTTTTTTAAAATAATTGTTTAAGTTTCCCACCCACCTTAAAAATATATGTAGGAATGGTTCCAACAAAACAAAATATCCATTTAAAATATAAATTTTTCGAATATATTATTTTTTACAAATGGTTCCTAAATTTTTATAGGAACCTGTTATATATAATAATCATGATTAACTCCTACCCAATAATTTTAAAAGTTCCTAAAAATATTTGGGAATAATAATATTTATAATAAAAAAGATATGGTTATTAGTACTTCAAAACGCCTAAAATTAAAAAATAAAGAACTTCTAAAAAATTCTTAAATTTTTTAATATTTTATTTATATATATGTTATCAAAACAATTATTTAAATTTATTAATAATAAAACAATAATCAAAAAACTTTTAAATTTAGGAGCTAATCCTAATATTATACATTCAACTACTAGAAATACACCACTATTTTATGTAACAAAACCAGAAATTGCTGAAATGCTATTAGACGCAGGAGCTAATCCTAATATACTCAATATTGAAGGAAATACCCCATTATTTTATGTAACAAATCCAGAAATTGCTGCTATGCTATTAGACGCAGGAGCTAACCCTAATGTACTCAACATTGAAAGAAATAATCCATTACAATATGTAAAAAATCCAGAAATTGCTCAAATGTTAATTAATGCAGGAGCTAATCCAAATAATATGAATATATATGGAAATGTTCCATTAATTCGTTACAATTTAAAAATAATTAATGTACTACTAAGAGGTGGTGCTGACCCAAATATTAGAGATATAAGTGGTAGCACTCCACTTTTTTCTATGTTATATAACCCAGAAATTGTTAAAATTTTAATTAATGCAGGAGCTGACCCCAATATTCAAAACAATGATGGAAACACTCCACTATTTATAAGAACATCTAAGCCAGAAATTATCAAAGTTTTATTAGATGCAGGAGCTAATCCAACAATTGAAAACGTATACGGAAATACTCCACTACACTATGCACTCACACCAGAAGTTACACAAATGTTAATAAATGCTGGAGCTAACCCTAATCACACAAATTTAAATGGAGATACTCCACTACATCTCACAGAAAATTCAGAAATTGCTGCTATTTTACTACAAAATGGAGCTGACCCCAATATTTTAAATAATAATGGACAAAAAGCTCTAAAAAAAGAATTTGATTACTTACTTTATAAAACAAAATCTGCTAAATTTTTAGCATATGGAAAATTATTTCATAAAAAAATTTAGGGTCATTTTTCAAATAAATATCATGAATTATTTACAAAATCATCCACTAGAATATACCAACAAATTTTTGGGGTTATTTTTCAAATAAATAATATGAATTATATACAACGTCATCCACTATAATATACCAAAAAAATGGTAGGTTTTAATCTCATTAGTTGTGGAGTGGGGGGGGGTAGTTATTCTAAATACTACAGATTATTTAAATATGATTATAATATTTTTCGGAATTTAAAGTTTCAAAAAATTTACCATCATACTTCTTCATTTTATCTGATATATTATCTATTTTATATGAATTTGTAAATAGATAACATATTTCTGAATTCATAGCGAATGTTTGAGTTATAAATGTTGACAAATCTGTCAATGTAATATTTTTATTACTACTTGTAAATTTACACTGAACTGGGATATAAGTATCATCTTTTTCAATAAGTATATCAATTCCTTTATCTTGCGCAGGCATTTTATATTTTTTCTTTATTTCTTCAGGAATTTCTGAGTATAACCATACATTCTTTATTTCGTTAAATTCCTCATGATTTTTTATTATATTCTTTACAAATTTCTCAAATATTTTTCCTTTTATATTTGAATTATACTTACTTAAATTATCATGAAATTCAGTAAATGTTGATACTTTATCTATATTATTTAATTCTGTTAATTCTTTTTTTTGAATTTGTTTACATGCTTTTAATTTTATAATTTCTTTATCTTTTTCTATTATAAATGGATAGATAAATGAAAGAGATGTATCTAGTGTATATTTTTATGAAGATATATTTAACAGAGATGAAAGAATAAATGAATGTGTCTACTAATTTTATGAAATACAAAATCTTCAAAATCAAATCCAATATTTTCCTTTAATATTTAAACACACTAATGCGTCCATCTATAGCCTAATATAATGAGTACATTAAAAGAAGATAAAACAATATTTGCATACTTTTCAAAAAGTATGGATAAAAAAGCAGGATATGGGTCAGGAGAAAATTTAAAAAAAGGAGAAGAAGAAAAATATAAAGAATTAGAAAAAATAAAAGATTGGAGAAAAAAATTATCAAATTTTTGGTATTTTGAATTTGAATGGAATGGATATAATTGGAGATGTATAGAAGAAGCATATCAAGCAGCAAAATTTGGAATTGATAATTATGAATTATTTAAGAAAGAATTAGAAAATATAGTAGAAAATAATAATTATGGGTTGGCATCGAGGAAATTACGAAAATGGAAAAAACTATCTAGTTCTGAATTATTAGAATGGAATAATAAAAAGAATGAAATAATGAAAGAATTATTGATAATTAAATTTAATATAAAAGAATTTAGCGAAATATTACAATTAACAAAAGATTCTAAATTAATGCATTATATGAGACCAAAATATATTCATATGAAAGAATTAGAAGAAATTAGGAAAACTATTATGTAAAAATATTGAAAGCCCGCAAATTGCTAATAATCAGTATATAAGTTTAAATGTTATAATTAATTTATTATTTATTGTTAAATGTCTAGATTTCTTAATTTAAAAGATATTAGACTAAAACCAACTACTATACAACAATATGGAAATACTCCATGTACTTTACAAGTTGCACTGAGGTCTTATGGACTAATAACTCCAAATCTTTATGAACAGGCTTTTATCGTTGGTGGTGATCCAAAAATGAATACATCACAGGGATATTCAGTTGCTTTAACATCAGATGGAAATTTGTTAGCAGTTGGAGATCCTGCTTATTCTGCAGATATTGGCAGAGTATGGTTTTTTAGAAGAATAGATGGTGAGCAATGGGTTTCTTATATTAGTCAATATAAAGAAGGTACAGCAGGTAGTAGGTTAGGTACAAGTGTTTCATTTTCATCTGACGGACGAATTTTTGCAACTGGATTACCAGAAAATTTTGTAAATTCAGTGAATATATATATTCAAGATAATAATGGAATTTTTGGTGCTCCAATTAAAATAACAGGTAATGATTTAACTGGAAATTCTCGTTTCGGGATGAGTATTTCATTATCAAGTGATGGTGCTACACTTGCAATAGGAGGTCCTGAAGATAATTCAGCAAAAGGGGCAACATGGATATTTGTACGTAGTGGATTTTCTTGGATACAACAAGGTTTAAAATTATTGGGTACAGGTGTAGAAGGTAATTTTTCAACTCAGGGTCAAAGTGTCTCATTGTCAGGAGATGGTAATACATTGGCAATAGGAGGTCCATATGATAATAATGGTATAGGAGCTGTATGGATTTTTATACGCAGTGGAACAACTTGGATACAACAAGGTAAAAAATTAGTAGGTACAGGTGTAGTAGGATTTTCTCAGCAAGGATTTTCAGTCTCATTGTCAGCAAATGGTAATACTTTAGCAGTAGGAGGATATACGGATAATAATCGTACAGGTGCAACCTGGATATTTATTCGTACAGGTACTGTATGGTCTCAGCAAGGATCTAAATTGGTTGGTTTTCCTACAGATATAAATAATGGTACCGGAAATCAAGGACAAAGTGTTTCATTATCTGGAGATGGAAATACTCTAGTTGTAGGGTCACCTACAAATAATGCTCTGTTAAATTCATATGAAACTGGTTGTACATTTGTATTTAAAAGAAGTAATAATATTTGGACTCAATATGGTAAAAGATTAATAGGAAATAGATATATAGAAGCCCCTACTCCTCAGGGTTCATCAGTAGCAATATCAACAGATGGTTCTACAGTAGCAATAGGACAACCAGATAATTTGGCAGGTACTTATATATATGTTTAAAACATAAATTTTATGAATTTTTAAAGTCCATCAAAAATTGAGCGAGAAATCAGCGTATTTTACAATTTAATTAGCATATCTAATGGGCCTATCTTCAATTGAAAATACATTCGTATAAAATAAAGTGTTATTTGAGTTATTTGAGTTATAAATGCGTGTCTTATATTCCTCAGTATGTTTTATTATAATATTAAAACATGGATGAGAACTAATGTTATTTATGTCTATGTGTTTATTTATATAAATTGGTTGCATTTCATATTTTGCTCCATTTTGTAGAATAATATTAAGAATATCTAAATTTCCTCCTTTGCATGCACATTCTAACCCTATATTCAAATCATTTGCTCCTTTTTCTATCATAAGATTAACAATCTCTAAATGTCCTCCTTTACATGCACCTTCTAATCCCTTATTCCAATTATTTGCTCCTTTTTGTATCATAAAATTAACTATATCTATATGTCCTCCTTTGCATGCATATTGTAATCCACTATTCCAATCATTTGCTCCTTTGTTTATTGCAAGTTTTAAAATATCTATATTTCTTATGTTGCATGCAAAACCTAATATTAAATTCCAATTTATATTTCTTTTGCATGCAAGATTTAATAATAGCGAATAGGCATTAACACATGCATGCAGAGGAGGGCATAATATAGATATAAAATCCCAATTTATTTTTATTTGTGATTTGAAGAATGTAAATCGTCTTTTATGCATCTTTTTAATTATAAGATTAACAATATCTATATGTCCTCTTACGCATCCCATATATAATCCCTCATCCCAATTATTTGCTCCTTTTTCTATCATAAGATTAACAATCTCTAAATGTCCTCCTTCACATCCACCTTTTAATCCCCCATTCCAATTATTTGCTCCTTTTTCTATTATAAGATTAACAATATCTATGTGTCCTCCTTTGCATGCCTCCCATAATCCCCCATTCCAATCATTTGCTCCTTTTTTTATCATAAGATTAACAAGTTCTATGTGTCCTCCTTTGCATGCCCCATATAATCCCCCATTCCAATCATTTGTTCCTTTTTCTATCATAAGATTAACAATATTCATATTTCCTCTTTTGCATGCCCGATATAATTCAAGTTTTGCTCCTTTTTCTATTATAAATTTAACTATATCTATGTGTCCTCCTTCTACTGCATAGTTTAACCCTATATTTAAATAAAGATATTCACCAACTATTTTGGTAAATTTGGTATATCCATCTTTGGTATATCCGTTTTTGTATAGTTCAATTACCTCTTTTTCTAATTTTTCTAATTTTTCAATTAGAAGTTTTACAATCTCAATATATCCTCCTTCGCATGCCCCCCATACTCCAAATGCAACATTAGCTCCCAAATTAATATAAAAATCAATGTATTCTTTGTATCCCAATTTACAAACATCTTGTAGTGCATTGTCATAATTAAATAGTTCATAATAATTTGCCATTTGTATATGTTTGTTTAAACTGACCTCCAACTGCATTAAGGTTGTTTTTCTTATACGAAATTTTTAGTACTATATTTGTAAATTTTTGAAAATCTTTAAAATTGAGTTTCACAAACATTTAAAATATTGAAAGCCCGCGAATTGTGGGCGAATAATCAAAATATTCCTGGGTTATTATTTAACTAAAATTTTTAGAGAATATGTATTATTTTAGTGTCTTGTATTAATTATTGAAAATTTTTAAATAATTAGTTTCACATAAATTTAAAAATATTCAAATATATAGAAAGCCCGCGAATTGTGGGCGAATAATCAAAATATTCCTGGGTTGTTTATTTT
>JACCDO010738868.1_pt1 | contig 17458 bp, 20 predicted proteins | sample 7446101 | NCBI WGS metagenome assembly JACCDO01 (sample SAMN15323440, study PRJNA562643) | freshwater metagenome | isolation source: river surface water | place: USA:Blue River Watershed | collected 2017-08-16 | reverse complement strand
TCATCTAATTCAGGTTTAGTTTCATCACTAATTTCAATTAATGGTTTATCATCTAATTCAGGTTTAGTTTCATCACTAATTTCAATTAATGGTTTATCATCTAATTCAGGTTTAGTTTCATCACTAATTTCAATTAATGGTTTATCTATTTCTGATTTTTTATAATTGTCATTTGAAATTGTATCGTCATTATCATTCGATATTGTATCGTCATTATCATTTGAAATTGTATCATCATTATTATTAGATATAGTATTGGTATTATTACTTTGAATATCAATTAATTCATTATTTGAATCAGTATTATTATCATTAAAGTTAGTTATTTTTCTTGAAATAACATTTGAAACATTATTATTAGATAAATCATTAAAGGATATATCTTTATTTGATTCTGAATCATCTATACGTAAGCTATTAGTATCTAATTTATTAATAGATTCTTTTAAATTACGAATATTAGTTGATTCTTCAGTATTAGGAAATGGATAATTACAATATTGATTATAAAATTCTTTTAAAATAACACAAAAATTATAATTATCAATATATTTAATATTTTTAACATCCACATTTAAACATAATTTATTGATGGATGAATGAATTTTAGAACAAAATAAATTATCTAAATTAGACCATAATATTATACGACTTGGAATAAAAAACTTATTAATTTTATCTATATTCTTAAATTCATTTATTAAATCTAAATTAATAAACATGTCAGTAAAATATGATTTAATTTTTTTAAAATCATTTAATTTTTGAAAAACTTCATTATCAAATAAAATAGAAATATCAATATTTTTAATTCCATATGTATTAAAATTATCCCAAATAGAGAAAAATACATCACCTAATATTTGTCTATTAATAGGTATGTTTTCAAAATTTTTAAAATAAGAGCTATTATTAATAGAATTAGTAAAAAGTTTAAAAGTATCAACAGATAATTTATAAAATTCTTCTTTGGTATCATCATTATATTTTTTGATTGAATCAATATTAATTTTTTTTGTTTCATCTTTAATATTTGTATTATAGTTAGTAATCATATCATTATCAATATTAATAAATGAATTAAGTTTAATATTTTGAAGATTAAATTCTTTAAAATTATCACTATTAAGTTCTTTAAAATAATTATTAATTTTAATAAGTTGTTCTTTAAAATTTATATTTGAAATTAAATCAAAGATAAAATCTGATAAATTATCAATTAGAACATCTTTATTATCTTTATGTTGTTTAAAAATATCCGAAACTTGGGTAGTTAAAGGTAAAGAACAAATAGAATTAAATAAGAAAACATCAATATTTGGATTAATATCATTAGGAATAGTTTCAAGTAAAAAAAGTGAAATAATAGAATCATTTTCAATAAAATTAATAAAATCAATATCGATATTAATTTTACTATTAATAATAGATTTAAAAATGGTTTTAAAAATATTATTTTTTTTAAAGTAAAGTATATGATTATAACGTAATTCAATATTATTATTAGATAAAATATTATTAAGATATAAATTAAAAATATTAATATAATTATGCTCGATATTTTCTAATTCTGATTTATTAAATAAATTATATTTATTAGCAATATTTTTAAAATTAGTTGGTAAATTAATAGATTCAATTGATTGAATATAAGTATCTGGGTTATAATCAAAATTATAATTATTTAATAATATTTTTAATATGATATTAAAAAATTTAATACAAGTTTTATTATCAGCAATAATTGTATCTTCTGGTATAAAGTTTAAGTATAATTTAATATCATTTGATACGTATTTATTTAAATATAAAGCAGGTGGAAATATGTAATCCATTATATAATCAAACTATAATATTTAGTTTGATTTTATTTTGTATTATTTATCTATATAATATTTTCATCTGAATCATTATCATCATCTTCATTAAAATATTCTATATTATCATAATCAATATAATTTTCAAATAAATCTATAATATCATTTAGATATAAATTATTGAATAATTCATTGTTTTTATAGTAAATATCATAAAATGAATCAAAAATATATGGTCTAATAAGATTATCATATATATCAGTATTGTCAATATTATTTTCTACTATATTGGAATCAGAATTATTTTGTTGATTATCTGAAATATCTAAATGATTAGTGTTTGAAACAAGATTTTTTTGAACTAATTTACTCCAATTCATTCTAAAATAAAGTTATAATTAATATTATCTTAATAATTGTCTTTATATGAATTACTAAATAATAATAAAATATACTTTTTAAATAATTCTTCTTTAGATATTTTAAATGATAAATTTCTAGAAGTAATTGAGTAATAGAATTTATTAAAGGTAGATTCAATATTAAACATATTTTCTTGATAAAATTGGTTAATTTTATTTATATTGTAATATTTTTTTAATGGAATGATATCTTTGTGTGATATATCCGAATATAAATTAGTAGTTGGTTCGACCGTAGTGTAATCACTTTCTAAAATTTCAAACCAGGTAATTTTATTAATAACAGTATCAAATTCAGTATTCATATTAGATATAAAATATATTTAATAGAATAAATAAGAATAAGTTTTAAATAATAATACAAATATTATTTTAAATTTATAAAATAATTTATTGACAACCACCGATTTCCATTGGTCTTCTATTTACATCAGGTTCAATAGTAGTTTGTAACCAAGGTGAAACTTTTTGTTGTGGATTTAATGGTTCAGAACGTAATTGTCTGTTAGCATTTCTTAAAGTTTGACCAACAGTATTAACACCAATATGATAACCAGCAGTTAAAAAGTTTTGGTCGCCTAATTCACCTTGACCGGATGGAACAGATTGAGCCCATTTAGAATTAGCATCAGCAGGTAATAATTCAGCTGGAGTTAATTGGTCTTTTGGGAAACAATCAGCTGGATATGCATTACCTTGAACAGATGAACCTGATGATTGGTCTAACATTTGATATATTTCATTTGAACCATAGGATTGAGATGGTTGAATACCATAAGAATCTGCGAATTTTTCAATTTCATCATCTTTTTTTCCAGAGCCATATTTACCACCGAGATAGTCATCACTACTATCTTCAGCAAATTTTTCAACTTCATCATCTTTTTTACCTGAGCCATTTTTACCGAGATAGTCATCACTACTATCTTCAGCAAATTTTTCAATAGATACAACAGGTTTTTTAGAATAAGTTGTAATTAAATAATAAATACCTGCGATTGCTAAACCGATTAAAACAAGTTTTCCAATATTTTTACTATCCATTCTAGTTATAATATAAATGAATAAAAAAATTTAGGAAATAATTCTTTTGTATAATTTATCTTCTTGAATTTTGACTAATTAAAGATCTAGTTTGAGAAAGTTCATTTAATTTTTCTTGATAAACTTTAATTTCTGAACTAATTTCTGAAACTTTTTTACTTAAAATATCTGCTGCTCTTTGTGCGCGACTTTGATTTTCTTTATTTTTTTCTTCATCTTTCTTTTTTTCAATAATTAATGATTCTAATTCTTTAATAGACATATTCTTTATATTTTTCAATAATGTATTATTTATTTGAGATGAACCATTTTGTTGAACTGATGGATTTTTCTTAATACTTACTGTGCTTTTTGTTTCAAAATCAGCTAAATCATCAATTGTTTCTTTATTAATACTTCCAATATCATTATTTGTTTTTTTAATTTGTTTTTCTATATTTAATTCAGAACGAATTGATTGTTTATCTAAATTATTCATTTCTTTAACTTTATTTATAACATCGCCTCTCTTAGATACTGTATCCGAATTATTTATTAATTTATCAAATTGTAATTCTTCTTTATCTTCTTCATTTTCCGATTCTTCATTTTCTTCTTCAGAATCAACAGTTTCTATAATTGAATCTAATACAATTTTCCATTTAAATGTTTGTTTATAAAATTCTATACCTTCTATACAAACCATTAAATTAGTTTCTTCCATTTCATTATAATCAGCTAATTCATCTAATAACTTTGAATCACTAATTTCAAAATTTGAAACCATATATTCACCAGTTTCATCATCATCATTATTATATAAATTATTATAATATTTAACTAAAACATTTGTATCTACTTTTTTCTTAAACCATAATTCTGAATTTTCTGCAGCAACATTAATACATAAACTATCTAAATTATCTAAATATGTTAAAAATTCAGGATGGTCTTCTTGATTAATAATGTATTTAAATTTATTTACACCTAATGAATCTTGAAATACATCCATAACTTCACTCTTAGGTAATATAAAAAATATCGGATTCTTTAATTTAGCTATATAAGTGCTTAATGAATTTTTTACAGGTGTTTCAAACTTAAATCCTAAATTATATAAATCTTCATATTCTAAATATTTAAAAAAATGAATAACTCTATTGGACATTTTTATATAATTTTTATTAAGGAACTTTTATTATTTAATTTACGCAGGGGAACCTATGTTCCCCTTAAACCCTTCCTAGGTGTTAATCACACCCATTTGGATAATGAGCTTGGCGCATTGAATGCGAGGGCAAAGCCCACCTTAAATATCATATAAATAGGCGATAATCTACATTAATTTATACTTAAAAATATTATTTTGTGTTTATCACTTGTTAATATATGAATTGTATTGGATTATGTTTAATTTCGCATATCCTATATTAAATATCATATAAAAAAAGAATTATTATATGTTAATTATTTATCATTTATTTTTTCTATAATATGAATGCGATTAATTCCTAAATTGTAGTATAATTTATTTGTTGATTTATTAATATTTATATTATGCACCTCTATTTCAACATTACATCGTATATTAGCCTTTAAGTCATTAAAAGTAATTACTTCACCCAATTCATGAGTTATAGTATCGAAAGAATCCTTATAAATATTAGTTTCTATCATTTCTGAAAAACCTGCATTCTTAATAATTTTGGAATATACTTCATATGTTTTATTTTTTGTTTTTTTAAAATGAGCAATAAGATTATCTTCAAAATCGCGAATACTTAATAAAGTAGTAAGGTTATTATCTAATTCCCATTTTATAATTTGTATATCAAATCGTTCTTCTTGACCGAATTGTGAATATGTATTATTAATAAAAAATTTAATTGGTGTTTTATTACGATTTAAAATTTGATAATAATCATTTTTAGATGTAGAAGTTGTTTTAATTAAATGAAACATTATTCTATAATTATTAAGATAAAAAATAAAATTATTTTTATATGTTTATAGTAAATGGCTATTAGTAAATATGCATCTGATATAATAGATAGAATATTACAAGAAGTAAATAAAGAAGAAAATATGACCAAAATACATACTAATTTAGTTGACCCTTTAATAGAATATACATTTAAAAGGTTATATCCGTATATGATGATAAGTGGTATTATATTTTTATTAACCTTCTTATTAGCTGTATTAATATTAATATTATTAATAAAAAATGTTGCGAAAATTTGATTATAAAAAAATAATAATAAATAATATTAATAATTAAATAATGAAAATAGTTATTGATGGAAATATAGGATGTGGTAAAACTACAGTATTGGAATCTTTAAATAATACTGAATCCTTTAAAGATAAAGTAATTACTGAAGATATTAAAAGTTGGAAACCATATTTAGAACAATTTTATAATAATATGGATAAATATGCGCTTAGTTTTCAAATGAAGGTATTAAAACATCATATGAAAAATAGTAAATTAGATTCTAATTCATTATATATATTAGAAAGGTCTCCATTAAGTTGTATTCATGTATTTGGTGAAAACTTATATAATGATAATAAAATTTCAGATTTAGATATGCAATTAATGATTGATTATAATAATAGTTTTGGTTGGATGCCTGAATACATAATTTATATTAAGACCTACCCCGAAATTTGCAGTAAAAGAATTAATGAACGTCATAGACAAGGTGAGGATGGAATTCCATTAGACTATCTTAAGTCAATAGATAATTTATATAATGAATTCTATTTGAATAAAGATAAATTAAAAGAGAAAGTGAATCAAAATATAAATATAATAGTTATAGATGGTAATCAAGATAAAGATACTGTTTATGCACAGATTTGTATTATAATAGATGAGCTTTTACAAAATAAAAATTGAAAATCATTATTAATACTCAATACTTCTTTAAATAATTATTAAAATAATAACTATTTTTATTTTAATATTTATGAATTTAAATTTTGAATCGTATTCTTCCATTCTAAACATGTTATTACATCATCAAACTGTAATTCAAAATTATGTGTGTTATTTATTACTAATGTTAGTTTATTATTATTTATAATTGTATTTGTTATATATTCTATTGGTATTATATTACCTGGAATACTTAAATCAGATTTTAAATTAAAATATTCTATTCTATTTTCAAATAACATAAATTTAAATTTATACCATACTTTATTGAATCCAGATGGTGATAATTTTTGTATTATATTTATTTTTATTGGTTCAACTAACATTTTTTATAACTATTACTAAATAAATTATATAATAATCAATTTTTTTTTAACATTTAATTGTATTACCTTCTTTTTTACAACATTTACCTTTTTTATTAACACTTTTAGAATTATTTACATAACTATTACTTTTATTACATATTACATCTAATATAGATTCTACACTGTTATTATTCATTTCTACTTTTTCAGTTTTACCATCATCATATACCATATATAAAGATGGAAAATATCCAACATTTAATTCTTCTAATTTTTTAGAATTTTGTGGATTTTCACTATTTAAAGCTCCAAAAACTATATTTTCATTTTTTAATTCATTTGCTAAATATTTCATATCTTCAACCATATTTGTGCAATGAGGACACCATGGTGCATATACTTTTAAAAAACCAAACTTATTTTTGAATGCATTATTTATTATATTTGTTCCATTAAAATCAGAACCTTTTAATTCATAAACATTACTTTTAAGATATTTTTCACCAAAGTCAGTTTGTTCTCTACCACCCTTTTGATTCTTCTTCATATTTAATATATAATTAGAATAAATTATATTTACATATTATAAATATGAAACATTTTGTTATTGTAGCATTAATACTTATTTTAGTGTCTATTTTATATCAATTTAATAAGACCGAATATTTTGAAAGTTATGATAAAGAAAATTCCCAAGAAACATTAGTTTATAATGGAACTACTTATGAATTATGGAGACATGGTAAAGTTGAATATATGTTCCCTACTTATCAAGAATATGTTGATTTTTATAATTTTGCTTCCATAAAGAATCCTAATTTAAAGCCATTAAAACCTATTCTTAAATCTCGTTGGACACCAGGTGGTTCAATGATTGATACTAGATTTGTAGATAATCGTTATTTTAATATAGAACATTTTGAAACATCTAGTAATTTAGTTGAATCTGCTGATGATAAAAAGAAAAAGGATTTATTAATTCGTGATTCTCAACAAATTATTTTACAATATTTAGACAAAAATCCCGTATGTAAAACTAAATTAGCTTCTAAAGATGAAAAATTTTATACATTATTCCAAACTTCATTTTCTAATTTTATGAAATCTGAATTTCAAAAACGTTTAGGTTATGTTCCTAATAATAGTTCAATTGAAACTATGAAATTAGATGAAGCAAATGCATTTGTTGATATTTATCGTAATTTACCTGATTGTGATAATCTTATTAATCAATTTTCAGCAAGTCCATCTGTTCAAACTAAACAAAAAGAAACATCTAAAACAATAAGTAAAACACCAACTAAAATTAATGATGTTGCATATGTATCAGATGATTCAGTTATGTCTTATATGCAAGATATTGGTAATTCATTACAAGATATAGCATTTAAATTAGACCAACATATTTTAGATACATTAGAAGATAGAAAGAAACCTGCAATTCAATCAGTTTCTCAAATTGAAAAAGAAACAACTAAATATGCAGTTGAAGAATCTAAATTACGTGATAAAATTGAAGGTGATAGAAGTGTTTCTAGTGGTAATAAAGTCCCAAGTGTTCCAATTAAAGATATTACAGCAAAAGATACAAAGAATGATGCGGTAGAAGCATCCAAAAAAGAAAAAAAGAAATTATTGAATGAAGGACCAGACTTTATTAAAAATAATAAAAATATAAATGATAATTTTGCATATAAACCAGAATATAATAATTGTCAATTACAACCTTCTAAAGAAATATTTGGTGCATATGGTTGGAGTTATATGCCTCCACAATCTTGGTCTGTTCCACAAAAGAGACCTCCTGTTTGTATTCCAACTCAAGGACAACAAAGCACTGTCACAGCTATTTATGATAAATCTGTTCCGACTGATGTATTAGATTGGACACAAGTTGGGTCTATTTTACCTAAATTTGAATATAAAGAAGAATATAATCCAGATTACTATCACCCAGGATGGATTGCAGGACAAGAAGAAATTAAATATCCATTTAATCCAAAACATTTCAAATCTGAAGTTTATGCAATGAATATTGCTGAACCAACTATGCGTAAAATGACTCCACAATAAATTATTTTTAAATCTATAGTTATTATATAATGAAAAATTATTATATAATAGGTATAATTTTAATAGTTTTAGTTCTTATTATTGTTATAAAGGATTATAAACTCCATACAGATTTATTTGAAAAATATGAATCAAATACTCAATCAAATAATTCTAATGTATCTATATCTACAACACAATCAAACAATTCATCTAAAGAATCTTCACTATCTATTAATTCAACAACAAGTGATTCTTCTAATATTATAAATAATCCATTAGCTACAGTAGATTTATTTAAAACAAAATATTATAACTTGAAAAAGGATTATTTATTAAAAAATGATGATTTATTAAATTATTTATTATTAAATCATAGTTCTAGTAATTTAACAAAAGAAAATAAATTTATTTATAATTTCAGTAATCCGAGTATATTAATTAATAAAAATAATATACAATCATCAATATATTTTACATTAGAATTAAAAGACTTTCAAAAAATAAATTTATTTAATTTTAATATATCTGCTACATCATATATAAATATTGAATTAAATAGTAATATAGGTATTGATAATCGATTAATAATTACATTTTTAAATAATAATATTCTAAAAACTGTTGTTTATAATATTGGAATAATTAATATTAAAAATTTATATTATATTGCATTTGATAAAGATAATATTTTAATGTATTTAAATGGTGATTTAATAAAACCAAGTTTAATTGATAGTGTAAATTTAGAAAATTATATTCCAAAATCTAATATTTATAATCAAATAATAATTACACCACCAACTGGTTCTAATAATAAATTAGATTTATTATATTTTAATACTGTATTAAATACTGAATCAATTCAAGATTTAAATAAAATGTTTTCATTAAATAATTATAATATACAAATTAATAATGAGTCAATAGGTAATCAAATAATCGATGATATACAAAATCAAGACAAACCACCTATGAATTCTATTAGTAATTATATATTAAAATTAATTAATAATGGATTTAACCTAGGCAAACCTTCAAACTGTATTTTTACTGAATCAAAATTATGTGAATTAAAAGAATGTACAGGAGTAAATTGGCAAAATCCTCAAAATATTGATTCAAAATGTAAATTATCTATAAATAATTATTGTAGAGGTAATACAAAAGATAATGGTTGTAATTATCTACGTTATTTAAAAAACTTAAAAAATGCATATAATGAACAACAACAAAATAAATTAATGTTGCATCCTAGTTATGACATCGATAAAATTAAAAAGAATAACCAAATATCTGTTAATAATACTGATGAATCTTCTGCAAAATGCACAAAAAAAACATGCGATACTAAAGTAGATATTTCAAAATATAAAGAATAATAAATAGTAAGTAGTAAAAAAAGAATCTAATTAATATAATAAATGGATTACATAATTATATTAATTATATCATTATTAGTATCATCAATTTTATATTATATTTATATTTATAAAAAACAAATTGAAAAGTTTGAGAACTATGAAGAATTACCTGATAATGCAAAAGAAGAATTATCAAAAAAAATTAGAGGTATTAATACTAATTCTACTACCCCACAACATGATACAACTTCATCTATTTCAACTAATACATCTAATACAAATACAATCGATACTACTGATAAATCAGATTTATCTAAATCGACAAATGATAAGTCTAAACCTCAATCTCAGACTCATAATATGGACGATTATATACCGAAATCGGAATTAAAAAAATATATATTAAAAACTGAATTAAAATCAATAAAGGATGTTGTTGATAAATCAAAATATATATTAAAATCAGAGGTTAAGCCATGTGATTTAATTGATAAAAATAAATACATTTTAAAATCAGAAATTAAATCATCCCCTGATTTAGATATATCAAAATATGTATTAAAGACTGATTTACAAATACCTGTTAATATAACTGATAGTTTAAGAAATATAAATCAACAAATTATAAAACCGGATATTAGTATTGATGAAATAAATAATTCAAAAAGTATTGATAAATTATCAACTTGTTTAAATTTAAATTCATCGAAGCAAGATTCTTCAACTTCAAAAGATGAAGCTACCAAAGAAGAAGATTCAAAAATAGATGAAATAAATAATATGAATAAGAAAAAGAATGAAACTATCCATATTAATGATATTAAAGTTCCAGAAAATAAGATAAATAATATTGTTTTTAATATGCCTATTCCAAAATTGAATGTAGTCGAATTACCAATTTTAAATGAAAATACACGTAAATTATCTAATTCTGATAATATTGATACCGTTAAAAAGATAGAAAATCAATTTATATTTCCATCCCTAGGAACTCTCGCAAATCCAATACAAGTGACAACATTGGATTACCCAAAAGGATGTGTTAAATCACGTAGAGTAATTGCAAATAGAGATGCATTTGTAGCATATTAAGTAATTTGGCAATGATTTGGAAAGCAAGTTTTTAATAATAGTGAATTATCATCTTGATTTATATTCTTTATTTCAAATGAATTATTATTAATATTATTTTCTAATAATTTTATTTTTTTATCAATTACTAAATCAAAACTAGTATTGAATAATCTGCTTACATTATAATTTATTTTAGCAGATGTATCAAAAAACATATATCCAGGATATTTTATATTAATGTTTTTTATTATTGGATTATAAACATTATCAGATTGTAAATCAGATTTTGTTCCAACTAATATTATTATTGGATTTGTTTCATTTATAAATTTATTCAATTCAAAAAACCAATATTCAATTTGTTTCATTACATTTATACTTGTTAAATCTACACAAATAAATACCATATCTGCTTTACGATAATACATTGGCATTAATGACCTATATCTTTCTGCACCAGCAGTATCCCAAATATCACATCTAAATGACTTTCCATTTCTTTCAAATCTTTTATGGAAAAAGGAGCTTCCTATTGTAGGTGCATCATCGTATGAATTAAAAACATTATTTATATATCTTATTATCAATGATGTTTTACCTGTATTTGAATCACCTATAATAACACATTTTATTGATATATCTTTTGAAACTAATAAATTATTATTCATTATTAATAATAACAAATGAAATAATTATTTTTAATTTTCTAGAATTTTAAATTTAATATTTAAATTAGATTATATAATTTGGCATTAACACATACTAATTTACATAGATTAACATATGACAACATATTATAATGTGTAATAATGTCGAATAATGTATTTTTGTATTTAATTATGCCTATTTATCGATGATAAGTATCGCAATTTTGATTGTATAATTAAAATCGGCATTAACCCATACTAATTTACATATAATAACATACGATAACATATATTGATGTGTGATAATGTCGAATAATGTTTTTTGTATTTAATTATGCCTATTTATCGATGATAAGTATCACAATTTTGATTGTATAATTAAAATCGGCATTAACACATACTAATTTACATATAATAACATACGATAACATATATTGATGTGTAATAATGTCGAATAATGTTTTTTTGTATTTAATATGCCTATTTATAGATGATTAGTATTGTAAATTTTATTAGATTTCATACTTATTAATATAAAATAATATATTAAAATTTATAAATTAAATATAATTTAAATAATGACAACTAAAAATATATTGATTGATGCATTTCCATTTTTTAATGAATTGGATTTATTAGAATTTCGTTTATCATATTTGGATAGTGTTGTTGACCAATTTATTATTATTGAGGCTACAAAAACACATTCAAATAAACCAAAAAAATTATATTTTAATGAAAATAAAAATCGTTTTTCTAAATTTCTTCATAAGATATTACACATTGTCGTATCAGATTTACCAGATGGAAGTGAATATAATGATAATTGGAATCGTGAAATAACACAACGTAATATGATTTTATATGCATTACATAAATTAAAACCTAGAGATAATGATATTATAATAACATCCGATGTAGATGAAATACCGGATAGGAATACAATTTATAATATTAAAACCATAGGGTTAAATAGCTGTTTTAGATTAGAAATGTTATTTTTTACTTATAATTTAAATAGAATATCGAAAGATATGTGGTATGGTGCGGTAATATTAAATTATAAAAAATTAAATGAATTACCCGTAAGTTTTTCTGATTCTAAGACTACTTCTAAATTATTTAATTTAAGACATGCACAACATATACCTTATTTACGAAATGGTGGATGGCATTTCACAAATTTTAGTAATTCTGAATTAATTAAATATAAAATAGAATCATTTGCTCATACAGAAATGAATACCGAAAATAATACGGCTAATGAAATTTCGCGTAGAATAGATATAAATAATGACCCTTTATTAAATAATAGTAATAATAAATTATATTTTAAACCATTTAGACAACATACATATTTACCAGATAATTGGTATAATTTTATGACTTATATATTAAGTTATTCTGAAATTATTTAGAGAAATCTAGTATTAAAACTATTTATTATAAATTATTATAATGAATGATTTTATAAATTCAATTCCATATACAGCAATTAGTATATCCATTTTTGCAAGACTAATATTTATGTTTTTATTATTCAAAAATAAAAGTCAAAATAATTATTCACTTATATTTTGTATTTTGAGTATTGGTTCTTCCAGTTTATGGTTAACTTTTGGAGTTAATAATAACGATAATGCATTATTATATAGAAGTAGCACTGAAATAGCACTATTATCTATATCAGCTATTTATATTATAAGAAATAAATTGTTTATTAATACTAATAACCAAGTTATACCATTACAAAATCAATCAATTAATTAAAATAAAAATTATTTATTATTTTAACTAATATAACATACCAGAGGTTCTCTTATTTCTTTTTACGTTGAAGAGTCCATTCTGTATCGGATACCCAATTATTTTCATATAATTCAATCAAATCTAATAATTTGAATTTAAATTTTTGTTTTATTTGATTTTTATTATCTTTTAATTCGTAAACTGGACCCATAAAATCATTTTTAAATTTATCCGGATATGCTTTATCTAATTCCATACCACAATTATTAATAATTGATATTAATGTATCTAAATACTTTTCAATATATTCTTGTGGTGAATGTTTAGTATATTCCATTAAACCATTAAAATACTTTTTAATTGTATCATACTTTAATAAATCATATTTATATAAATTTGATATTAATACAAATCCACCTACAAATTTGGTTTTACTTGCAAATAATTCACATAATTTATCATATGGAATATCTGTAGATACTTCTTGTAATAATTCATCTATATTTTTACTATAAAATTCATCACACATTTCTACTACCTTTAATTTAAAATCTGATTGACCTAATATCTTTTTAGTTGCAATATCTTGTAATAATTTTGCATATAAATCTGCGAAATTTTGTTCAGACATTGCTTTACTGAATATTGTATTTACAAACAAATTTGTTATTTCCATTGTATCAATATCTTCTCCTTCTTCCCAATTATCTGATACAGATTCTTGAGTTTTACCTAATTTTTCATTAATAAATTCTTCTTTTGCAATATAATATGCTTTAAAACATTCGTCTGAAATAGTAGAATAATTTTTGGTAGATAATTTATTTAAATTAGATATTAATACCGATTCAAATTTTTCTTTTGCTGATAAATTCTTTTCTTCACGTTCTTTTCTCCATAATGTTGCTACAGATTGTTGAACTTGATATTTTAATCTAAGAGGTGTTTTTCTAGTTATGAATTTATTATTTTTCTTTATTTCCAATAATTTATTAATTGTTTCCTCATCTAAAACAGCTTTAAATGAATTCGCAATTTCTTCAATTTGGTCATATGAATAAATAATAATTTCGTCTTTTGTAAATTGTGCTGACATCTCTCTATTTTTAGTATATTTATATATTCTTTAAATAAATATCAATTTTTTTATAAAATTATTTATTACCAAAATGGAATGTTGTCTTACCATTATAAAAATGGTATGTATCTAGCAATTCCTAATTTATAAATACTTGCTTTAAATGGACTATTATAACCTTCAACTCTTACCATATCTCCATCATATATTTCTCCACATCCATATTCATCTTGACATGAACGATTACGATAATAAACTGGTAATTTTACTGATTGAAATCCATCGGTGCTAGTATAATAACGCCATTGATTTGAACCTCTATAAGTTTCTTCCCCATATAAAGGTAATATTTTCTTATTATTATCTCTAAAAAAATTCATGAATCCTTCTTTATGTTCTTCTTCCTCTATTTTTTCTTCTGGTTTAATAACTGGTTCAACAACTGTTTTTGGTTCTTCTACTTTCGGTTCAATAGTATGTGATTCTTGCTTAGATGATGAAAGTTGAACTTCTTTAGGTTTTTGTGTATCAATATTAATATTGTTATTAATTATTGGTTGCATTTGTTTAGAATCTTTATTTTTATGTCTAGGCTTTTCAGAATCATTATTATTTGAATATGAACCTCCTGTATATACTACTTCACGATGATGATATGATGGTTCCGGTATATCTTGAATTAAAACACCTACTTGTTGATATCCTGAACTAGGTCCTCTTGTTGAAATTGAACCCAAAGATAAATATGGATTAGTTCTTAACGGTGGTGTTAAAGGATTATTTATTTTTTCTAATTCATAATTATATTCTGAATTATTATATTGTCTAAGTTCGTTAATTTTAGTATTATAATCATTTTGAGTTGATTCTAAAGCCATTTTTACTTCTTGAAATTTATTACTATGTTTATTAATCAAAAATACAACTAATAAAATAATACCTATAATTAATAAAATAAAAGTATTATTATCAAAACATAAAAAACCCGTTGGACATATACTCATTTTACTATATTCATATATTATTATTTTCAAGAGTTTTTTTGAATTGAAGCAGAAAGTCGTGCATTTCATTAGATTGTTTTAAATTATAATTATCATTATTAACTACATTAATAAATTCTCTTATTTTTATTAAAATTGTTTGCTTTAATTTTGTATTATTATTTATTAATGTTATTGATTTTGGTAAATACCATACTTTAAAAAATTCATAATTTAAAAATCGTTTTAAAATACTTAATTCTCTTTTAGCATAAATTTTTTCAGAACTAGATAATTCAGTATTTTCAATATCATAATTCGCTAATCGATTATTTAATGCAAATACATCTTTTGATAATATCATTAAGTCATTGTTATGATTAATTTGATGAAACATGTCTAAACTTTTATTATTTTGATTACTAATTATAAAATCTTTTAATTCATCTATTAATTTAAATGTCTTTTCATGTAATTCCTCTATTGTTATTTTATCCATTATGGTAATTTATTTTATTTATTTTAAATAAAATTAATAAAACAAATCAAATTTTAGAAATTATTATAAATTATATTTAATTTCTAATAAGAAATTATGTAATTTTTCATTACCATAAATATTATTATATTTTGGCAAAGTTAATTCAATATAATTATCTATTAATACATCTATACGTTTTTTTAAATCATAAAAAGCACAATACATAGTTCTACAATTATTTGAATAAATTAGTCTAAATAAATACATTATTATTTTTCTTTCATATACTTTTACATTATCACCTAATTCATCTTCATAACCACAAATATCACTATAAAGTCTTCTAATTTGATATTTAGATTCATCAATCATACGTATAACCTGATTCTTAAAAGCTTCACATACTCTATCATAATTATCAAAATCTTCAGTTAATTCTATTAATTTATTTATAAAATCTCTTGTTATTATTTCTAATCTATTTATTATATTTTCTATTTCATAATTTTTATCAGAATCAATACTCATTTTTTTTAATTAAAATAAATTATTATTATAATATCAAAATTTATTTTAAATAATTATAATATGAATAAATTATTATATCAAACAAAGATAACGAAATTTTTAAATAATTCTAAATTAACTAATAACTTTTTTCCAACTGAATTAAATAATAATAATTCTAATACTAATGTTATTAGCGGTGGAACAAAAAAAACTATAATATTTGATAAACCTGATAATCTAAATAATACTAAAACATTAAAGGACTTATTCAATACACCAAATACAGGTTTAATTTGTTTTACAGATGGTTCATGTATTCATAATGGTAAAAGATATGCGAAGGGTGCATGGGCTGTAATTTTCCCAAATAATCAAGAATATAATTTTGCAGGACCTTTAAACGATGGTTTTACACCTACAAATAATCGTGCTGAATATACTGCATTAATTAATGCATGTAAACAAGCTAATAAAATAGACCCAACTATGCAGCAAACTCTTACTGTATATTCTGATTCAGAACTTTTAATTAAAAGTATGACTAAATGGATTAAGGCATGGAAAAAGAATAATTGGAAAAAACATGATGGTAATACTGTTCAAAATAAGGACCTTTTAATCGAACTTGATAGTTATTTTAATAAACGTAATATTGTTATGATACATGTTCGTTCGCATACAGGTGCATCAACATATGAATCTTATTGGAATGATAAAGTTGATTTATTAGCCAAGTCTAATTTACCGAAAAAATTATAATAAATTAACAATGATTTTTCATAATTCAATCAAATTATCAATTAAAAATACCGATAATTGCCTTGTAAATTGATTTGGGGATTTCATAATTCAATGTAATTATCAATTAAAAACATCGATAATTGCCTTGTAAATTGATTTGGGGATTTCATAATTCAATGTAATTATCAATTAAAAACATCGATAATTGCCTTGTAAATTGACTTGGGCATTTCATTATTCAATGTAATTATCAATTAAAAACATC
>JACCDO010231269.1_pt1 | contig 17463 bp, 5 predicted proteins | sample 7446101 | NCBI WGS metagenome assembly JACCDO01 (sample SAMN15323440, study PRJNA562643) | freshwater metagenome | isolation source: river surface water | place: USA:Blue River Watershed | collected 2017-08-16 | reverse complement strand
GAGACCATCGACGCCGTACGCACGATGAATTTCCTCCTTGAAATCTTCCTCGCCTTGCAACTCATTCCAATCCAGCAGTACCACTGAGGCCTGCTGCGCTTGAGACATCCTTCTTTGTGCTCACTAAAACGTTGCTTTCGCTGCAACTACCGTGACTACGGTCGTTTTTGTGGTACTTCAAGCTTCGTTTCAGCGATCGACGCGCTGGTACCGGTCTCATTGTGTCTACTTGCCGTTGTTCATTCACCCTATTAAATGCGCTCGAGGATATGACTAGTTGATGGGACGAGTTGCGTTGGCTGCGAGGTGCGTGCCGTCTTCCGTGTGCACTGCTTCTAAGCGCGAAAATTCTCCAAACTATTGGAAGGGCCGGCCGTTGGAGCAGAGCTCTCGGGAAACGACAATAGAAAGGTAGAGAAAGGAAGACAGAGCATGTATTCGGTCCACAAACCTATCATTCCTTCAGGCAAGGTGCCTAGTGGAAGAGGTGGTGCATCAGTAGTGTATGCGATGGGCAAGCTAGTGGCCTTCGGTGGACACTATTTCGAGGGAGATGATAAATTCAAGTATTTAGATGAAACGTGGCTATTAGACGTTGAAAAATTAGCTTGGTATAAAATGAAGTGTTCGGGGCAGCTGCCTGGACCTAGGTATGGCCATTCTGCGCATATCTTTGGGTCAAGAATGTTTATATTCGGTGGTAAAGGTCCCAATGGTATTGCTTATAAAGATGTATATTTTTTAGATTTAACTGAATGGATTTGGGTGCCAGTAACTCCTATTTCAGCTGGTCCATCACCAAGATTTTTCCATGCTTCAGAAGCAGTTGGTAAGAAAATAGTTATACATGGTGGATGGGATGGCACTGATGTCCTAAATGATATGTGGATATTTGATACTGATTCTTTTGGATGGATTCAGCCGCGCACTGCTGGTTTCGAGCCAACACCTAGATATGGGCATAATTTAACGTTAACTAATGATGGCAGATTAATTGTGTTTGGTGGTTGCTCCATATCTGAGTTAGGTGTACCATCATATAACAATGACGTGCGTCAGCTGGATACTGATACAATGATATGGATTCGACCTAGAGTAGATGGTAACAATCCCACCGGAAGGTATGGACACACTGCAACATTGATGGATGATGGTAAAATTGTAATATTTGGTGGCTGGGGACAAGGTGGATGCCAAACAAGTGACATGATAAGTGATAAACGTGCTCAAACCGTTCATGTATTGGACACAGTGAATATGTGTTGGATGAACAGCAGGAAGCTCAGCAAGAAACCAGTGAAACACTTGCATAACCACTGCGCTTTTAGGTCTACTGGCACGTCCGCGATTCTCTTATTCGGTGGATTCGATGGCAGGCAGGCCGTGAATGATTTTTATGTTTTAAATCTCGATTCAGAAAATTAACTTTTTAATGTTTATGACCATATTGTACATTTACAAGCTATACAGTAACTTCACATCGTCTATCACCTCCTTCCTCAGCTTGAACAACCTATTCTCGCTCCTAATTGAAGGATCGTCGTTAATTTGTTGTAAATTTGCTATCAATTCATTCATTAATAATTTCTCGCTAATCTTTGCTGCTTCAGAAGTTGTCTTGCGAAACCTTTGAATGATCAACCCAGGATTACTAGCGTCTCTACTTACAGTAAACAGTAAGTCAGCTGTCCCTCGGAGTCCTTGACCTTCAATATTTTCTAAAAACATCAATCGAAAAGAGTAGCAATCACTGTTGCTATAGTCAAAGTCTTTGTTGATGTCTTCTTTCCTTATTCGAAAGATTCCGCCGTTACTATATACATTCGTTTCTTCAGCAGTGAGGTAATAATAAGTTAAGTACAAGTAGAGAGCAGACAGCTTCTGCTCGTCGTAAACAATTTCATCGAAAGGGAGCCAAATAAGAAGGTTATCACCTAAGCTAGCAACTGATGCTGGTGTATTCAACCGCCTACTTGCCTCGCTCTTGCCACTATTCTTAAATAATCGGTCAAATAAGAAGACGGGTGCAATGCGCTGATATCTGCCTAGTTGAGCAAACGATGCGACAGCTGCAAGCCCCATTAGGAAAACCAGTGCAAACATACTCTGCATCTTGTCCCCCGACTACTGCGACGCGCGCCTATCGCGTGTATGAGTGAGAGCAAGAATTTTCGGCGATCGATTGCGAAGGCCGTGTCAGGTCGACGCGGCAGGTGATAGAAGAGGCAGTCGCCGTGTTCCCACCGAGTTAAGTGCGTCCGTGGTTCGAACGAAGACAAGAAAACAATTCCAACAATTTTAATTACAAACACGTTGTCCCGAGCCCTCTATTCGTCGTCGTCGGAGTCCTCCAAGTCGAAGTCCTGGATGTTGAACCCCAGAATATTCCCAAGGTACTGCTGTAACATGGGAACGGGCGCCTGTCGCTGCGCGGCGACCGCACGATTGAACACTTCATCCAACGATACAACCGGTATGCCTTGCGTCCGCAACTCCGCATTAATCTTGGCCAGCACTCCTTCCACGATGCTCCTCTCTCGTCCCTTCAAGCGTGCGATGATTAGCTTCCTCTTGCGCTCTTTGTGGTGCGCAAGGAACAGCGCTTCATTCGAGTAGTAATCGCCGGGATTTTTGTTTTCATTACACACAAGAACGTGTTGGTGTGTGGCTTGGCTATCGGGATAGCTGACCAGACACCAGGCGCAGAAGGAGGCATTGCAATTGCGGTTGCCGCAGCTCAACGCGTTGCATCCCGTGTAGTCCACAAAAACCATTTTACATTTTGGACACTGTAAATTCAGGATTTCGTTGATTATTTCATACTTCAACAGCTCGATGTCCCGTTCTTCCTTGTCTTGGATCGCTTGGATTCGCCTGAACTCAGCTTCTAATTGCAGCTTCTGCTTCGCCAAAGCCTCGGCAACTCGCTTATCAGTCAATAACGTAACTTTCAAGTCTTCAAGGGCTTGGAAGACATCCTTGGGATAGTTCTCAATCTTGGCCACCTCGTGAGTAGTGATAGCATGCTCACACTGTGCACACATCATGTTTCCTTCCGCATCAGTCGTCTTGCCTACTGCACCTGGCAATCCACAGTCTTTGACTCTATCTCTGAGACAACTCCAACAAGTAAAATGCTCATTCGCACACTTGAAGCCATTGTTTTCCCCATCGAACATGTCCCAGCAAATGTTGCACTTGTGGCGGTAGCGCACCAGCGCGGTGGCTATCTTCATCACAGATTTGGGGGTCCAATAGACTCGTTTCTCGAAGTCTTCGTGGCGGAACGCAACGCTGTCAAATCCCTCGTCTTTGTACTTCTTGCTTGTTTTATTCGCTTTCTCGGTGCTTCCTTTCTTGTTTCTTATCGCAAAGATAGGTGTGTCGACGAGTGTCTTGTTCCTGAACGCAACCAGGATACTGATGTCGAGGTGGCCGCCGTCCTGCAGGTTCTTGCCTGCTTTCAACACCTTGCGCATGGTATCCAGTGTAAGTTGGCGCAATTCCATGCCAAAGCCGTACTCTGTTGGCTGGTTCACAGGGAAAATATCCTTCCCATTTCCCCTGGTGAACACCAGCTCATAGGACGAGGCGAAGTCGGCTGAGCCCGGCAACGCAGGAGCATCTGGCACCCGCTCAGTCGACGAGTCCTGTATAAAGTCACAGAATTTGTTCAAAATTAGGCGGCGCGCACCCAAATGGTCGCGTATCTCGCCTTCCGGAATGTCCAAGAAAGTTGTTTTGCACTCTAACTCGGTGGCAATCGACTCTAAAAACCCAGCAACAAAGTTCTTGTAGCAGCTTCTGATGTCTGCGACCTCTTCCGGGCTTGGGTCGTAGCTCGCGGATCGCTGCCATCGCGGCAGTATACACGCGCGGCATTGGACCTCATCCTTCCTTGGATCGACACCACTACCGCACTCCCAGTTGTATTCGTGTCCACACTGCAGTGGAAGAGAGACCGTTTTGTTGCAGCTAACGGCTGTTTTGTAGCACTCGATTTCCACGGAATTGATGTCGCAAATAGAGCATGTCTTTGGGCGCAATGCTTGGCACGCTTTGGGGACGCCAGACTTGACTTCAACGCAGAGAATCGCTCTTGAAGTTCCGCAACTATCACACGGCGTGGGCACCAGCTCCTTGCAGTCACCGAATCGCTTGTGAAAGACGTCACTGCAAAGCATGGAACATGAGTGCTGACAGCTCCGATTCAAGGTGATTGGAATGTTGCAAGACAGAGTATCTCGCGGGATCCCCGCGGGAAGCGGAGCCATGCTCACGTCGTGTTCATCGATGTACTCAGTGATGACCTCCTCGTTATTCTCGTCGAAGCCGTGCAACACTTGCTGCAGGACTATATTCTCGTTGAAAGGGACCCAACCGGCTAGTTTACTGGCTTGAGAGCAAGGGATTACTAATTCGTGGCCGCAGATTGGGTTTGCAATCACGTTTGAGGTGGCGCAAGGCGGCGTGATGTCGTTGTTGTTGGCCCACAAGAAGGCATCGCAGCATCGCACAGCGCAACTATGACCACATTTATCGACATATGTAACGGTCTCCGCGCAATCTGGCAGATCCAGCTCTGGCTCGCAGTAGTCTCCATCAAACACCACGGTGTTGTCTGTTGAGCAAATTCCTGCCGTGAACGACTTCGCCAGGTGGGACCTGCAGCAGGGCAGAGTGATGGCGTGTCCGCACCGCCGCCGGGTGGTTGTGATGATTTCTGGGCAGTTAATATTCACGGTGTCAACTAGTTTTCTGTACCTGGAGCAGGTCCCCGGCGCCACTTGATGAATGCCGCAAGGATATTGAAAGAAAGTGTCGATTGGGTGTGTGCACTCAGGCGGAGGCGCATCGCGGTCGCAACACTTCACTCGCACCGAATGGCTGCAATCCAACGGTCGGTCGATAACAATCGAGCACTTAGGCAGCGCGGCGCCCTTCCGCATGAGCTTCCCTAGCTCCGAGCACTTCACCTCGGTGTAATGCTGCCCGTTACAAGTGCGAAACACTTGCACTTTAGCCTTGCATAAAGTTGGGAGTATTTTCGCTATATCATTCGGTAGTTCAGGGAAAAGAGCCGTTGAGATGTGCGCCTCGTGCAGGCAAGGCTTTCCCTGGCTGTTCTTGTAGGGTCCCTCGTTCACATTAGTAAACACCTTCCAATTCTTGCTGAAGTAATCCCTGACCCAGCAAAAGCTCGTCACCGCCTCGTTACACAGCGGGCAAGGAAACTCAACCATTTGCTTGCACTTGGGTGCATCTAGTGCCCCGCTTGAGTACAAGAAGCACGTGCTGCAACTGCTCTTCATCTCGTGCCCACAAGCAGCGATGTACACGCTTTCCACTAGACACTCTGGTACTTGCTTCAGATAGTTACTCTCAGGCGGACCGTAGCTCCCTCCTGCGATGACCATGAGCTTGCGTCCGTCATACGCGGACTCGCCTTGCTGCTGCTCCCACCATCGGCATAACGCCGTGCCTAGGTAGCACCGAAGGGATATCTCGTGTCCGCAACGCGGTCGGTGAATATTCACATCATTTTCACAATTTTTAGGTTGAATTCTCTCTTGCATTGCTTCAAAGCACTTCATTCGGACGACGCAACCGCAAGGTCTTTGGTAGCTCACGGCTTGCTTACAGGACGGAGCGGCGTGCTCCCATCTCTGCCTATCGCCGCATTTTGGAGCCTTGATTTTATGACCGCAAACAGGATGGATATAGTCTTCAACTGTCACCGCACACGCTTCTAGTTGACACAACTCGGCGTCTAACTCCTTCTTGACGTGGCACTCGATGTCCAAGACGTGCGAACACCCTTGACGCTGGTAGCGGACCATGATTTCACACGGATGCTGTACTAATGCCGACTGCAAGCTTTGACCCGGCTTGATTGCCACGTCCGCGCAGAGTAACGGCTCCTCGAAGTGCTCCTCATAGGTACAATACCTACGTAAGCGGACTTTGCAGGTATTATTATGAGAAACAGTAGGGCAATGGCAAGGTAGCTGGCATTCATGACCGCATCGAGAGAGAAGCGAGGTGCAGGGCTCGCGACAGAACTGACCCCACGCCGCCGTTGAAGGGAAATCCTTGGGTGAGTCAATGCACAGCGCAACACGGTCGTGACGCGGACAACATAACGGTAACTTGGAGCTGATATCTGCATGCTCATCAACAGACGCCGCGTCCCCTTCGTCGTTGCTTTCATCCCCAATATTCTTGCTATCTGCAACCTGCTTAATGAATTGCTTCCAGTGATCGGGACCGTCCACGGCGCCTCTGGACCCGATGATCATCAGACCTAAACGGGCGCGAGAGAGTGCAACAATGAAACGATTCTTTAAAGCGATGAATTTATTCCCAGATTTCGCTCGAACAAGCGACAGGATCACTATATCGTTCTCGTCTCCTTGGTACCTATCCACGGTGGACACGATGAGAGACGGGTTGCCGTCGCGGTATCCCAAGCACTTGGCTCTCACCAGCTCCTTCGTGATGAGGGTTTTCTGTCCCTTGTAAGGGGTAATAATCGTGATGGATGTAGATGGCACACCGCATAACAGCAGATACTTCGTTAGCTCGACTACGTAGGTGGCTTCCGTCGAGTTACAAGCTGAAAGCCCCGCGATGGGACGGCTCTCCTTGTTGTCAGGGATATCCCAGAAGTAAATGTTGCACTTCAAGCCAGGGATGTGTCGACCTCCATGCGCCCAAGAGTCTCGATGCAGCTTCAGTAGCTTGATCGCCGCCTTGTCCATAGGTGGCAACCTGTCTCCTATCCTCTGCGTCTTGGTCCTGTCGTGGTCCTTGATGTCCACAATGTCCCGGTAGAAAGGCTTGGTGATATCCGCCAACGAGGTCCTCATCCTGTACTGGATATCCAATATAGTGCACGCTAACGGCTTGGCTTGCTGCTGGCCTTTCCCCTTCCGCTGCTGATACGCGCTCACTGTCCCACTAACAAGTCTCTCGAATAAAGATGCTTTGATGGACGGCGTAGTGAACTCAAAGGAGTACCAAACCTGCTGAATGAACGCCGGCAACTGGCGGTGATCACCAATAAGTTCTAATTTCTTCAATGATTTCACTGCTAATACAGACATCAACACCGCTTCTTGCACTTCGCAAGCTTCTTCTACGATGACTGCAAATGGATCTGCGGCTCGAATAGCATCAAGTCTTCTGCTGCAACCAACAACAGTTGCGAATACAACACGACTTGCTTTGAATGACTCGGATCCTGCTTGCGCTCGCTCGACTCTTGCTTCAGTGATGTAGGGATCAACGGACTTGCTCAACTTATTCGTTAGATTGCTTAGACTGTGCAAGAACGAAATAACGTGCTTCCTTCTCTCTTCAGGCGAATCCTGCCACTTCCACGCCTTCACTGCGCGCAAAGGTTCCAGGTACTCGGTGGTCACTGCCTCGTCGTAGTCCGCCATCTCAACGTCTTGGTCCTCGACTTCTTCTTCATCGGACAGTCCGCCCACCTCCGTTTGCTCTTGCAGTCGCAACAGATTGTCGTTTCCCTCGTCAACATAATCTTCCTCGAACACCAAGTCGTCGAAGTCACTTATTCCTGCAGCTAGTTCCTCGACCACGACGCCTTCCGCCGCACCGTCATCCAGTGAGGGCTCGACTGCAGCTTGCAGCGTGTCAGTTGCGTCGTTGCAGACAGTATCTGGTTGCACCTCCGCGCTGCTTACTACAGGCTCTTCCTGCATCACTTCTAACTCCTGAATTACTTCTATTTCGTCTTGAATCGCAACGGTCGGCGCAGCGTGAGCAGCGCAACGCCATGTAGGGTCTCGCGTGTATGTACAAACGCTACAGTTGTGGTCAGAACACCACATTAGTCTTAGCAAGAGTCCCCTTGGCTGCGGCGGACACACTTCAAGCAGTGCTGCTACTACCACTCTCTCGTTGCTCTCTTCATCGCTGAGGTCGTCATCGCCTACATCGAGTACATCGTCGGTGTCATCGGGTACCTCTAGCTCCTCGCTTTGCTTCAAGTGATCCTTGCAGAAACAAAGTTTACCTCTTGCAATCGTTCCTTTATTCGTGCATTTCTTGCCTTTCTTTGTTGTACCTGCGCACTCGCGTGACATGGTAAGGAGCTCCTTGTGATCGCGGCAGTAATCCTCTTCCGGTAAAGCCGCCAACTCACAAATCCTTCCACTGTCCAAGACATGGTTACAGAGGGGATGAGCAGAGCAGACGTTTCTGGGATGCGCTGCGACAATCGGCAACCCAGTGAAGACCCCCAAGAGCTGGCACTCCTTGCAGCTGTGAATGGAGCAACAAGATGATGCGCCTACAAGCGCAGCATTGGTGCAGGTGTACTCTTCATGCGCGCATCGATGACGTCGACAAAGTTGCGATTGAGGGCATGTTGCATCAGCAATCATGAGCTCATTTCCCTCGTTGTAACACACTGTACATAAGTGAATGCTGCAGTGCGTGATCTCTTCACTAACACGCGCTCGATCGCAATCCGCAACTGCGCACTTATGGTAGCCGCAGAGTAAGTCGCAGCTCCGGCTTAAACCCCTTGGAACGCCGCTTTCAGCACACTCAACACAAAGATGATCCAAGCAAAATCCATGAGGGAAAATCTGTAGCTTGTCGCATTGTGAGCATTGATGGGCTGCGCAAGCTTGTGGATCCCGTATTTTATAGTCCCTCGCACATAGCGCTGGGTCCTGCATACATCCGACACAGACGTGGTCGGCGCAGTAGGTACCAAACACCCTTTCATTGCTGCAATTGTTGCTCTCGCACACATGAACAAGGCAAAAGTCAGCGAAAATCCTTTCATTTCTCAAGTTCATATTGCCGCAGCAAGCCTTGGACTTGCACCTGTGAAATCTGTCGCAGAATTGCTGGGTGTGCGAAGAAGTTTGCTCGAGGCAGCGCGAGTCACCGTTCATCGCCGCGCAACGAGGCGGAGGAGTAACTCCATTCAAGTAATTGGTAAGTAGAAATTGAAAGCGGGAATTTGCTGTTTTCCAATGTTGAACGGACTGAAACAGCTCCGAAAGCTGCGCTGCCAGCCACACTTCGTCGACGCGCAGCTCGTCCGTTTCCATCACGTAGTTGAACGCGTCGAGGCCTTTGATGCCATCCAAGTAAGCGAGTAACTCGGCGTTGTCGGTAAATGTTGATAATTTTGTATTCTCAAACATTTTTAGGGAAACTTGCAGTGCTTTGGCCACTGCTTCAACCTCTCTCGGCTCAAAGTCTACGTCTTTGCTCTCGATCGACCGCGCGCACTCTAACCACGCCTTTGCCAGCTTCCTGGCAGACCTTTGACAGGTGATTCGGAGCGCAAGTTTCTCTTGTGCTCGCTGTTCTAGTGGACTACGTCGCTCAGAAAATTTACTTAATGCTTCGATTTCTGTGGCGCCCGTCCTTATCAATGACCCCGGCCTGTCCAACATGTGCCTCGCCTTGCTGACTACGTCCAGGAGGAACTCATCCAGTGCATGATTCTTGTACGACAATACCAAGATGGGACCGACTGTTACACCGACCTCTTGAATCTGCCTGCGAATCAGGTCCAATGCAAGCACTAGACACACTCCAAGGTAACTCTTACCTGTCCCCGGTGGTCCTTGTGTGCAGTGCGCGGCGGACTCTAACGCACACGCAAAGGCGATTAATTGAGTGCGATCCAGACTTTGGATAGGTGGTAGTGATAAAATCTTGCGACTCAAGTCAGCACGTGATTCATTACTAAGTCGACGCACGTATTCTATATCCGACTTGTTCAGCGCCCATTGAATCATGGCTTCGCGGTGCGCGCCAGTATAAGGATTCTCTGATTCCTCTCTGTCTGGGCGCCCCAGCAACGTGTTGACAAACGGGATTTCATTCAAATTATTTGCAAAATTATCCTTAGAAAATGTAGATAGCACTGATATTACCTCGGGAACAAAGACGCGCAGATCGATCAGGGCAATGCGGGTACCCACAGCAAGCTTGGTGTCTGATTCGTCAGCCAAACCAAAGCAATCCGCGTTAGAAAGCAAGCGAATCGCCATTCTGCCCTGCTTCCGGTGCTCCCACTCTTGGTCCTTCGGGTTGAACGAGTACCTCACGATCTCTCCCCATTCAACTTTCTTATTTGGAGTAAGTCTTTCGCCAGAAACGCTCAAGCGAATCACGCCAACGAGGACGGCAGTGTTCAAGCGATACGTTGTTTTCCAATTGGGCTCGATCGAAGGAGGCTTCCTGGACCTGAGCTCCGACAGCAGGTATATTGAGTCCTCCTTTCTATTCTGCTCGCGCTCAATGTACGCATCGTAAACATCAGTCGACGCATGAGGACTAGGTGAGCCACAAAGTCCTTCTTGTTTCTTGCGGAGGCACGAAGTGCATATCTTGTCGTGTTGATGCCTGAAGCACTGCCACGACGCCTTGTGGTTGCAGTGTTTGCACTCTCCTGAGCTCCGCTGCAGCAGTGGCTCGTTACACATCGTTGCCTCTTCACTTCTACCATTTTTTACCGTACACTTAGGGAAGAAGACAGCTGAGCCGTTATAAAAAGTCAGCGCAACCCAGAGCTTGATGAGGGATTCAGAGTACTCTTCTGCCGAGTCGTAGGCGCTCTTGAGTCCATCGACTTGGACAAAATTCGCCGCAGTCAGCCATCCGACAGTGGAGTTGTTTCTCCACCCGAACCATGGCGTGGCTGCCACTTGGTTCTTGGATTCCACTGGCTGCTTGATGGCGTCGTTGATTTTACCTCTGAATTTCTCGAATATTTGGCAACATCTGTTCGACAAATCCATAATTCTCCTCTTCTCAAGGTGTCCCATCATAAGCGGTAATAACACGCTGTAAATAGCCTCTTCTAGCTTCTTCACCTCACTGGATAAGGTTCTGGAGTCCAATTTACCCTCGAAGTTAGGGAGTAACCGCTCATCAACGGTGTCCAAGACGCTGTCTAACAGCGCTATCAAGTCTTGGCCTGTTTGCTTCTTTCTAGAGTTTTTCTTGGGATTAGAAATCTCTGCAACTAACATAAGTAGCACCGCGACAACATTCTCGATTGGAGGCATGTACTTATCCGCATTAGGAAGCTTGAGCAAAATGGGAAGAAGTGACTCGACGTTTCCTTCCGCTCCTGCAGCTGCTGCTTCCCACAAACTAATCCAAAGGGAAACCTCATCTTCGTGCAGGAAAAATTTTTTATTTGGTTTATTTCGAGCAATAAGAAGCTTCCAAAACTGCTCCACTTCACTCGATGCTTTTGGGGTACTATTGTACTGCGTTGAATTGGCAATAGTGTTACTTTGTCCTGCAGAACCACCTCCTTTATTCTGTCTGTTATTTCCACCAGAATCTCTACCACCTCCTTTACTTTGTCTGTTATTGCCACCAACTGCAGAGTTGCTGCCCCCTGTGTGAGGACCACTAGATGCAGAACCACCTCCTTTATTTTGTTTGTTATTGCCACCAACTGCAGAGTTGCCGCCCCCTGTGTGAGGACCACTAGATGCAGAACCACCTCCTTTATTTTGTCTGTTATTAACTGCAGAGCTGCTGCCCCCTGTGTGAGGACCACTAGATGCAGAACCACCTCCTTTATTTTGTCTGTTATTTCCACGTGCATCTCTATCTTGAGCAACTAAGCTGACCATGCTTGCGTTCTCTCTAAATCTGGGATCTTTGCGAATAAGTTTGATGCATTTGTAATTTTCACTTTCTTCGTAAGGGACATGCTGTAGTATCTCATTAAAATTTATAGAATCGACTCTTCGAGACACCATGAATCTATGCACATTGTCCAGCCAACGCAAGTCATACGTCGACGCAGAACTCGCCATTTCTCCTGCTTCTATTAGAGAATTCCAGGAATTTTAAGTTCCCTTCTCCAAAAAATTTCGGCGATTTTTTTGGAAAAGTCAGACTTAACGTGAAGTTGGTGTCGACAGCACTCTCAGCACCTAATAGTGGGTTGATTATGGCTGGAAGCAGCGAGGAGGAGTTCACATTGCATCATGTGGATCCAAAATATATCGTGGTTAGCTTGGGCTACAATGCGGTGAATTCTAATCTCGGAACATTCTATCATTCAGTTACAACTAATTTGTTATCAAGGTCAAATTGGATGCTAAAGCATGCGAGTACCAAGCAGCCTTCTTCAAATTCGTCACCATCATCGTTCCCGGAGGGGTTAATCAAGAAGAAAGCGTCACCCAACAAAACATTAAGCAGTAAAGTGACGATAAATGGAAGGTTTCACCTATTACTAGCTGAAGCCCAGGCAATCGGGATGCCTTATGATTTGCTCGCGAACTATTGTAGTATATATCCTGGAGCAGAGAAACCTATCGCTAATTTCAATCGTGGCTTCCAAAGTATATGCAGGAAGATGTCGATGCTATTGACTTTGCGTACATACGCACAGAATAACAATTTTGACATGAGTGAAGACCTCCATCTGCCTGAGAGCTACTACTATAGTACTGTGAAACCGGATGAAAATGAGAAGTTCATGTTGATTTCTGCATTTGAGAAGCAGCAAGCAGTTGACGCGGTGAACAACAAGTGGATTGTCAAGCCCTCCGACGCTTGTAAAGGGCATGGCATCGTGATATTCAGTGATATTGCTGACATTCTTAGCTTTTTTGACAACGTCACGGACAAGTCGGTTGCATTTCTGATCCAAAGGTACATCCCCGACCCGCTGCTCCTGCCGAATGGAAGCCGGAAGTTTGATATTCGCATTTGGGTCCTCTACGTCTCTGACGACTACACGGTGTATTACTACCAGAACGGAGTGTGCAGGACCGCCGCGTGCGCGTATGATCGCAGCGATCTGAGCAACAGATACGCGCACCTCTGCAACCACTGCATAGCCACTGAGCATCAGGACTACGGGAAGTACGAGCCGACCAACGAGATCTTCTTCGATGATTTCAGTCAAGTTTTGCGTGATATCAGCGATGGCGCAGTCGACCTGGAGACGCACATCATACCGCAGATAACGGCTATAATTCGCCACGTGTTTAAGGCGGGCAGGGACATGATGAGTCCGTCGGAGGACTACGACTCCTTCATGTTGTTTGGTTTTGATTTCATGCTCGATTCGAGCTACAAAGTGTGGCTGTTGGAGGTCAACTCGTCTCCGGCTGTTGCCGACGTGCTGCTGGACGCTGTCACGAGGGATTTGATAGACATCGCTATCGCTGGGAAATTGAACACTGAGGTAACGGCAGACCGCACAAATAACGGATTTATTAAAATTATGGATGTCAATGATTGTACTTAATGTGAAATAGTGTTTCCTATCGCACTTCCTTCATTCACACTTCCTTCTTGTCCCACTTCTCCTTTGAAATCTCCTCATGAGACCGGGGTGTGGAGCCTGACTGACCGACGTTAACGGAAAGGCGCCGGATAGATCATCCACAACTCGCTCACTAGGTCGAGGTTTAATCTGTGATGGAGGCATTAGTGCTGGAAGAGGCAGATGCAGAGCAGATACTATCGAATGCACCAACAGTGGATCATGCGGAGGCAAATGCTCAGAATATTCCAGAAATCACTCAAAATGAAACATTTGCACAGAAAGGTGATGAAAAGCAGGCTGTTGCTGTTGAGGCGGGTGCATTCACTCAAGAATCTACTACTAATTTACCCAGATATAAAAGCTATGGTTACCTAGACGCCGCTGAAGTTCCAATGACTGAAGATGAATACGACATGCTCAATGGTACATATGATCAGGCGCCAGATGTGGAAAAGGGGGTAGATGTCGCAGGCGGACTAGATCCTGAGTCAATGAAACAGTATATGGATGAAGTTGCTGCGAAAGAAAAAGCCTTAAAAAAAGTGAAACGTAATGCATATAAATTCGTTAATAATGCTGATCGAGAAGAAAATTTGGGCGATAACTTTGAAAACACGCCTTGGTTGCCGCCGTCAATAGAGAAAGCCAGGATGTTTAAGGCGAACAACATCTATCGCGGCGGCTTGGCGAATCTCTCACACGTGCACGTCTGTTCCGAGCACGATCTGGGTACTGGCGTGGCGATGTACTTTCAATTTCTAAAATCCATTGCAATTTGCACGTTTTTTATGAGTTTACTATGCTTTCCGCAGCTGCTTTTCTCTTATTATGGCACTCACATCAACGACAACGACAAGGATCCGCTGGGCTCGTGGCGATACACATTCGGCAACATAGGGTACAACCCCGCATCAGCTACGTATGCCACTGACTCCAACTGTACCGAGACCAGGAATCTCGGCTATTCTGGGACATGCATCCATTTCGCTGGCCACGAGTTGCAGCTGGAGACAGTCGCCAACACACTGACTGCCATGGAGATGCTGCAAGCCATCGTCTTCCTCATCACACTTCACTATTTATGGAGGAAAATGGTCAGTGTTAAGGACTTGAATGACCGTTTGGAGTGCCAAGTCAGTGACTACTCAGTGATGGTAACAGGGCTGCCTCCCGACACTACCGAGGAGCAGCTAGTGACTCACTTCACTAATTTGTATCCGTTAGACAAGAAGGATTGGATGAACAGACCACCTATTAAGCACGCCAGACCGGTGCAAGAGGTGGTGAATGGCGCACCAGACTTCCTTGTCAATACCTGGGTTGCCGGAGTAGTTATTCACACCAAAATTGGTAAATTAATCTCAGCATTCTTAGAGCAACAAGCACTGATGGCTAACTTGTATCGTTGCCGCGCGGAGATGAAGAAGTACGCCGATGGGACCCCTTACTACTGGGGTGCAAACCCTTCTAAATGGAAGAAAGCAGAGCACAGACTAATTGAGATAGGCTCCAAGATCGACTCGTTAGCGGACGCCATCACGCACCGCAAGACCCATTCGCACCACTTCTCACACCGTGACAGTGAGAAAGACGCAGAAGGAAGTGAGAAAACAAGTGAGAAAACAGTTCAATCAGTAGAAGAGCAACCAAAACCAGCGAGTATCGCGGCGTTTATTACCTTCGAATACAGCGAAAGCATGGCGCGCTGCGTCGAAGACTACGAGAGATACAAGTCGTTCCCGCGCAACTTGTGTGTGCCCGACAAGCTCAAATTTCGTGGGGCATCTATTCGCGTGGTGAAAGCGCCTGAACCCGATGAAATCATGTGGGAAAACCTTGAGATCACGAAGACGCAACGGTTCTTGTACCAGTCGAGGAACAACATCATCGTGTTCGCCGTGATGATCATTTGCTTCGCAGTTATAGTGCAAGTGTGTGTGTTGAAGGCCAAGTATCAGGAGCAGATCCCGCCTTTAGAGTACTGCACTCATACCATCCCTGAGACATACGGCTACAGCTCGAGTGGGTATGTGGACTACGCCAACTTGGAGCTAACGAGACCTGACAAGGCAGTGCAAGAGTCGTACGACGCGCAGTGTGCGATGGTGTTACCCAACTCCTTCTACGCGGTATACGTCGACACCGCCAACAGCAGCTCCACCTACGAGCATCCAGTGTTCTCCTACGACCTCGCCGCTTGCACCAGCGCAGGCGGCTACTCCTACTATGGAGAATGCCCACAATATGGTCAATCCGTCTTCTGTCCGTGCCTCGACATGTCCTCTTCCGAGTCCTGCTCGTCGCTGGAGTGCTCAACCATCGGTACCTCCAGCACGAAGTGCCTGGATTACTCGGCGTCGCTCATCGGATACTGCTATTGCTCCACGTACCTGGCGAACCTCATCCTGAACTCCGGCGGCGTGACCTCAGCTATCGCCGAAATCAGGACGTTAGACAACAGCAACGTTTGCTACGATTTCTTGATCAACTACTCGAAATCTAACGGGATTACGTACGTGGCCGTGCTGGCGACGATCGTCGTCAACTTCTTCCTGCAGGTAGTGTTTATCATGCTGACCAAGTCGGAGTGCCAGACGTCGGTGGACAAGTACCAGGCTAGTTTGATGTTCAAGATCTTCATTGCGACCTTGTTCAACATGGGATTAGTCATCATCCTCGCCGCCGGCAAGATCACTTCCACACCTGAAGTCCTGCGGGAGAACCTGCGTTTCTTTGACGGTATATACGACGACTTCAACTCTGCTTGGTTCGGCAACATCGGGTCCTTCTTGCTGATTACATTCTGCATTCAAGTCGTCAGTAGCTGCATCCCGCCGTTACTGAATTACTGCGTCATTGCCCCTCTAACCCGCTGCTGGTACTACCCCTCCATCCGGCGCAAGACAAGCGTCTTCAGCATGCAGCACGACGTGAACCAGCTGGAGGTGGGACCAGTGTTTGATGCAACTATTTCCTACGCGAATATCATGGCTTTACTCTTCTTCGCCATGATTTACGCGCCTGGAATCCCTCTCCTCATCCCGCTTACCTGCATCACATGCACGGTCCTCTTCTATGTTGACAAGCTCTTGCTGTGTCGCTACTACCAACGGCCACCTCACGTGGCAGAAGGTACCATCAAGCTGTGCATCCAGCTGTTGTACTACGTGGTTATAGTGAGACTCGCTGTCGCGGCGTACATGTTCGGCAACCAAAGCATCCTCGAAAGCCCTTACGCGGGCAACAGCGTGTCATACGGCGGGTCGTCGGTGAGCTCCAACTACTTGAATGAGGACGGCAGCGAGACGGATGTCAAGAGTCGGTTGCAGCGCAAGAACACGGTACCGATAGTGGCGCTGCTAGCGGTCATTGCGGTAGCCAAGGTCTTGTACCTCTTGTACCGTCACGTGTTGATCTATAATCTGGCTTCGGTGTACAGTTTCTTCAACAACTTGTGCAAGTGTTGCTTCAGTGGGTTCATGAGGCAGAACAAGGTCTTCGCTATTGATGACGCGGGATTTGTGCACGGATTCACTATCCATCAACAGCTCGACCCGCTGCGCCAAGAGACGGCGCCATTCACCGGTGAGTACCAGCTCTATTTGCGCGATAAAGACGAGATCCCAACGGACTGCTGCAGTGGGTGCAACTATGACAGCGTGACCAAGTTGACGGAGTTAGAAGTGGAAGAAGGCTGGCTCGTGGAGGACGAGACCGTCGACAATAAATACGTGGTGAAAGTCAAGAAGTGGAAGAAGAAGACGATAACCGACGACGGTTTTGAGAGGAAAGTTGGGGAGACAAAGAGGACCTACGAGATCATCCTGGACCACGGCTGCAACTCGTACGACGTCAGCCGGATCCCCACCTACCGGATGGCGATGAAGGCCTTGTCCGAGTCGCAGAGCTGAGCTGCCGCCACTTTCTAATGATTATTTTGTGTTATAAGTGAACATATTCTTAACCGGTACCGGCTGTGGGTGTGGAACACACTCAAAATTTCTCTTCCTCATCAAAATTCATCACGTGCACATTGAGCGCCGGGAGGAAAAGGGGGAAGAAGTGAAGGAGCTGGTGGATTAGGTAGAATGGCTGCCCGAAAGAGCTATATTCCATCTGTCTCTGAAGAGCAGCTGGACCAGGAGGGGCAGCACCAGGAG
>JACCDO010044674.1_pt1 | contig 17465 bp, 7 predicted proteins | sample 7446101 | NCBI WGS metagenome assembly JACCDO01 (sample SAMN15323440, study PRJNA562643) | freshwater metagenome | isolation source: river surface water | place: USA:Blue River Watershed | collected 2017-08-16 | reverse complement strand
TACCATCACTACAGCCAACTAGTCAACCAACTGGGCAACCAAGTGCCAAACCATCAGGACAGCCGACTCTCCTCCCTACAATGTATCCAAGTAGTCAACCATCATCTCAACCAAGTAGTCAACCATCATCTCAACCTATATCGAAGCCAAGTACTCAACCAAGTAGTCAACCAAGTAGTCAACCAAGTTTTCAACCATCATCTCAACCAAGTACTCAACCATCATCTCAACCAAGTAATCAACCATCATCTCAACCTATATCGAATCCGACATCTCAACCAAGTAGTCAACCATCATCTCAACCAAGTTTTCAACCATCATCTCAACCAAGTACTCAACCATCATCTCAACCCAGTAACCAACCAAGCACTCAACCAAGTAGTCAACCATCATCCCAACCAAGCAGTCAACCATCATCACAACCAAGCATGCGTCCATCGTCTCAACCTACTGGTCAACCATCATCACAACCAAGTAGTCAACCATCATCACAGCCAACAACGCAACCGTCAGCGCAACCATCAGCAATACCAAGTTCTCAACCATCATCACAACCAAGTAATCAACCGTCAGCGATCCCCTCAAGTCAGCCTAGCACGCAACCATCAATGCAACCTAGTAGTCAGCCATCAAATCAACCAACCTCACAGCCATCTAGACAGCCTAGTAGTCAACCAACAAGTATACCGTCATCACAACCATCATCACAACCATCTCGACAACCATCTCGACAGCCATCATCACAACCATCATCACAACCATCATCACAACCATCATTACAGCCTAGTAGTCAACCATCATCACAACCAAGTAGTCAACCTTCTACTCAGCCTAGCAGTCAACCATCAGCTCAACCAAGTAGTCAACCATCATCACAACCATCTAGACAGCCTAGCAGTCAACCATCATCACAACCAAGTCGTTGTCCAACCGGTCAACCTTCAAGACAACCCACTGATCAACCCACAGGTCAACCGTCTCGTCAACCTTCAGGGCAACCATCGCGTCAACCAACATCACAACCATCAAGTACTCCAAGTGGACAGCCTACAATGCGACCATCATCACAACCTAGTAGTTTACCAACATCGCAACCATCTGGACAGCCTACAATGCAACCATCTGCCCAACCAACACTAGAACCTACCATGTATCCAACATCACAACCATCTGGACAACCCTCGGAACAACCATCATCGCAACCTTCATGCCAACCAACCCGTCAACCAACTGGTCAACCAACTGGTCAACCGTCTCGTCAACCTTCTGGTCAACCCTCTAGACAACCTAGTTCAAAGCCATCTGGACAGCCTTCTGGACAACCTAGTTCAAAGCCATCACGTCAACCAACTGGTCAACCGTCACGTCAACCAACTGGTCAACCAACTGGTCAACCAACAATGCAACCAACCACTATTCCTACAAGTCAACCATCTATTCCAACTGGTCAGCCTTCGTCAATGCCTTCAATGCAACCAAGTAGCCAACCGTCTGCTCAACCTAGTTGTCAGCCAAGTGGTAAACCATCAATGCAACCTTCATCTCAACCAAGCAGTCATCCCTCGTGTCAGCCAAGTGGTAAACCATCAACGCAACCTTCATCTCAACCCACTTCAGTTCCTTCATCAATTCCAACTATTGAAACAAAATTACAAGTTGTTACAAATACTGCCTATTCAGTAGCTTCAGCTTTTTTTGTAGTATTTTTATTTGTTATGTTTACAGATATTACTCAATTTTCAATATCATCATCATTAAAAGTGGTGCAAAAAAAGTATAAGGAAAATTGGAATACTCATCATGATAAATCAACCATAAAATATTTAAATTTTGATGGCGATGTAGAGTTAGGTGGTGAAATTTCGGTTAATTTGAATTCATTAAAAAGTTTATTGACTTCTACTTTACCACCTATTTATTCACAAATATCACTTACAAAACGATTTATTCGTGAATTTATTACTCATCATCAATGGTTAAGTTTGTTATTTAAATTTAATCCTAACTATACAAGATTGGCGAGATACATATATTGGGTTACTAAACTGAGTATTATTCTATTATTATGCTGCCTTGTTATAGATTTTTCATATCCAAATAAGATTAATTGCGATCTTCATATGACTACAGAATCATGTGAAAGTTATTCAACTTTATATGATTATAGTACTAATAATTGCTATTGGGATCAGTATTCTGGTACATGCAAAGCACTTTTCCCAACATATACTAGTAGCCCCATCAGTATAATTATGATTGTATGCATTGTTTTATTTCTAGGATATCCAGTTTTGGTATTTTTAGATTGGTCCAATAAGAAAATTTTTGCTCATGATAAAGAGACAAATAATGAAACAACTTCTAAAGATTCGATGATACTTCGTAAATCATTAGGTTATGTCAAGACATTTTTATTTCGAAATGGTAAAGTTGCACCAGCAAAGAATGAACCTGAATTTAAATCAACTCGCAAAACTTATAATACAAGATTTTCTATTGATGCAACTTCTGCCGTAGATCGTGGAACATCATTAATGGCAATGAAATTTAAACAAGTTGGAGGTGAAATAATGGAAATGACTGCATTTAGTCAGTTGGTTTGTAAATATATATCAATTCTTGACAAGAAAGAGCGCGATGAAGTATTGAAACAAGAAATTTTCACGCAAAATATATTTAATACTGAATATATAACAAACTTGAGGAAAAAATCTGTTATAATTCCAGAAACAAAGGCAAAAGGTAATGACAAATGGACCGAAGTTGGAATAAATCTTGGTGTTGCTTCTAATATTGTCAAGAGTAAATTTATGTTGAATAAAATATTACCTCAAAATGAGAATAAAACCAGCGAAGATAATGGTATTGATGATGTTTCAACCTTTGAGTACAATGAGAATCAAGATTTTTCCATTGAAAGTGTGAAGAAAGGTGTTATTAAATGCCTAACTAGTGTTCGTAAAGTAGCTAAAATTGAAGAATTTAACTTTAATAACAAGCGCAGTGACGCTGAAAAGAGTAAATATTTAATCTATTTATTCATGTTGGACTTATTGAATTTCAATGCTAGCAATATATTGCGAGGTAAATACGAGCGTGAAAATGGTTATAATGCAGTTATAACAACTTTATTTATCAAGGTTTTATATACAATAGTTTGTTTAGTGATTTCAGCCGCATCAGTTGTATATGTGGGATACTATTGGAATAAATTTTTGATTGGTCCACAAGAGTATAATGAAAAACAGATCCTTTTACTCACAGCTTTTATGTGCTGGATAATTTTTGATGCTCTATTATTACAACCACTGTTCGTTTTTATAGTGCACATAGTTCAACCATTTATTATTGTGAATGATATTAATTCTGCCACGAAAGTGTTTCATAAAACAGTAAATAATAAATTGATAAAGGAGAGAACTAGGTATAACAAGTATTTTAATGCAGCAGATGATGTTCAATATGAGAACATTAATATGACTGTTGATAATATTGACCTAAGAAATTCTACAAATGCACCAGTTACTAATGAGGTAAATAAAAACATAACAAGAAGGGGTGCTGTAATTACCCCAAACGCAAGTACTGTCCTAGGGACAAGGCAAAATCGCAATGTAACAATATCTACCGGTGGCAGTGCTATTCAACGTGCTGGTGGGCGTGAAATTAGCTTTGACATCACTCCTTATGCGTTTGTTGCTAATCATATGGCGAAGAAATATCCCAATTTTGCAAGCTCTGGTGTAATTTTATATTATCAGTCACTGAATTGCAAATATTTTTCTCTTGAAAAAGCGAATTCAAGTACTTCCTCAAGTATTGATTATAGTGCAAGTAAATTATCAGATAAAAGTAAAGTGTGGAAATTAGGAAGTCAATTATTTTACAAATATATTTCATTACCCACCTTACTGCAAGACTACATTCTACATAATGCTATCATGTTTAGTAGTACGATTGTTATGATTTTTTTCATATTAATGTATCAAATTCACGTTTCATTTTGTGTATTAGTAGCGGTTATTTGTTTAGCTATGTGTATTAGAATGTACGTGACGTGGATCAAGACCTTGCGTAATGTTGACTTTGTCGACTTACCTAGTGATTCTAGTGAAAGTATCAGCAGCAATATACATAATTTAGTAGATCCTGCTATTTCAAAAGATATAGTATCACGAGTAATACCAAAGACTTATAACAAGTATCACGAAGAGTATGAAAATTCTATACCAAAGTATCTTCCACGATTAGTGTTTGATACTGAGCCAGCTGGTGGTAAACTGCGTCTAAAAAGTTTAATTAAGAAACATAAACCAAAAATTAAGGAACTTTCTTGCAAGAATTATAATGATAAAGCAGATGGTTTGTTAGCTCACGCATTACATACTATTGATAGGGATTCAACGAAAGGTATGCGCAATATATTCCAAGCTGTTTTAACCAAAATAGATGCTGGTGATGAGAAACAAGCACAAGAATTATTTAAAAAATTGCGACCCACTGCGGCTATTGAGAAGAAATTGCAACAATTAGGTGTTAAGAGACTTGATTCCGATACTAGATTTTCAATATTAAATGTCAGTCCTCTTACTAAAGCTTCTTATGCGACAAATACTGTAACACATGATCAACATTTAAGAAATTGGAATGAAATTACAAATAAATTAGACAATGGTGATGCAATAGGTGCAAGTAATACATTGGATAGTATGAGGACGTTAGTACATTCCGAAAATAAGACACCATTTTCGAGTGATATTAAAAATTTAGAGAATAAACAATCTTTATACAAGAATTTTACAATTGGATCATCGTCAACATTTTCACGCCCACGAAGTATATCATCTAACGATAGTGTTATGGATATTCCATATGATTCCGATGATGATCAAAAAGTATTAAATGTATCAATAGATATGCCTGATAATACTGAGACATCTCCTGTACAAATCCGTACACCCCAATCAGCAGGACGATCAGTATTAGAGATTAAACCAGCAACTTACGATCCATTATTCCGCCTTGCACAGCCTGCAACACCAATAACTCCCGAAGTAAATCAAACTTTTTCCTCATATAGCGAGCAACATAGTCATTTTAAAATGCTTGCTAAACTAAAAGAACAGAAAAAGAATGAAAATTTATTAGAAAAACAGAGTATGGAAACTAACTATCAAGCGATGTTAAAAGACGCTATGAAGCGTTTTAAGTAAATTTATTGCGCAATTATTATATATATGTATTTTGTTGTACTATTATTAACCAAAATATTTTGGATACTTGCATGGTCGTTGTCGTTGCCGTTGCTCTAACCGTTGCTCGAAACTATTAGAATTTATTTCAAGATTATTCGGGGCTGGTTCCACTGGCTCAAATCCATTCTTATCTGTATTAAGTATGATACGTGTGAACGGTTTATTGTTATCTAATTCACAACAACAAAAAGGACATATTCCGCGATAATCAGTATGCACCGAATGACTCTTCTCGTCATATTGTATGCTATATGGAACTGGTAATTTTAATTTTGACCATATTTCACACGTGCTTTTGGCTCCCGCACAACCACAAGGGTTGAAAACGTGAGTTGGTATATCATCACAAATAGAAAATTCACATGGTATATTTAGAGGAACAAATGGACCTTCTGCTCTGCAAATAGGACATTTGGATCCCACCATACTTCGATGAAAACCTTGCACATGACCACAGTTAGGAAAAATATACGGTTTTCTGTCGTCTTCAATATCATAATGATCCGACATTGGTATCACAATATCGCCATAAGGAATGAATCCTTGATCACTTTCTTCTAGTCGCTTTAATGCTCGAAATTGACGCTCTCTACTTGAAGTGTAAACGAAATACAGGTCATGCAGTAACACTGGACATTGTGGTTTTAAATAGTTTAATTGACTAATTATAGCATCTGGTGTATACTTTGAATGAATTAAATAATTCGACTTACGAAACAACAACAAAGCGCCACTTAGATCAATAATTGTATTGTCAACCAACTCATTGCTGTAGTCCAGATCAGCAGATATTGCTGTTGGTGTACATTTTCCTTTCACAGATATCTCTAACCAACAATCACTTCCTGGTTTTAAAATTCTAACACCGAAGGTTGTTACACCGTCACCAATATCAGTAACACTATCTAATATCAACTCATTTGAACAATTAAATCCACCAGCATATATGAAACACTGATAGGGAGGCAACCGCTCACATTCAATTCTCATTGCATATCTTGAAACAGAACCGTGTATCGAATTATTCTTTTTTAGTTTAATAGGACCTCTAATAACAAAATCATTTGACCCATCATTACTTCGACCAAATTGATAATAATCTTTAGATGGATCAGAAACCATTTCAGCAACAATTAATTTACCGTTAGTTGCAGATTGTAATGATGAGTCTACTAAATTTTCAGAATTATTCATCATAATTACCCGCCGAGTTACATTTTGATTAGCTCCATTTGATAGCTTACTTTGAATTCCATTGGGTACTTTTCTACGTTTTAATAAAAATTTCTCGTTATTAATCCCCATCGGCGTCCAATTATAGCCTTTGTTCAATCTATATTCCTTAAAACCCAAAACTGTTAGTTCAGAATAAATTAATCCTTTACCAGTTCTAGTAGAAAATTGATCCGCTTTATCTAACAGAATAGCTCTCTCAATAGGCAAATGACTAAAATCAGCAATATATCCGCACTTAACAGCTAATGGTTTCATATTATCATTATTCATTTTGAACTCAAGATTTGTTGCACCAATTTGTTTTGATATTTCAGTTGTTTTCATATGACTGATACCAATATTCCAACCATCTCTGATGCAACTAAGTAATAAGTAGCTCGAAACATCTAATTGAAGAGTATTTTGCCATTGAGATCTATCAATTTGCTTAAATATTTCAATATCAATCAATTCTTCCTAAAATTGTATACAAGTTAAGTTTTAGTGAGATAAAGTACTATTATTGAAGGTAAGTAAATATAGATTACCTGAAATTTGGCAATAATATGATCTTTTTGAATATTTGTAAGCATTTTAAGAGAGTTTACCCAGTAACATATTTCATCAACACTTAAAATGTTTGAAGTGTTGACATTTATTATATTTTCAACAACTTCACCTAAATGCTCTTCAAGATCAAATTGTGATAGAAATGCACCGACTTGTTTCGTCAAATTACTTACGTTTTGATTGATATAACGCAAATTTAGTTGTGTAGACATTCTGTTTTGTTTGGTATTTTTTCAGAATTTTCCAAATTGGTGAGAGAAAAGTGTTCTCGCGGTACCGGTCATGTCCCGGTGGTCCACACTCCATAAATTGTGCGATGTTATCCCGTTCACTGGAATATTTTACAGTATATTTTTATTAAATATAATTTAAATGCACAAATTACTGTTATTATTTTATATGGCACTCAAAAGACTTTGATTTAATAACAAAAAATGAATTAGAAAATTAACTTAATTAATTAATTGAATGATTTACATAATATATATAATAAAAATATAATGATAAAATATGTTGCCGATACTTGTTCATTATTCATGATCAAAATCATTATGATAATAATTATTTAATGATGGATGGGTCATAGATGAAGGAAAATGGACAGTTGTTGTTTGAGAAAACTCCATTTGTGGTCCTTTACCATTATATTTTTCACTATTTGCCGAACTATTTAACCCACCACTACTATCACTTCTAGTGAATTTTTCAGATGAAGTACTAGTTGAAAATCTATGTTTATGTTTGGTGTGATTATTTCCTAAACCATATAATTCACCTTTAAATTTATTATCATCACAGACGCCATTAAGATGCTTACTAATTAATGCAAAATAAACCGCAGCTGTTAATAATGAATCAGAACCAGCTTGATGCATAGGTCCTATACGATCTACTTGTAGTGTTTCTGCTAATGCACTTAAACCACCATATAATCCTTCTCTAGCTGTCATCATAAATTTTACATCATATAAGAAAGGGAAAAAAGTATGTAATAAATCAAGAAATTCATTTTCATCTTCTGGTAACGGAGCACATGTCAAAGTTTTTAATAAATATCCAAAATCATAACTAGAATGAAATGATATCCATTTTACATCTTCATTCAATACTAAACCAGACATCATTAATAATTCACCAAAATATTGAATATCAATACCATATTCTTCAAATTTTTCAAAATCAATACCAGATTCTTTTAATAATTCTATACTATCTTGTGCATATACATCACCAGATAATGAAAATTTAAAATTAAATTGCCAACATGTACACCCATCAACTAATTTACCTTCAGTATCAGTAAATGATAAACCCAATTGAATTAATTTTAACAAATCAACATTCACCCGAAGTGTTTGATATTGTATATCACTTGTATTATAATCACCATGCATTGGTCTAGCAACAATACCTGGAAATTCTGTGTCCATACTAACACATGGATATTTATTAATAGCTTCTCGTATATTTTCCATTTCTTCCTCTAAATTTGATGCCCAAACATCCCTAATTTCTATAGTTTTACCATCTGGAGTTGTAAAAAATCCACTAGCAGCAGTCGTAATAGGTTTACTATTTCCCATAATCGATTTTGAACTAGTAACTAATGAGGCTAATGGACTATCTTTAGTATCCTTATAACCCAGTGAGTCGTCGTCATTAAGGACGCTCATCATAGTTACTCACCGCGTAACACTTCAACAATAACTTATTCAAAAAACTCCCAATGGAGTGGACATTACCGTTTGTTCTTGTTTTTTTTTTGTTTATCGACAAATTGAGAGCTTAGGGTTTTAAAATGAGCAAAAAAGTGATAATAAATAAGAATACAATGATTATTATACATGTAAACCATAGAATAATTTTTCATACTAAATATGTAGATGTGATAATCATAAAATCTATGAAGTTTATTTGATCGTATTATTATTAATCGTTATCAATCCAATTTTGTTGATAGATACTTTACATATATCCTCTCGCTATCTTTCAGTTTTCTTATAAGTCAGTCCATGATAAAGTCTAGGGTTTTTCGATGACAAGTTCGGAGACCAGCCAGAATTTTAGAAGCTTTTGCATAAAATTTTCGACGCGTCGTAATAGAACATATAATTAAAATGTGGCTATTTGACTGGGTATATGGACTACTAGCATCACTTGGCTTGTATCATAAAGAGGCAAAATTACTATTTTTAGGATTGGATAATGCTGGAAAGACAACATTATTAAATGTATTAAAAGAAGGAAGAGTTGTTAGTGCACAACCTACATATCATCCTAATCAAGATGAATTAATTGTTGGTAAAAATAAATTTAAAACATTTGATTTAGGTGGTCATGAAGGTGCTAGAAAATTATGGCGTGAATATTTTGCAAGTGGTGTCGATGGCGTAGTATTTATTGTTGACACTCATGATCGTGAAAGATTTCCTGAAGCTAAAAAAGAATTAGATGGTTTATTAACAACAGAAGAGTTACAAAATTGTCCATTTCTTGTATTAGGAAATAAAATAGATATGGGAAATTGTGCTAGTGAAGATGAGTTAAGAGCAGCATTAAATTTATTTGATACTGCAGGTAAAGATAAAAGTAATGTTAGACCAGGTATTAGACCTATTGAAGTATATATGTGTTCAGTTATCAGAAAAGCTGGTTTTAAAGAAGGTTTTCAATGGCTTTCTAATTACCTTTAAATGATCATGCACATAATTAAGTATATGATACAAAAAATAACAATGAATTTGATATAATATTGTATAATATTACAATAAAACTAATGATATTAAAAAATTATAATAAGTTTTGTATTATCATTTTTTTCGAATAATTGTTAAAACGTTATGTAAGTAAAAAATGTAAATTGATTTAAATCTGTTTAATTTTAAAGTTTTTGAAATATTTCATGCTTCCTCGCTTCACTTTAAAATATTGTTAGGATAAATGATGGAAAATACAAACAAGATATTCTTATTGTAAGTTATTATCACGTATTTTAAATCATTTGCTGACCTTTAGAGTAAAACCCCGAGTTTTTTTTTAACCGTTTTACCCTAACTACTTTAGATACAGAAAAAAAAAATCTTACCGGGTACGCATTTTTTGATACAAAGTAGAAGTAACCATATCCAGGACAAGATTTGGATAGATTGGTCATTCCACTAGTGTCAATAGCTAGATATCCGTTCAAAAATCATATTGTTAGTCTAGATTTTATTGATTTGTTCTTTAAACAATCACTATATCATTGTTTATCGAAAAGTTGAAGTTCTGTTAAATGGATGGTGATAGTCGTGAACGTAAGAGAACTTTTAGTAACTCTACAATAAATGATTGTAAAACTATAAGTGGTAAATGGACTAGTGAAGAAGAAACATATGCTAATAAATTAATATATGATTTTCAACATGGTAATTTAACTGATTGTACCGATGGATGTACATTAAGATCATATTTAGCTAAAAAATTAAATTGTGCTCCGATGAGAGTATCAAAAAAATTTGCTGGTAGATGTATTGGTAAATTAGTCTATACTACAGGTGGAAATAGTGGGAAAAGTGATCATAATAATGATTATGGACAATTTACTGATTTAGACAATAGTAATAGTAATAAATCTCCACGTTTATTGGCCAAATCTGTCGGTGTAGATAGTGATCAAAAACTTAATAATTATAATTATATCAAATCAGAAGGTAAAATTAAATCAAGTAGAAAAATATCAAATAATAAACAAAATTTCACAAGTACAGATTCCTTTGCGGTACTAATACCATCGTTTGAATTTGATAAACGTGGGTTAGATATGGATGAATGGATGATACATTGTGAGAGTGATTTCAATATCAATCAGAGTTTTGATTTGAGTAATAGCGCAAAAATTGGATCACGACAAGGTAGTAGAAATCGAATAACTAGGTCAAATTCTAGCATATTCATGTTATCAAGTGCGGTGTGAAGATAGTAATGAATAATCACTGATGTATCAAATAATTGTATAAATTTGTAATAATTAAATAACTTGTATTTAAAAATTATATTACATTTATTCCATGTATTTTTTTATCATGTTCAGATTTATTTTCAACTTGCTTTTGTATGTAAATAGTTAATAATTTTCTTTGTGGTGCGGCTAACTCTTGTACATATGGATATAATGCATCACCAATGACCAAATACATTTCAACCAATAAGAAAATGACAGCTTTGCGTAAATGAACCATCGTTGATGATAATGATGGTAAAATTGACGTGACTATACTCTCAATATCTTTCAATAATTCAGGCGACGTCATATGTTTAATAGCAGCAGTTATTACATGAATAGCAAACAATTGGATATTTGCAGATGTTGCTATTTCACTAGATAATGTGAAAGGTAATGCGATTTTTATTAACCTTTGAGCACCATTTGATGCTAAATCAGCTAGGATTTGTTCACAATGTAATGTTATAGCTATTGGCGAATATGGCGCTTGTTGGCATAATCTTGTCACTAATAACTCCATAAAATATTTGATATTATTTCCTCTATTTCTAACAATTGCAAGTAATGCCTTACATGACAAATGCATTGATTCAAAATGTTTACTACTACATGAATCATTTACATTATCATATCCACTTTTTGTCTCATATGTAGCACAATTGGATCCTATATTACCACATTCATTTTCAACACCATTCGCTACAGATCTACCACTGGTAGAAATAATATGATTTGGACTTAATCCAGTCAAAGTACTACTATTATTGCTACTCATTAATGCGGGATTAAATGATTCCAATAGTAATGTAACAATTTGCGCACAATTTAATGTCCAATAATTATCATCAGCTAATTTAGCTAGCTTTATAACTTCACTGATGGCTTCATTCTTCGTAATAATATTAGCATCGTAACGAAGTGAATTGAGCAACCAAGTAATATCCTTGGTGACTAATTGCGGAATAGGTTGCTTTGGTGATACTGCAGTGGATAATGTCGTCTGATTAGTAACATTTTTCAATGTTTTGCTTGTTGAATCAACATTTAATGGTGGCTCATTGCGATTATTATTTTGTTTCATCAAGATTTTATCCTGACCCTTTTTCCAATCTTCTCGACCAGCGGCTAATACTAACATATCAATTTCAGGTACTGCAGATTCTAATAATTTCTTTAGAAGACTTTGTTGCTGCAATGGTAGTGATGCTAACTGACCGCATATTACACTGGGGGAAGTATTATAAACCAGTTCTAATAATCGCTTCCCAGCTAACATTAAATTAGATGATGGTTTCGAGCCAGAGCTACCTAATATGTTTGCCATTCGACCCAAAAATGCCCAAGAATTACTTGCTTGAGAAAAATAGGCTCCACAGTGAGGAACAATTACAACTAAATATTGCATCACAGCTGTCTTCATACGCTCAGGAATTTCTGTAATTTTAGGAGATAATGAAGTGATAATAGTTACAGCATCACACGAACTGCGTATACTATTTAAAATAGCATTTGCTTGGTCCCTGATTGGAGTACGATTATCAGCTAATCGATGAAACAGTGCCGTAAGAATATTACTTAACAATACTATTGTAGGTTGGACAAAACTCTCTACACATGTCCTTATAACTTGTAGAGACTCAGTCGCAACTTTTTGATGTGAATCACCTATATGCGATAAGGCCATTTCTATGTACGCTTCTATGACATTACTCGCAATAGATGCGTCACCCAAATTCTTACATTTAGTAAGTTTCCCATTTATTGAATCCAATGCCATCATTCGAGTGCCCCAATAAGAATCATCAATCATTCGTTTTAACGCTTCTAGTGAGTATGAGCGCTCTGCATTATTATTATTATCATTGAGTGGTGTATCGGAAGTATCAAATGCAACACTTGACGAAGAAGGTAAAGTTGGAGCTTGATTACTAGGTTGATTATTACTAGTCGAATCAGAGGCAATAACTTTCTTTATTACTCTGACAGGACCATTAGCCATGCGACCGACATTTGTGCTCATTGCACTTATTGGATTAGGAATAGTTGTGGTAGTACTAGAGTTTGCAGTCATTGCGAACACAGTCTTATTTATAATGCCTTTATCGTCATTTATCATGGATGTTTCAGGTGCTATTGACAATCTAGGATTTGAAATGACATGTGTTCTTGTAATAACGTCGTCTGTAACCGGTAATTCATTAGTTGCATTGGTGGTTATTGCAACATTTGATTTCACTTCAACAGTATTATTGTGATTAGTAGGCAAAATTATTCTTTTAGGACCCACTGATTTCTTTGCACTAGCGGCAGCAATACGACCAGCTAAAGCTTGACCAAATACGGTTGATGTTGATAATGGATTAGATAGGTCTGTAGACTGACTACTAGTATCCATTGATCCCGCTTCAATCGACGACAAAGATGTTTGCATAAGTGATTTATTATTGTTAGCATTAGCACTGACGTTATTATTGGATGACTGATTATTCCTTAACTTTGGCACAGATACTGCTCGTGTTGGAATAGCTTTACTACCAAGAGTTAATGCTAATGTCTTGTTGCTACTATTACTACCTTCAAATATATTACTATTGGCAAATAATGTAGGTTCCCGTAAGTAAAGATCAAAATCAATTTTATCATTATACTTCGCTAATTCTAAAATTTCTTGTAATTCAATTGAATTATTTTGCATTTCTGTTAAAATATGCTTTTGAGCTAATGGTTCTAGCTCTAATAAAAAATTATCCATAATTGTAGTCCACTGAATATCACGAGAACGTAGTACCCAGTACAACTGTCGTCCAGTTTTTCTGGCATGTTGATCAGCATCAGCAATTGCGTTAATTATAACTGTTTTAAGTTGGGACATATATTTATCTAACGTTTCTAATTTCCACAGTGAACAAACCATGATTAAATATTCCAAACACCTTACTCGTAGTATTGGTGTTTTCCCATTACAAGTTTCGAATAATTGTGACAATAATTTAGGATATCCATTACCAAGTGATCCAGCTAACATAATACTGCGCAAACATCGATCGGCAGCACTGGCCATTATAGCAACTTTTAATGGTACTTGCTTCATTAATACTGGTAACCAAAATTCGGCTAATTGTGCAAATTGCGGTGACATTTTTAAAGCTAAAATACTAACAGTTTTACAAGCCTCTTTACTAACTGCTGATCTTAAATCAGAAATTTGTGCGGAAATTAATTCGTGACAACCTTTCAAATAGTTTAAAAAGGTATCATACTCCGTTCCATCACCGCAAGCTAGAGCTTGTAATTGTTGCAATGACACTATGCGAGCCTCCCAATCATCGGACTTATGTAATCCCTCTACGATGCTACTAAATAATTTACCTAAATCTTTTTCACTGTATATTTTAGTTGGTTTTATAGGTGCACCCTCGTGAATAATACCTAAAAACAACAAATTAGTGGGTATTTTATTGTTATCTTCAGTTTTGTTGGTACTATTCCCACGTTTGTTTTTACTTGTGGAAAGAATGGGTGTAGTTGCATTTAATGACATTCTTGAATTAGGTGTCTGAATTTTCATTTTTTGGGCAGAATTTTGTTCAATATTTACATTGACTTCATCATAATCATCTGAATCTACACCATTATCACTTTCTTGTGTGGTAGTTGGTGTCTGTACACCGTTTTGTATTGCATCTTGAACAATTTTTATGTACGCAGGTTTAACATTATTGTTTTCAAGGTCATCAACCATAGTTTCACCATATACACCGTATAATTTAAGCAATATAACAATACAAGTTTGTCGAATAGATAGCTGAGCATCGCCTAAAAGATTACTTATCTTTATAGCTAAATTTGGTACTACTATGATATCATCACCGTATATATCACACAATTTAGACATTGTTAATAATATATGTTCTCTAACTCTATAATTTTTATGATTTAAACTGACACATAACTTATCAAATCCACTAGTTAAACCATAAATATTGATAAATGATACCATTAAATTGACTGATTTAATTCTTATATTATTCTTCACATCAGTAAATTTTAACAATAGTAATTCATATAATAAATTCCCTAAAGATTGGAATGAATTATAATATTCATTAATAAATATTTCAATACAACTCAACGCAGTGACTACAATTTTGGGATTTGCATCTTTCAATGCATCTACTACACTACCCATAATACGGTTAATAGTATCATTCTGTTAATAGAAAAATATACAATAAGTATACAGACATAGAGTTATACTAAGTATATACATATAGAGTTATGAATAAAATAGGTAAAATTAATGTCGTTTAGCATTGCACTGATATGATTATCATAGAATTAGAAAGAAATGTTTCTCATACCTGTAGATCTTTTATTCCTGGTCCATTAAGCTTGTTTAAAATATGATCTATCGCGACTTGCTTCAGCTTGATATCACTACCTTGGAGGTTGCTCAATATCAACTCCATCAGAATCGTTGTGGATGTCCCTCCGTCTTAATGTGGTACCAACGACTTTTGAAAAAAAGAGGCCCTCGCATTGAATAATAAACTATTTATATTTACTGCTATAATCCATAGTATTATCCATTGTTATGGTCGATGTTAATGAAGCATTATCTATGACCGATTTCATTTGTTTAGTAGTTATATCAGCTCCATGGTTCTCATTATTCTGTTTTTCATAAGTATTAAAATCACTATCATTATCATCATCAAGATCAATAAGGCCACCTCTACCTCCTAATGCTTCAATACTTGGAATATTTACTAACGTCAGTGCCATTTTCAATGGAGTATGTCCAATTCTATTTATGGCTTTCATATTGGCACCATTTTTTAGTAATAATCGTATAATTCCAGTTGGATCAGTTAATTTAGTAGCAACATGTAATGAAGTATTTTCTTCGTGATTATAAGAATTAATATCAGCTCCCAAATCAATAATTTCGGCTACACATTGGAAAAATCCACCAGCTGTTGCTGAAACTATTGGTGGTGAACCAGATAATCCTTTTTCATCGATAAATGCACCAAAACTAACTAATACTTTAATTGCTTCACTATGACCATTTCTCGCAGCCATTTCAATTGGTGAATGACCGGTGAGATAAGCACTAGGATCTGATCCAAATTCTAATAATAATTTTACAATATCTACAAAGCCATTAGAACAAGCATAATGAATCGGTAAAAATCCGGCTGAATCAACTTCATTAACGTTAGCCCCACGCCTTAATAATGTCTGACAAGTCAATAAATCGCCCATTTGTGCTGCTGTTGATAACTCCTCTGTCATTTTTTCTAACTCTACCAAGTGCTGTAACAATAATTTTTGGCTATCTTGTTGTTGTTCTAATTTCTCTAATTTCGTTTTTAATTTAACTAATTTAACAGGCTCTCGTTTCATTCCAGTAATACCGTGATCTATCATAGCCATTCTTAATTCTTCGTGAGCTTTATTAGATTTCTTTTTATCATTTTCATAACGTTGAGACTCTTCATCTTTAATTTTCTTCTTCATATATGTATTATTTCGAGCAGTTTCTAATCTTAATACATTACTCATTGAACTTAATTGTGATCTAAATATTTCAGCAGTTGCAGTAGAATTTTTCATGGCTCTCTTTTGTGATTCAATAGTGTGTTGCGCATTATGCAACCTTCTTGTTAAATCACTTAATAATAATTGTAAATTTTGCACGTCATTATTATTATTATTATTACTACTATTACTATTATTAAGTGATTCTAACCCTGGATCAGGGGGCGCAATAGTACCCATTATGCTATTCTCCCTCTCAATATCATCATTTGATTCTTCTATAATTGGTGCTCGTATAGATGATTTTCCACTTCGTCGAGATGTTGCTTCTGATTCATCATCATCCCGACTTAAAGTGTTTAAATCATAACTAGAATCATTAGTGTCATATGACTCAGATCTTATATTCCTAGTTAAACTCTTCATTTAGAAACATTCAGATCTTTTCCTTCAGACAAACAAAGTTTAAATTTTTAATTTTCCAGTTTCAATTTCCTAATCCCTCGGATGTAATAGTTGAGCCAGTTAGAAAGTAGAATTTGAGTGCTATATTAAAGCCCATCTATGTTATATTGCAAGAATGAGCGATGGCCATTATATGATATTTAATTTCACATTAGGAAAAGAGAAAAGAAAGAGAAAAACCACACCCATTACCTACCGGTATAGTACCGACCTGGAAAAGGGCAAATCATTTGCCAAAATGGTCAAAAACTTTGGACCAAAAGGTTAAAGTAATGTATTACTTGGTATTTCAATTCCTTACTGATTAAAAATGGGAAAAGGATTGAATCCGGCTGATGCATATCGTAAAGCTCAGAGGCAAAAAGAATTGAAAAAAGCAAAAGAAAAGAGACAATTACAGCAAGAAGTATCATCACTATTAAACGATCCTC
>JACCDO012026230.1_pt1 | contig 17470 bp, 11 predicted proteins | sample 7446101 | NCBI WGS metagenome assembly JACCDO01 (sample SAMN15323440, study PRJNA562643) | freshwater metagenome | isolation source: river surface water | place: USA:Blue River Watershed | collected 2017-08-16 | reverse complement strand
TTGTTTATTAAATAATTCCAAATTTTACATGAATTAAATCTCATAATGCAATTTCTCTGCCATTTCTGCATGAAATTGAAAGTTTTGAAAAAATACTCCGGCGTAAAAATACACTTTCATCGAATTTTAACTTCTAAGTATCCACCGGTACCATAAATATTCCTACATTAAGTTATTAACTGAAGGAGTGAAACACACGACGTGACAGTGACACTTAGTTTGAAACAAATAGTCGCTGTTATATTGCATAGAAGGGTCAATAAACGTAATCAGTGAATATGTTGTTCTTTATATTAATTTTTATGCAATTTCTATACATTGAATGTTTTTATTCAAGTAAAATGAGTAAAATTTTATCATTGAAAGTGGTAAGAATGGCAGTAGATCATGAGGTAGATGTTGCCGTTATAGGTGGTGGAATAGCTGGTAGTACTATATCATTCTTATTACAAGAAAGGCATAATTGTAAAGTAGCATTGATTGATCCAAGTGTAAATATTGAAGGTCACTGGTATCCAAATTATGGTGAATGGCGTGATGAATGGCATGCTTTAAGTGATTTATTACAATTACCAGAATTAAAAGAATGCACAACTACTGAATGGGAAATAACTGATTGTTTTTTTGGTGGTAGTAATGATATTCCAATGGATGAAAGAACAACATTACCTAGACCATATGTTAGAGTAGATAGAATCAAAATGCAGTCATTACTTCGAAGTAAATTTTTTAAAGCAAATGGAATTTCTATACCATCAAAATTATCATCCACTAGAATAAATACTAATATATTTGATAAAAATTTAGCACATACTGAAAATGGTTCAATTTTAACATTAGATAATGGTGATGTTGTTAAATGTAAAGTATTAATAGATACTTCAGGATTAGAAAGTAAATTAGTATGTAAAGAAGATCCTATGTATGCTCGAGCAAATAGAAAATCTATACCAGTAGGATTTCAGATAGCATATGGATTTATTGCACATGTTGATTCACTTGGTCCATATGATAAAGATGCAATGACATTATTTGATTATAAAACAAATCATTTAGAAGGTGAACAATTAATTGATGCAACAAATCGTCCAACTTTTATGTATGCAATGCCATTAGGCAAATTACCTGATGGTAAATATCGTGTATTTTTTGAAGAAACATCATTGGTTGGTAAAGATAAAAGAAGGTTAAGTTTTGAGGAATGTAAAGATCGTGCTTATAAACGATTAAAATTTCATAATATAAATATTTTAGGTGTTGAAGAAGAAGAATATTGTTATATACCTATGGGAGGCGAACTGCCTGATTTAACACAAAGAATTATAGCATTTGGTGGTGCAGCAAATATGGTACATCCATCTACTGGATATCATGCATGTAGAATGTTAGCAGCTGCTAGTGATCTCGCAAAATCAATTGGAAATGGTATAAAGGAAAATTCTAAACCAGATTTGATATCTATTAATGCATATAAAAGTTTATGGCATGAAGAAAATAGATGGCAAAGATCTTTTCAAGTATTTGGTGGTGATTATTTGATGCAACAAAATGTTAATAAATTAAGAGGTTTTTTTACAGCATTTTTTGCATTAGAGCAACCAGTATGGAGTGGATTTTTAGCTGGATGGCCAAATTTACCTGGTAATGAATATCATGATAGTTGGTATAAAAGATTAAAATTTGCGTTAAATTTATTTTTAAAAATGCCTAATGATGTTAGAATATCAATGGTTCTATATTCTATACTACATACAATAGAATATGGTCCATTTACTTTAGTAAGATCATTAGTACCATCATTTGTTGTTGGTGATGGTCCAGGTAATCCAATTTATGATGCACCACCAGTAATTATTGGTGATGAAAGTGCCAAACAAGAAGCAAGATCAATGATGAAACAATTTAAGCCTAGTGCTACACCTAAAGGTAGAATAGATTTAAATAAAGTAACAGAAAATTCTGAAACTATTCCAGCCCCATTTAATTAATTTACCGTTACATTTTATACACATTGTTATTATTACACTAACTCTCCGATCAAGGAATATGGTCTTGCTTGTGTTATCTTAATCTGTACTATTTTACCTTTTAAATTTGCAATATTACCAGTAAAATATACTATTCTATTATGCGCTATTCTTCCTATTACTTGAGTAGGATTTTTAGGATTGACTTCTTCAACTAATACATCCATCACTCTATTCACAAATCGTTCACTTCTTTCTAGTGCATGAACACTAGCTAATCTATTAATACGCTGTAACCTATCCTCCTTAACATTTTCGTCAATTTGATTTTCCCAATCAGCTGCAGGAGTATTCGGTCTTTTTGAATATGCTGCAGTATTTAACATATCAAATTTTACTATACTCATTAAATCTAAAGTATCTTGAAAATCTTCTTCAGTTTCGCCTGGAAATCCAACAATTACATCTGCTGTTAACGATGCGTCAGGAATTTTTTCTTTGATATTATTTATTATTTCTAAATATCTTTCGCGTGTATAACCACGTCTCATATTTTTCAAAATTTTATTTGAACCACTTTGAAATGGTATATTGAAATTTGGACAAATAATATTACTATTGTTATATACTGTATCAACTATTCTTCTACTCATATATTTAGGATGTGATGTCAGAAATCTTAATCTTTCTAATCCATCAACAGATGTTGCAATTCTATTTAGCAAATCACTAAATTTTTGCTTCGGATTGAAATCACGACCCCATGAGTCTATATTTTGGCCTAAAAGAGTTACTTCTTTATATCCATTATCTACTAAAACTTTGATTTCATTAAGAATAGCATCTGCTGTTCTACTTTGTTCAACACCCCTCGTATTTGGAACAACGCAATACGTACCTTTGAGTGAATAAATAGGTTATTAAATGAGTGAGTTAGTGAGTTTAATAATAGAATACTTACATCTTTCATTACATCCATAAATAACATTGACAAAAGCACTAGTATCACTTTTTTTCTTTGGTAAAAAATTATTGTTATTATCTTCATTTATAATAGTTGGATCAGTAGCAACAATCTGGTATCCTTCTGAAACACTCTCTAATAATTCATTAAGTCGATGAGCATATGCTGGTCCCATCACAACATCAACCTCTGGGAAACGTTTAATAATTTTTTCACCTTCTTGTTGCGCGACACAACCAGCGATAACCAATTTCACATCTTCACCTTTTCTTTTTCTTCTTGCATGAGAACCTAAATATGAGTATACTTTTTGTTCTGCATGATCTCTTATTGAACAAGTATTAACAATAACTAAATTGGCTACTTCTGGATTATCAACTTTAGAATATCCTAACTCAGATAATTTATCTTCAATTATTTGAGAGTCTCTAGTATTCATTTGACAGCCCATTGTTAATATTGAATATTTATAATCATTATTATTATTGAGTAGTATGTAGTTTTCTTGTTTATTTTTTATTAGAGTTGGTGACAATTTTGTCATAATATCATCTACTTGAGTAATGTAGTAAAATTTTTCTTCATTTAAAGTTGTGTTACTTATAAAGATATCACCTTTATTTGAATTAATAGCTTGATTTATAATATCTAAAGGTAAGTACTCAAACATTGTATTGTTAAATGGTAATGATATCCAACCAATTTTTCCTCCCTCATTTTTTGATATATTACATATTGACATAGTTTGAGCAAAATAAGAAAAATCATTATTACCGCTAATAATTATATTTCTTAAATCTTTGGCTAATTCAAATGTATGTAACTTGATTACTTTAATCTTAACTGCTTCAATATTATTTGATGATATCAAATCTGTAATTAAACGAGGTTTCTTATCATATGGTATAAAGTTTGTATTGATTGTTGAATCATCAAATTCATAGATTGATGATGATGTCGATTGCGCATAAGATATTTCATTATAATTACGAATATGTCGTTTATGAATACTTTTAAACCAATTAAAAGAAAACGAATACAGGCAATTGATTATCAGAAGCAATAACTGCAAAGAAGAAACAGTCATAATCTTCATATTACCCTCGTATGTCGTACCTTGTACCTTGTAACTATACCATATATATAGGTAATGGTAATGGTACCCAAAAATTTGGGCCAAAATACGTACCTTTTGCTGTAGGAACTGCCCAGAGCAATTATCGTATCCTTTTGACTTATACTAAATACTAATATAACTTAAAGTTAGCCATTTAAGCGACTTAAGAGTCAATCAGTTACATTAGTTCAAACTGTAATAAACATTTTAACTTTGAACGAACTTCAACTTGGTACCGTCGATCGACTAAACATTTGGATGTTAACATTCCTCCAACCACATTCCTACATTGGTACCACTGAGTGTGTATCTATTACAGCTCAACCAGGCACTATAGTCATCATCGCATCTATAGGAAAATAACTAAATATTATCATACATGTTAATCATTTTATTGTTGATAATATTCGTTTCAGCGACAGGATTTACGTCTTCTTCAATACGATTGCGATCTAAAATATGTATAATGTCATCATCGTGTGATATTTTATCAAGTAGTTTTGATGACTTATCAAATATAATGGGTGGAACAGGAAAGGCAACAATAATATGGTCATTACTAAAAGAAGGAATTAATCCTTTAGAGTCAAATGATACCAATTCTAATATGATGAATAATTTATCAATGAAAGCTAAAGATCATTTAATATCATTATTAAATAATAATACATTATTACCATTAGATGTAATGCAAGAAACATTAAGTGATTGTGGTACTAGAAAATTATTATTAAAATTAAAAGATGGTCAATCAATAGAATCGGTATTAATACCATCAATTAAACATGATCGAACTACATTATGTATATCCACGCAAGTTGGTTGTGATCGCGGATGTAGATTTTGTTTAACAGGAAAAATGGGTTTAATAAGAAATTTAACTTCAGCTGAAATGATTGGTCAAGTTATAAAAGGAATAGAAATAAGTAAAAGATATAATATGCCAAGTCTTAAAAATGTTGTCTTAATGGGAATGGGTGATAGCGGTCGAAATATTGATAATGTAGGTATTGCTGTTAATTGTTTAACTGATCGTAAAAGATTATCATTAGCACAAAGTAAAGTTACAATATCAACAGTTGGTCCATCACCAGAAACGTTTATGACATTAGCATCATTTCCTGGAACATTGGCATGGTCATTACATACAGCAGATGATAATTTACGAAAAATTCTTGTACCAAGTACGAAACATACCACAATAGAATTACGTGAAGGATTGTTAAAAGCGTTAGAAAGTAGAACCGCATTACGTACAAGAACAATTATGATAGCAATTACATTAATTAATGATATCAATGATAGTATAGAAGATGCCAAAAAAATAGCAGATTTTGTTCGACCAATGTTAGAAATTGCACCAAAAATTGCATTAGATTTAATACCATATAATGATATATCAGTTGATGGATTTACTAGACCAAGTAAAGATAAAATAAATGCATTTCAACAATATTTAAGATCACAAGGATTCTTTTGTTCTGTTCGTGTCACACGTGGTGATGATGACAATTCGGCTTGTGGTATGCTACATACTAAAAGAAAAGAAAAATTAATTGTATAAATATGTCATTTAATTATTTTATTTTCTGTTCATATTATTTAATTGTTTTTCGTAGTTTTGTGAAATTTCTGGATCATATTCTCCTAATTCTCTACGTCTTTGTTTCATGTCTGCTATTCTTTTATTAACTTTTGAGTAATATTCTTCAGTAGATACATTTTCAATTTCATTTTCATCAAAACCCCATAATGATTTATATTTACCTCGAACCATACCAAATGGATCTTTTGCAGAATTTGTTTCAGGTTGCGTTTTTCTAATACGATTGTTTTCTTCTTCTCTTGCACGCATTGTGATATTACCTATTTCTTCAGGATCATCATTATACATTGCATTATTACCATTATCATCTTCAGTATCATCATCATCTAATGGAACTAGTAATTTAGTTTCGAATATATTATTACTACAAGAAGTTTAAATTAATTTTATGATAGGAATACAAATTAATATAATGATAAACAGCACTACCTTATATTATCAGAATATATATCATCTTCTTCATTAGTTGCATTGTCTAATTCTTCTTTACTATCCGCAATTATAGCATCAACAGATTCTTTCAATTTTTTTATTTCATCTCGTGTTAACGGTGTCTCATTTTTCATTCTTCCACTAATTTTTTCTATTACATATTTTAAATGACTATACATATCATCTGAAAATGGTAATCCATCATTACTTCTTTTACCAGATGGTACCTGCTTTTTCTCGACAGGTGCTTTTGTTGTACTTATTGGTACTGTTGATTTTATTCTCTGATTATTATTTCCACTTTCTTTATTTAATTTTGCTTGTTGAAGCATTTCCTCATAACTAAGTCTCTTCGCTAAACATAAACTACTATGTTTACGCATCGATCGCTTGTAATGCAACCCATCACAAATATGTTGATTTAACAGCAGCAACAATGCTAGGGAGAGAATCGACCACACCATAAGTGGTGATGGGTATTTCCTTGATGGTTTGATGTCGTTCGTCACTCAATGTGTAATTCCCAAAATTTTGGGGGTGGTTCGCATAAATATAGAGAACTTCACTAATATTATTATAACAAAGAATTATTTTTTAAAAAGTATTAAACTATTTCCATTTTTAGTAGAAGTTGAATGATGTATAATATGTGAGCAATCGGAGTATATTGTAGTACTATAATACACGAGTTATAAATGTAGTATATTGTAGTACTATGATATTTATATTAGAATAAATTATGAATTATGTCTTGAAATTGATATTCCTACGATTGGATGGTGCAAGAATCTTGAATGAATCAGAATGATATTAACCGGTACAGGTACCGGTAGTTAGGGCGTTTCGATCTTTTTTGCAAGTCTGGGAGCAAAATATATAAGAATAAAGGCTAGAAAAAAATGTCTCGATTTGCATCTCCTATGCGAGTTGCAGTTGATGATAGCAATGGCATAAGGTTGACAACACCAGATCATGGATTTGGTAGAAATGATGTACGTCCCAGATATGCATCTCCAATAGATCACAAAACACAAGAATATAATGATCGTAATAGAAGTCGTAGTCAAAGTCCTAAAAGAGACAGTAGAAAAAATATAGACAATAATAATAAACAACGGCGACAACGTCCGCCTCCTCCACCAGCATCATATTTATCACCAAAGAAAGAATATACAAATAATAATACTACAAATAAGAAAATTATAAAACCATCAAGCACCGTCGTAGTATCTTCTAAATCTGCTAACGCATTAGTTGCTTTGCGGAATATTAAGAATAAAGTTAGTGAAAGTATGAATAGATTAACTGTTAATAGTGATATGATAGGAAATTCGACTCAATTTAATAATGGTCATTCGGTAGCTTTACAAAAGCAAAGTTTAAGATGGTTAAATTTATCTACAACATTATGGACATTAATTATTATGGACGCTGAAAGAATAGCTGATTATAATAGTACTAGAGATTTTGTACAAGTAATGAATTGGCGTTCACATGGTAAAATAAATAGTAATGAATTTACTGCATTATATAATGAATGGATTGGTAAAAATTTACCATTAGGTAAAGATAAAATAGATCCTAATAAGAAAAAAAATACAATTGGATTATTATCGATGAGACAGATATTATTAGATCTTAATATTAGCGAGAGTGATTTAGATTTATTTGTTGGAATGATAATACATGAAACAAATGTAAATTTTCTAAATACTCCAATAAGTTATTTAATGAAACAAAATGGATTAAAACATTCATCATTATTGAAACCGTCTAGTAATCTTGAAGTTTGTACTAAAAGATGGATTGATTTATGTGAAGAATTATTTTTTTGTTTAGATACTCCAGGATATGGTGAGTTAAGATATGATGAAATGTTTTTCTTTGCTGGTTGTTTAACTATAGGATTACAAGGTTGGACTAATGAAGCAGAAATTGAAAATGATTTATCTTTGGGTGTTTTATGTGCTACTGCACTACAAATGATGAATGATGCTGGTGCAACTATTAATATTACATCGAAAAGGCATGAAATATTAGATATACAACGCGGTATTGGTGAATCAGAAATGAAAAGAGATACTTTAAAAAGTAGTACGAACAAAAATAATACAATTATATCACCATCATATATTCATGCATACTACAATCATAATTTATTTGCCGTTTCATTACCAATGTTCAAATTATTTTTAATGCAAAAAGGTATTAATGATAGTCAACTAGCAGCGTTAGTAGTTCATGTCAAAAGTGTGATTGAAAGAATGGCCAGATTAACATATGCTCATGCTGAAGATTTGTATTCATCATCCAAACCATTAGAAAATCGGAATAATATTGGTTCACCAAGGTTGTGGCAACAAGCTGTTTGTATTGCATTGGGTTATGATCCTTTGTTATATGAAAAATATTTAAAAGTTGAAACTGGTGAAACACTTGTTCAACATCCTCCAGCTTTATTAATTTTATTAAGTGATTGTGAAAGACTTATACCTGGTGTCTTAAGGGCCCTTGAAACTCCTTTAGATATGTTTCATTTAAATCAAAATAATAGTAATAATAATGGTGATATATATAATTCAATTAATTACAAAAGAAAAAGTGTTTCTGGTACTGGAAATGTGCAAAGACTGAGTCCATTTGATGAATTTCATGAGACGGCACATAGATTGTGGGCATCATTCCGTGTGTGGGGTTCCCCTTATACTTACCGTGGAATAGAAAGTGAAGATAATGGTATAGTATCTATGGCATCATTAGGTATTGATGGAATAGCGGAAATTCAAACAGATCCTATATATCAACTAATTATTCATTCTTTGATTATATATAAAAATTTGCAGCTGAAGTTATGTGCTGCATTTTATGACCTGACTATTGCCCATTATTTTACTGGAGTTGATAATGATAGTAGTGATCCTATTGCATCAGTATCACAGCTAGTGTGTGCATCCGTAATTCCAATAGCTGAATCAATGATGGTAATATTAGGTATTGAAGATGGAGTAATTGGAAATACTGCTCCGATTACTGAGGTGCAAATTCAAAAACCTAAACAAGCACAGGCGCCTATTAATGCACCGGCATTAATTTTACACTTACAAAAGGGTAAAACAGAGGAACTTAACTCTTTGACACCACTAGGTCCAAGCGTAAATAAAGATATTATAAGTAATGCCCAATGGTCATCATTGTATGATGTTCGCGATACTAATAGTCCTTCGAAGAATGGTGTTGTTGAATCTTTAAATAAACATCTATCACGACCATCTGTTATAAATATGCCAGTTAGTGATATCTCAGTACAATCTCGAGTAGTTGATACAATTGTATCAGGTGGTTCAACTATTGCTGAACCGTTAACTACATCATCAAGTAATGAAAATGAAGGTCAGAAAAATGAAGTGGAATTATTGCATTTATTAGTATCCACTACTAATCCCGTAGAACGTGACAATTTAATTGCAAAATTGAGAGAATATCATTCCAGTTTAGTAGAAACTAGTAATATTTCACAACAATTTGAATCTAGTTCTGAATCAAAAAATGATAGTGTTGGTGCCAAGACTACTTACGTTGATAGTAGCGTAGGAACTGATGCTGATGATATACGTGGGTCACCAGTAATTGACGCGAGTGTACAAACGAGTAAAATATCAAGTGTGCCTAAGTCTAACACTTCTACCACTCAAACTATTCGTAATAAATCCGCCATAACTTCAGTTACTCAAACACCTTATGGGAAAGTTCCGTCAACTCCTAGTACTGTGCCACGTTCAATTGCTGAATTATTAGAACAAGGACAAGATGCCGGTAAATATGCACAAACTCTCCGTGAAATATTGCGTGCCATGTCTTATGATGATAGCAAGGTTCAATTAAAGTCGTTAGAAAAAGTCCTTGAATTAGGTGAACGTATTGTACTTAATGAAAGGGAATATATCGACGATAAAAAAAATCATAACTCACCTAGTCCAGAGAATAAGAGATATGGTGTCCCTAAAAATAATTCTAGTGCAGTTAAAGTCAAATCGTTTGAAATGCCAACAGAATCTAGTAATCATAGAGTTGCTAAAGTAAATTCTCCTCGTTTTAACAGTAGTATCGACAATTCAGATTCTTTTGTTTCAAGTAATATGAGTGCTGAAAAAGTTATCACATCGAGAATAAAAGGTAGAGTACCTGGTGTAACACCATCAAGTAGTAATAAAGTAAAAAAAGTATTTGGACATCCATTATAGCTCAGTTCCGTTGAGAAAATATAGTGTATAGAGTATATAATACAAGTAATATAATTATGATCTTTCAAGTAAAACAAAACATTCATCTTCATCTTCACCTTCATCATCAATACATGCTTGAATATTCATTAAATATGTGTCATTTTCTTTTTTTCTACCCATTAATCCATATCGATTAATAATTTCTTTAAATGTACTAGCTCTACCATCACTAATCCATCCATCCATCACTAATAATTTATGGACTATCATATATTTTACATTATTTGTAGCAGAAGTAGATGCTAATTGTGCTAATTTATATAATTTTTCATCACATTTATCATTTAAATATACTTTCACAGCATTAATATAAATTAACTCTCCTCTACTTTGATCCCATACTGTTTCAAATGCTTCTTTAGATATTGGACAACGTACAAATAAATCATCTGCAGTACAAATGAACTTTTTCGTTGATGATTTGGTAGTGTTGGTACTATCATTTGAACTATTACTACTCAAGGTACTTTTATCTTTCATCATAGATGATGCACCTAAACCTGTAGTTGTTCCTAATTTTATATTACTTGTCCATATTTTAACTGAACAAAACCATTGACGGTAGAATTTATTTTCACCATTGGCATTTAATTCTTTTTCTTTTTTCTTACTTTCTAATTTTAAATCAGTAAATTTCATTAATTCAGCAGATGTTTTGAATCTAACAGCAGTTTCAGGTGCTTGATATGGCCGATTATTATATAATGCTTTAACAGGCAATTCAGGATTTCTTCCTAATTCGTCTACTTTAAATAAAGGGATTGGCAATTTGGGTTTTGATGAAACCATGCTACTTTTGTGTTTTGCACTCCATTCTTTAGATGGTTCTAATGGTAATAATTCAAGTAACATAGGTGGTAAAGTATCCGTATCACCGGGTAAGTTATCAATTAGAAATTGTAATGAAAATGCTAAATTTTCTTCAATTGGTTTTAATTTTTGATCATTATTACTGGCAGCATTATTATTAAGACGTTGAATTAAATTTTTCACGTTTGATAATTCAATACTACATCGATTATCATTAATGTATCCAAAAATAATATTGCTATTATTAATTGCTGAATTTGCATCATCATCGTCATCTTTATCCATATTTGCTTTGATTTTTGTAACACAATTTATTTCTGCTGTAGTCTCTAAATCATGATACCATTTTGGATTTTGAATTTTTATTTCAGCTAATGTTAATAACTTAGCTCCTTCAGTATTAGCACCCATTTCTGCATACATTTTATCTAACAAAATTTGCATTTCTGCCAACTTAATAGGTTCACTAACAGTTATAGGTTTTTCTCTCTCTTTTCTTTTTCTATCTATCTGTGGTATCTGTTGAACAGGTATTTGCTGATGAATTACAGGTGGTGGTATATTATTATATGATGGTGCTGTCCATGCTGGTGCATGTAATGGGGGGGGAACCATCAGTGTAGGTGCATTCGTATAATATTGCTGATTTGATGTCATTTTTGGTATTGGTTGCATCATAATTGGAGGCGTAATAAGTGTGGGAATAGCTGGTGGATATGGATTAGGATTAAAATTTATACTATTATTTAAATGTGTTCGTAATTTTATCAATATATCAGGAATAAATGTATTTCTTTCTTCCCAAGTAGTTAATAGCTTTTGATATCGTATTTTTTCATTAGTACTACAATTATCATAAGCAAATATAAATGATATTACTATATTTTTTGAAAAATATGCAGCATATGGACCTCCTACATTTTTTATTATACTATCCATTAAATAAAACATTGGTAACTTGTAGCTAGGTGGTGTAGCAATATTACCAAGTTTTGCTGATATGATTTCAACTATTAAATAAGCTTCTTTAATATGCAATTCTGCTTGCTTTGTAAGTCCCATGATAATGTCTTGAGCTGGATGATCACGAAGATTTTGTATTAAAGTCTCAAATGTCGCCAATAATGACGTAAGATGAGATGTTGGGGCTTGCATTATGTGCTAGAAACTCCTATATCGGGGACAACAACACGTAATGTTTTTTTATGCAAAAATCGTCTCTCCTCTCTCTGCACAATCCGCGGCCCTATGTAAATGAAATACAAGGTTTAACGTAAGAACTTTCAGGTCACATTGGAATTGTTATGATGTATTGTGAAACTCGCTTAATCACTTTTATATCGCATTATCTATATCTGATTTTTGTGAAATTAATCATTTCCTGGTATTAGAGGGATTTGGGAAAAAAAATTGTGCATACCTTATTATACCATATAGGTATTGCATTTCCTTTCGATTGGACTGCCATATACAAGACCTTGAAGTTCTAACTGCACTTAATTGAAGAATTATTCTATATAATTTTTAAAGGAAGAGTTAGTTAAACCTTATTGTAATGATAGCTCAATTATTACTGTTGCTTATACTTCTTTCAGACGCTTCAAGTTTTGTGACCAAATTTAAGTATAAAAGGAATCAAAAATTGCAACTCTATGATAATAAAGTTGGATCACTTGTATCAATTATAAGAGATCCAGGATTATCTGTAGGTGCTGGACTTGCTGGTTTAGTTATTCTTGTTGTAAATAGATTCATAGCAATTGATACATTAGAAGTTAGTGATTTACAAAGTAGAGCGGATTTACTAAGTACAATTGCATGCAGTTCTTTGTTACTGAATGTTCTAAGTGAAAGTGATATAGTAGCTAGAGATAGAGATCCTGTTGCATTATTTGGATACGCTTTAAAAGAGCCAAAAGTATTAACAAATAATGAGAAAGAAAAAGAATTAGTTAAATGGATAATTCAAACAATTCTGAATAATACGCCGGCAACTTCTGTTCATGTTATACGTAATAAGCAATTTATCGGAAGAGGTGGAGTTATTGGTAATGATGATGATTTAAATTCATTAAAACTTGAAATTGAGAATATGAAAATATTAACAAAAGCATTACAGAATAATGAAGAAATTTATTTGCCAGATTTACAAATATTACCAGGTATATATTAATTATCATTATTATTCTTATTATATTAATTATTGTTTTATTTACAGGTAAAATTGAATTCACATATTTACCGATTAACTGCCAATCAGTATTAATATTGCCTAATGGTGATTCTGGTGCCATTGTTGTAGCAACAAATCAAGCAAAAGCACTTAAATTAAAAGATTTAAAAAAAATACGTGAAGCAGTTGATATTTTTAGTAAAAGTTGATTATACAATCAATCAAATTTAATTTTTTTATTCTGTTGTTTTGTATCTATGTCTATAATACCTTCTAATAATTTTTTATTTCGTTTCATACTCATTCTTGATGTACTTTCACTTGGTTCTACTTTGTCAGAACTAGATGATACTTTTGTACTCGATAAAGTATGTATTTTCCCAGTAGAATGTGTAGTTTTTTTTAATAAAATGAAATAACGATCAACAATTTTACCTCTTTTCCATAATCTATCAAAATATGACGATGCGTCAATAACGTGCCCACATTCTACACCTGGTTTACCAACATAAACATTGATTGCTTCATCACTATCATATATTTCCCATTCAGTGTTATTATTTTTATCATTTTTATTACTTTTGTTACGTTGAAGATTCACAGAAATTAAACCAATAGAACGTATTATTGGAGATAATTGACGCATTAAAAATTTAGCGTACCAAGAATTGTCCGTAACAATTGTTATTAAACCATTAATTTTCATTATACGAGTAGTTTCTTCAAAGAAATTATTTGTTAAAAGATGTTTACCTTCTGAATCAACACCACCAATTTGTTGAGGTGGTTCGGGATGATTTACAAAAATATTATCCATAGATTGAGATGGTATATGATTAGGTATTATATCCATAGCATCACCTCCAAGTACAAGTAAATTATTCAATCCGGCATAAATTGAACGAGTAAATGTTTGATAAACTCTGTCATGTCTTAATTCTAATGTAATCCAATTTGAACTTTTGTCATTACTAGCTTGGTTAACAGCCCATTCTCCACCACCAGAACATATTTCTAATTTATTACTATTATTATTACTAAATACTCTATTAACATCAATATGACCTTCATCATTAATACTATTTTCGAGCATATCCTCTAACTGTTTCAAAATATTATTTGTCGATTCATCACGAATTTGCGTCAAACTATAAGTTAAACCAAACTTATCTTTAATGCCGTTAACTAATTGTTTAACAAAGTTAGACTTAATAAAGGTTTTATTGGAAGCAGTTACTTGAGTTGTCGCAGCTAATGATGGTGGTATTGATAACACTTTTAAATAATATGGTAATAAAGTATTAATTCCTAAACTTTTTTCATTCAAACTATCTATAAATTTATTAATATTATCAATTTCACTTCTCATTTCAGCTCTTTTATGTTCTCTAAATAATTCTAATGATTGCGATCTTTTATTATCGTCAATTGAATGACTACTTTTCCAAGCTCTTTTACCACCTGATACAACCTTTGATTTCGTAATAATATCATCACCACCGTCAATATCATCCTCATTTCTGTCATCCACTTTATCTAATTCTTCTTCTTTTAATAATGTCTCATTTACTGATTTTAATGCTTTTTTACAGCCTTTTATATCACCAGTAAGAGATAATGCTCGAGCAAGTGCTAAATACATTGCACCTAAACCAAATAACATTGAATTATCATTTTTTAATCTACCTAATATTGGATATACTTTATCTAGTTTTAATCCTTGACATAATAATGTGACATAATATTCCCATGAGCTTACATCAGGAATTACCTTATAATATTTATTCATATTTAATATCATTTTATCAGCCTGTTCAATATTTCCTGTAAATACACATCCTCTTAAAAATGTATTAATTGTTCTTATATTAGGTAATACTTTTGGATTCTGATTCATCATATGTTTAATTAATTCTAAACAACTTTTTATATCACCTATTGATGTATAACCTTTCATTATTGTAGTACATGTAATAACATCAATTCTTAAACCTTTTTGTTTGCTACATTTTAACTCTTCAAATAATGAAATTGCATTGCTTATATTTCCACAACGAATATTTGTATTGATTATTCCTGAATATGTATGTGAATTACACCAACCATTCTCTTTTGCTTTTTTAAATAATGTTGTTGCTTCAGTTAAATCTTTTCGATTTGCACATAACGCAATTTCTTTGTTTAATGCTACTATTTTCTCTTTAGTAGTAGCATCCATAGTTATTACTTTGGTTCGATGGTATGGTTGACTTTCAGCGAGTTCTCACTGCATGGTAATTTACCAAACCGGAACCAAAATATGCCTGACATAACATGTAGCCTAATACAATAGCACGTGCGGTATGAAGCGTCGCTGATGTAAAAGGAAATAATTTATTGTTATCCACATATTATTATTATACATTATTTACAATGAAAATAAATTAATTATTCAACGAAGTTAGTTTTAGGGTGTTAGGTTAACAACCGCGTAAGTTAAGTACAAAATGAATAGTTGAACCACTTAGAATATTGTACTCAGAGACTGACTCATGGTTTTCCAATTTCCTGCCCGCATAAATCAATCGCTGCTGCTCAACAGGAACACCCTCTTTACCTTGAATATCCAATTTCAATTGCACTATCAAGTCCGTCGCGTAGCAATTTAGCGTAATAATTCTACCAGTCAAACTTTTTACATATATTTTGATATTTTCTGTATTATCTCTCAATTGTATTATTAATGATGATCCTGGTAGAATGAGTGATTTATGAGAAGAAATCTGTGTTCCGGTATCTATTTCAGTGATGGGTTTGGATGGTGAACCGGATTTTAGCCATATTACTGACATATCTAATGAAATACATTCCTTTATTGCAATTCGACACTTCACGGACTCTATAGTTTCACTTTTATCAGCATGCAATTGGCCAGGCTTGCTATTTATAGTGTATTTGATGTCTATTGTCAATTGTATTTGTAATATTGATTCATAATAATATACAACAAGTTCTTCGTCATCAATCAATTCAAATAATTTTTCGCCACTACATGTTGATGCACCTGAGTCTACATACATTGCTAGTAAAGTATCTGCAAGAAATCCTTCCTTTATTGCAATTTTATTCTTAACGGACTCCATGGTTTCACCTTTCACAGCTGCAATTACACCAGGCACGCCGTCTAGATTGTAGTGGAGAGTAATAACTTCATCCAACAATATTGTTTGCAAGTTTTTATAATCTGTATGTGCTATTACATCCCCATCGTCAATAATTGACCCATTTGCAGCAAGTAATTGACCATTATAATCAGCTGACTGATCCGGTAATATTAATAATTGCTTTGGTTGACCTTTATAATGCGGGTTTTTTAGTACTAATATATTATCACCAGTATATATATGACTGCATATGAATTTTATCTCCAACTTAGATATATTTGTGTTCTTAATGATAGAGTCAACTACGACATCATTGTTTAATTGAGTCAAGAATAACCATTCCTTTTCCAAGGAAGGATCATCACGAAATATGAATTGCGATTGTACTCTAAACCCCTGCTCATTATGGATAATAGTTTTTAAATCTTTAATTGTGAAGAAACGATAAATCATAACTTTAAACACTGATTGATCTAAATTTTCATCGAACGCAGTGACTGTAACGTTAACCATGTTATTACTGAGTGCATGAGAAATTGCAGCTCTTAATCCATGATTGGGTATAACTATATGATCTCTTAAAGTGGTGTTTGTTAATGGATCAGTATTCTTATGGGAGAACCACTTTAAAATAGCTTCTTCATCATATGAATTTCCTGTTTCCCTAAGAATAACGGGATAACGCATTATTTCTTGTGTAATTGGACATAATGCATAATCAGGAATTGTTGAATGAGTTTCCAATTGCTTAGGAATAGTTAATGTTACTTGGGATGATTGTGCGGTGGATGATAAAGCATTTTGAGCATTCAATTTACTTCCCTACAGTTGTTGAAATCAATAATTAAATATGTAACAAGTAATAGTGTGTAGAAACTTACTGATCTGGTTTGAATGGTCGATTTCGATACCTCTTCAGGCTTTTGTGCTCTTGATCGCGGCATCCCAGAGTTTATGTTTTCTTCGTTGGTTGAA